>Ga0308157_10004057_pt1 | contig 20028 bp, 19 predicted proteins | sample PhyBR1_FD_201035 | JGI IMG/M metagenome (GOLD analysis project Ga0308157, IMG submission 201035) | Phyllosphere microbial communities from UC Gill Tract Community Farm, Albany, California, United States - DLSLB.R1 | ecosystem: Host-associated > Plants > Phyllosphere > Unclassified | place: USA...
GAGCGGGGGGCGTTCGAGGGTGTCGAGGGAGAATACGAAAGGCCGGTTTGCATGAAGTGCGACTGGGCCGGGGAGCTCGTCTTGATAGAGGCTGTGCCGTCGACGCCGGTCGCAGATCGAGCTGATTCAGATGCTACCGTAGCGGCGTCCCAAAGTGAATGCTACGTCCCACCCAAAAAACCTCTGAGGTCAATGCTGCGTCCCAAGTGAATCAATCGAGAGGGCTACTATTTTAGTTTTTAAAATCGGAGGCGGCATAGACATGCGAGCCGCACACAAAATGGACGTACAGGAGATTTATGGCCACAGGACTGGACCGACTGCTCGCCGCTGGCTTTCGCCGCGCCGGCTATTGGGTAATTGAAAGCGATGCTCTGCGTCTTGTCTTGGATTCACCAATTACCCCCATACAGAACGTCGTTTACGCGTTCGCGGTAAATTCGATGCTTACTTACGTTGGCAAGACCACACAAGGTCTACCGAAGCGGATGCAGGGGTACCGCTCGCCGGCTGCGACCGCCGAGCGTGGAGGCTCGACGAACATCAAGAACAACAAGAACATCGTAACCGCGCTGGCCAGCGGTGCAGCGGTCGAGATATATGTCCTGGACCAGACGGCTGCTTACCACCACGGTGAGTTCCCACTGAATGTTGCGGCTGGAATCGAGGACAGCTTGATTAGGGTTCTTAACCCGCCGTGGAATGGGCGTGACTCGGGAGTGCTGACCAGATCGCCAAAGCGGGCGGCACTCGCTCAAAGCGATACTCCTCCGAGATCGGGTCTGGGGATCACGCTTCACGGGGTACCCTCGGCAGCGCAACTGTTCGCGTTTTGCCGCGAGCGCCAAGGCTCGATTTTTTCGACAACGGCCCGGGGCAGCGAGTTTAGCGTCGAGGTTGTTGGGACGGTGCTTGAGGTCACGCCTGCATCGTCGGGGCAACCCCGATCGGTGTCCATATCGAACGTCAGTGCTGTGCTGGCGCGGCTGGCTCATACTGGCTCTCCCCGTAACATGGACTATAAGGACCTGACCTTTAACTCGTCATACGTACTGGCCGTGGCTCAAACATGGCGAATGGAGAGCGCCGCAAACATGACTGATCGACAGGACCAGGGAGCGCACGGCCGCCTTACATGTGCAGCGATTTCTGAAGAGCAGTAGCAGATAAAGCGGGCTCGCGACTTTCAATGCCAGTGTCAATTCACGCTGAACGCACCAACGGTATCGGCAGCGTTTACCGCATTCTCAAGGCTGTGTAAGATTCGGTGTCGGACGGGATTGGCCCTGACTGTGGGGTGACTCGCTTTTGCGCAAGATGTCGCCTTGTGGCCACGATGTCGAGACGCCACGCCTGATATCAAAAAATGGCAATTTCCCAGAAACGATGATCGCCACAAGCGCCGCGTAGGACGTTGCTGTCCCATCTACAGCGAAACGCATGCGGGTTTTCTCATTTCTGGCTGGGCTTTTGTACACGAGCCATCGAGTGCTAGGCCCAAGCGTCTGGCACGAGCCCCTTGCCGCGCCATTCCTCTACGAGATGAACGTTTTTAAGCTCTCCCCAAACCTCTTCGTCGGCATGGTCGAGAACAATGATTTGCAGCCGTCCTTTTGTCTTATCGCTAACCTCGTCGAAAAGTGCGAAGACCTTCCTAACTGCGACCACGTCTTCATTCTTCCAGTCGGGATCGAGTTCGTCGTTGGCCACATTTCCAGCGCGACGCGCAGGGAAGTAGACCTGGCTCGGCTGATCGTAGATCAATAATGCCGGTACAGGGTGCTGCGGCAGCCTCAAGAAGTATCCTTGCAGTGCTAGGCTGAGGGCTATGTGATATGCCAGCCAATTTGCACCGCTACCAATCTCCCAAAGGAAGTCGTCTCGCGTTTCTCGGATGACTTTCACCGTGAGGTCTTGGATAACAAGGCGAATTGGTGCGTCAGGCCATTCACCGTCGAGCTGTGGAATTAACCTGGCAGAGATGTCTTGGAGAATATTAAGCGCGTTCTCCAGCTTCCTTCCAATCTCATGTTCGGACACCAGCCGGGCCAGTCGTTGGACTTCCTCCCGTAACGTCGAAATTTCTTGGTTCAATTCAGAGGAGGTGTCAGCAGCATCGTACAGCCTGAGAGCCTCTTGCAACCGACCCAGGAATCGGGAAATGTCCTCACCTCGCGTAGTGACCTTTCGAGCATCATCAGACTTTCCCTCCAAGGTGTGAATTTCCGCCCTCGTAGCGGCCAGGTCGCTGAGCACGGTATCTAATGTCTCACGCTGTCGCAGCGTCTCTTTGCCGAGCGATTCTGCAACTTCTGGATACGACCGCAGCTTTAACTCAACGCCCTCCAATGCTTGGCAAAGCTGGTCGATTCGCGTGCGTCCTGCCTGACTAGGCTCAAGGACCGCCGCAGGGTGCTCTGACGCAAGATCTCGAATCCAAGCCGACAAGGCCAGGCGGTCGCGCTGAATCTGGAGACCCGCACGGTACTCGCCGCTGCTTTCGTCGATGCGACGCAGTTCATGAAGGCGGTGACGGGACTGATTGAGGACCATCGTCAGCTTCGATTCGGCCGCGCGCAGTTCTGTGAGCCTGGTCATGATCACATCCATTGCCCCCAATGTGGGGCTCGCGGACCGCGTGTCGCTGCGAAGTGCTTCTCGAAGCAGGTCGACGGTTGCAGGCCAGTCGTCCGGCACAATCGTTTGTGTTGGCAACAGCCCATATTCAATCGCCAGACAGGCCCATGCAAACCCTTCCCGCTGCCAAGCTGCGCCAGTATCTTGACGCGCTTTCAGTTCTCCTTCTTTACGACGAAGAAGCCGCGATAGTCGGTCGAGGTCGTGCCGAGCCAGCAGCAGTTCAGGACCTATCGCACCGAGCACGTAAGGGAAAATGGTCTTTAGTTTTTCCCTGTGTTCAGTGGTGTCTGCTTTGAAGAACAGTACATCGGGGTTGGCAATTATATTTTGCGGTTGAAACAGGAAGGCCATCAGGTCTCGGAAGCTCACGCGCGACTTGAACCGCTCATCTGCGCCAGACTCGAACTGCAGATTCGACAGCCCCGAGAGCCTGTTCAAGACGCCCTTCACGTACTCGACATTCTGGTTCTTCTCCAAAATGATCGAAGGTACCTCAATGACAGTGCCTTCCAGGAGCAACATTTCCCCGGACGCTTTAAGACCACCGGGCTCCTTTCGCGCAAGCAACTTTTGCCCTTCGAGCGTGTCGACCAGCACGCCAAACCATGAGCACGTATCTCGGATTACGCCTACGGGAATGGCGCACTTTTGCGAACCCAGGCAGTAATCAATGATCGGGATAACCGACGACTTCCCCGTCTTAGAGGCGCCGCTGATAACATTCACCATGCCCGGCTCGAACTCGACTACTCTCGGTTCACCGCCTTTTCGCGGCCACAAAATGACTTTTAAGAGCTGGAAGCGCATCAAAAACCTATCTTCAATGTGTGGGCGACCTGCTGGTCGGATAGGCCTGAAAACCAGTACCCAATTTTCTCACTGGCTGGTCCGATTCGTCGAATTCGCTCAGGAAGCGCCGGAGCCAGTAGTTCATGGTGCGGGCTGAATGCCTGGATTGTTGCGGTACGTGGTTCGATGCGGACCAGCCGAGACTGCTCGGCGACAATGAGTGATTCAAGCGTCAGTTGACGGAGCGCCAAGGCACGACTATGTACCGCCAAAAGGTCTTCGCGCTGTTCGCCAAGTTTGCCGGCGAAGAGATGCAAGCCAGAGCCTTTCTGCGTACTCTGCACCATAGTCAGCGTCGGTGCATGAAGGACCAGCGGCAGGAGCAAAAATGCAAGCGGCAGGGAGACTGTCTGTCCGTCTCGCTCCTGGAAGCCGAGGCCAAATCTCCAAATAGCATACGCGCCCAGAGCCTCGTTTTGCACGAGTGCGGCCTCGCTGAGACGTGATATAGAAGCGCTCTCCGTCACTTGTCTACTCCTCATCCAAGAGTGTCTGGTGCCCCGGGTGCCACCCCAGTTCCCGCCTGTCGGCTAGATCGTTAAATCCCCCATGGGTGAAATGCCCGGGAACTGCCCGACTGTCGAGCGGCACCTCCATAGCAGAACAGCGGCTATAAACGATTTTCCCCTGAGTCTCCTGATTTTTCTCGGAGTAGGTTTCCAAAACTTCACTCAGAGCAGAATTGTGTTTGCGCAGTAACGTGCTCTCCCAGTCATCAAAGGTGTCGCGAAAGACGAGGCCTTGTTCCGCCCACTTCATCTTATCGCCCGACATGCGCATGATGTCACTGGCGGCGCGGAGCTGCTGCTCTTCAGTCGCGTCTACAAGCCGAAGTTGCCGCACGAAAACAGGGTGGCTCGTCAGCAAAGCCTTCGCGGCGTCCTTAGATGGGGCGGGTGTGAAGGTCGGCAAATAGCCTGCCATATTGTTCTGTTGCACAAAGGCGTGAAAGTTTCTCTGGAACTCCGCCACCGCCACCAGCGCCGGGACCTTCCTGCGAATGCATCTGTCGGCCGCCTCCTTGGCTTGGCCAATCGCCGAGGCGCAAATCACTTCAAGCAATGTCTCTGGGATCGTAGGCCTTAACAGCTTACGAAGTGGTTCTAACGGGTCAGCATCGGAGGCAACGATAGAGGTCTTGCCGACAACCGCTAAGCGTAATGCCCCTGTTGAATCGATAAACTTCTGAACATACGCTATGCATTTTGGGGAATCGGCCTTTTTATTCAGTTTGTCTTTGACCTGTTTGACAAACGATTCAACAGCTTTCGAGTCTTCTGCGGTGTGCATCGCGGCACTCAGCTTGCCAAGCTTGGAAGGTGTTACATATAGCTGAAATGATGTTTTAACACCATCTACCTTCTGAGATTCCACCGCGTCCAGCCAATTCGCGATCGTCTTCCAAAGGTCATCGGACCAGTCGGAAATCGGGTTGTGTGACAGAGCACTTTTGCATTGCTCAAGCAGCAGCGTACCGTCCGCGTAGTGGACCGCAACATCATCCAAATATTCGAGGGACACGCTCGCATCTGGCGGACTGCTCAGCAGGTAGTAGCATAGCCTCACTGGCTGCAACGCGAATCCAAGATATGGTCCGGGAGCGGCATGCTTAACAATTTTAGGCGTGGCTTCGCTTACGCTGGCACTCTCGACAGCGACAGAACTTGGCGTGGACGTCATGACGCTCCGCGCCTGAATGAGCACGCCCTGAACTCACAATACTTGAAATGGATGCCGCCCATAAATTATCCTGACAAATGTTATTCTGACTATTTAATCATTTCCTGAAGAACATGGCAATTCCATCGAGTTTTATTACATTGATAAGTACGGCGTTGGCTGTGCTAGTTTCAAAGCAGTTACTAGTGAAGTACCACTTTTTTGGCGAAGCAGGCGAAGGTCGGTAACTGCGCCAGTGGGATGATTCAAGCCCCTGTTCCGGTGTCCGCGCGCGCGCGAAGGAAATTTTCAATCGTCGTACTGCTGGGGCGACGAGCTGGCGTGCCGATTGTGCCATCTGCTACGATATCGGACAAACGTTGCCGCTACACCAGCGGAGCGGCTGCAGATCGCGCAGTCGAAATTGTTGTCCTTGATGGGCACCAGCCCAAGTCAATCCGTGGCATGGCGCAAGCCTTACGAGTGGCATAGCCGCTGCCTTGCCACTATTGCAGTAATGGTGCTAGGCCCTGCGGTAACTATTCGCCTGTCGAATGCTATGGCGAGTTTGTAGAGGCGTCTCAAACACTGGATAGGATAAATCTCGGACCACACCGGAAAGCGTAGTGCGAGAGAGGTCATAAGCTCTAGCACATCCACCCGAAGTGCTGTTCTTACGCACAGTCCACAAAGCAATAACAAAAACTGTAAGCTTCGCTTCGGCTAGTCATCAATTTTTAGAACCATCCCGTTTCCACCACACTTAAAGCATTCTGAGTCTCGGTAATGCCCAGTCCCACCACATCGGCGGCAGTCGACTCGCTCATAGTCTCGGAGACTGATGTTTGCAGCGGTTTCCCTCGTAATTCTTCCGTCCCCTCTACACGCCCGACATGTCTGTTCATACAGCTCGCCGGTACCACCACAAACTAGACATTTAATCTTTTCATACGAATGGACGTCTACTCGCTCTGCGTCTTTTTTAGGCATAGTTCGATTGCCCCCGCAGGCGCTACAATCCTCATAATCGTAACTACCAGTTCCATTGCAAAGCGGGCAATTAACCTCGCCGAATTGAGAAAGGTCTAATGACTCTGCGTGTCGACGCTCAATTTGACGACTTCCATAGCAAACTCGACAATCGTCATATCCTTCTCGACCCGTTCCACTGCATAGAGGGCAATCAACATGTTCGAACTCAGCGAAGTCTATATGATCAGCTTGGCATCTCAGAATTTGCTTTTCACCATGGCACACGCGGCATTCATCGTAGCCCTCACGGCCGGTTCCTTTGCATTGCTGGCAGTCAACTGAGTCGTAATCTGTTGGATTAATTAGATCAGCAAAACGCCGCTGAACAAGATCATTCCCGCTGCACCCTGGACAGCCTTCCTCTTTATACTGCGCGTGTATTCGGGTAAGTGGGCAGGGTACCAATGCAAACGCGTATAGATCTAGGTTTGAATCGGCCTTATCAACTGTCCCATCTCCAGCGCAGGCAGGACATTCTTGGTCGCAGTAGTTGCCCGCACCAAAACATAGTGGACACTGAATTAATCCGGCTGCAAGCAGATACTCATCCCTCAATTCAGAAACCACATCAAGATCTCTTTGTACAGAACTAAGGTTGAGTTTTTCGGTTAATGCGGCACTCTGCAATTTGGCAGAAAGATGGTTCGAAAATTTCTTATCTATCTGCGATACAGGTGCAATGTTAGGAATAATAGATAAGGCGCTTTTTGCAATTGATTCCAAAGCCGTGGCTTGCTCATCTGTAACTGCTTTTGCAATTTCTGATTTTAGTTTGCTGCATAAATCGAGCACTTCAAATATGCCGGCACTAATTTCAGCTTGACGCCGCCAAAGCATTGTCTTATAACGCTGCTGGACATCTTTTATACTTACAACAAATTGTTTGTAATCTTCTTTCGGGGCGAACAAGTGCTTATCAAATTTAGTATGATGATTTGCGCACAGCCATATTAAGTTATGTGGGTGATTGCATTTTGATGTTGCAACGGGATCAATATGGGCCGCCTCGCAAGAGTTTGCGTTTGCGAGGCAAATAGCACATTCGCCGTTCGCTTCCACCTTAATCTCATTCTCAATATAATCAGGAACCCTCGGCCGTGTATCTAGCGGTGTCGGCCATGCCTGACGAAGCCATTTGTCAAATGCCAGAACTTCATCTTTTTCAAAAAACCACATGTCTGCATCTTTGCGTACTACTTTTAACTTACGCGGATCACCGTGTTTAGCGGCATAGCTAACAAAAGCTTTCAAAAGGGAGGGTGACATTGCAACCAACGCCGCAGCTTGGTATTCGTTAATTACGCTTGATTTCATAGATAGTGGATGCAATTCTGGCTACCTGCGGCATTAGAAGGCTCTTGGAGCGTTACTATGCCTGACCAGTAGAGATTTGTGCAACTGTCTGTTGTTTTCACTACGCGGCAACGGAGCTCTAATCAGCTGACTGTTACAAAACGACCGTTTTCTAACAGCCTCCTATGTGTGATAAAACGCATGTTGGAAATACAGCGTTTGTATATATCAACATGTTGATATATATTGATGAGGTTTTTCAACATCTTAGGAGTGGCAATGGCTGTTTTCGGGTATGGGCGAGTGTCAACAGCAGAGCAGACAGCCGACAACCAGCGGCTTGAGATTGAGCGCGCTGGGTATGCGGTCGAGTACTGGTTTGCAGACACCGTCAGCGGCAAGGCTCACGCAGCCCAGCGCAAGCAGTTCGGCGACATGCTGGCGAAGTTAAGGAGGAACGACACTGTAGTGGTGTCGAAGCTGGACCGCCTTGGGCGGGATGCACCCGACGTGCTTGCGACGATCAAAACGCTGGCCAGTCTCAATGTCGAGGTAATCGTGCTTCAGCTCGGGAAGCTCGACCTGACGTCGCCTGCCGGCAAGCTCATGCTGGCCATGTTGGCGGCCGTGGCAGAAATGGAGCGCGACCTAATCGTCGAGCGCACTCAGGCGGGGCTGGCAAGAGCTAAGGCCGAAGGCAAGATCCTCGGGAGGAGGCCTAAAACGACGCCTGAGCAGCGTAAGGCGATGATGGAAGGATACGCGAGTGAGCAGAGCGTAAGTGCCTTGGCGAAGCTCTTCGGGGTCTCGCGCTCAACCGTGCTGACCATTGTGAGGCCGAGAGAAGAAGTCGAGCCACGCACTATCACCACACTTTAAGGAGCTTTCCTTCTGGAACGCATGGCGAGAACATGCGCCCACCGGCCGCAACCGGCCAAAAGTGCTCTTCCACTGATGCGCGAAAAGCGACATATATGCGATCAGCATTACGGGAGGTGCGATGCAAACCTGCCCGTAGGTTATAGTGAAATTAACTTTCTTCCCGTAAATTCCATATGACGTGTCATTTTATTCTATTAAGCACTTTATTCATCGCCATATCAAGCAACGTTCTTGCTGCGCCCAAGCGAGTATCGGATCGACCGGTCAAAGTCTTCCAGATTAACAATTTTGATATTGAAGTAAAGCAGCTACCAAAGGGTTTCGTTGGACTCGACGCAGGGCGAGCATTTCTAGCCCTATCAGCGTCGACCGCGTACGGTGCAAAAGACAAATTCGAGTCCGATGCTGATTTCCAAACGCGAATGTCCCGTGCACCAGAATCGCTGCGCATGCATGGCACATTAACTGCGGCATCGCTCGTCGCAATCGCGGCGCCGATTCCTGTGGCTGACCTTGACTTTGATGCGAATAGTGGATTGACGGTATGGCGAGAGATGCTCTTTGGCCCTTATCGCACCGAATACTATACCGCCTCGGTAGAGGTCGACAGCACAATCAAACACCAAGGTAAATTCCAAGGGCAAAACGCATATGGCGCACGAGCCGAAGTCGATCAGGTTCTGGTGGTAAACAACTTCGTGAAGATGAGAATTCCATTGACAACGAAGGCGATCGAGAGCTCGGGGTGGACCGGTCGGGCTTTACATGTTGCGATCCCAACATCTGTGAGCGTTGCGAAGAATCTTCTAAATTATGATCAACGGTCTAATTTTCGGTATTTGTTTATCGGAAGATTGTCCACGCCGTATGTCGAAACGAAAGTCCTCAACCTTGGCCCGGCAACGATAGAAACACGCACTACCGGCGCCTCGATCACGCAAACACTGCTTATGGAAGTGAGTGAGATCTGGCTCTATCGAGTGACTACTGGTGAAATTATCGGTAAGCAGAAGATTTAAAATAGTAGCCAGTGCCGGCCTCGCGACCGAATAAGATCATGAAAGGTGAATAGAGCTGGTAGTCGACTGCGGCGCATATGAAAGCAGCCAGTTGTCGAGTACCGCTTGGCACGGCAATGTATGGCAATTCGCACGAAACTTATGGCCAATGCGGACCGTATATGCTTTGGGTCGACAGTTGCCGTACAGGTTCGGTATGAGGCAGATCCGGTTCTTCGCGAAATTCTGCGGTTTTTCGGCCGCGGCGACCTGCGATGTTGAACTCAAGGGCCGAAATCGGCCAGAAGCAGCCCTTCAGCAAACTCGATTGACACTGATGTTCACAACTACTAAATGAATCTTTCTCCGGCTATATTGGGCTTTGCAATCATTTTGTTCAGCACGGCTTTGATCGCCGTTAAGAACAGACGCATGCGCCTAGGACTGCTGTGCACGTTAATCGCGTTCGTTCTGATGGGCGTAGCGGGAATTTTTGGTTGAGGTAAAGAATTGTTAAACGGGTCTTTCTGGTGTAGGTCGGGGAGCTGCCTGTGGTGATACTTCGGGAATTTCCCGACTTGGCAACTTGCTAAGCTTACCCGAACGGCCGGGTTCGGACAGCAGCAGACACCTATTTCGGCAACGCCGCATACTTTTGAACATGGCAAAATGCTTATGTCTTCGACGATTCTCTTACTTTCAATCCTGGCCCTGACTACCGGGGCGAACTTTGTAAAGAACAAATGGCTGAAGTATGGATTTGGATCAACTTTGGTTGTAGTTTGCTTGTTAGGTATCACCGGGGTTTTCGGTTAAGACGATGTCGAGAAATTCGCTGTCGCTGCTGCCGAACGACTGCTTCGGGTCGAGTGTAGTCGGTCGCCCTCGATTCCATGGCCACTCAATCAGCGCACTCATCATCGGACGGCCAGATCTACGGCATATTCGTTTGCCAAGTGCTCAGGTCGGCCCGTGAGTGGCGAGCTACCCCCACCCCAACGGGGGGGGAGGGGCAAATCCCCCCCCGGCCGACGCACTAGTATCGGTCAGTCCCTCAAAATTTTTCGGCCTATACAAAAAGTGAAAACTTTTTTTGAAGCGCCCGTCGAATTACTCTTCACCCGGCATCATAAGGTTGTACCCACATCACGATTTTGCTCATGAATGAGAAGTTATGCCGAGTGCTCAGCCGTTCGCTGCACCTGATGCGTTGTGCTCGAATGCTTCCCGTAAGCGGACTCTTCGACTGGCGCTCAATTATTCGTGCCAATGAGTGCCATCGCACTGCAGTTAAAAAAGCTGCCCCGCCTGCCCAGCAGGACGTGCCGTCCATGATCATGGTGCTGGAACATATAAATTATCGCCTCGACGCGATTGAAGAGAAAATCGACCTTTTGCTCGTGCCTATGGAGGCGGTCCAGCACTGAAATCGGACTTGCCCGTGAGCGACTGCCCCTGCGTGCCAGTATGATCAGAAGACCACGTCGCCTGGACGTACCTGCCGCTTCGCTTCGATTGATGGCTCTGGGTTTGGCTTGCAAGGTACCTGATCCAACCGAGTCCAGTAGGCCAGGATCATTTCGCGAGTCGAAATATCCGTGTAGCCCCGGGCTATCGCGCGCTTTTTGTAGTACTCATCGGCGCCTTGGAGGGTCATGTTGACGCGCATTCCGATACCGCCATTACCCCCTGGCATAAACGCAGCGCCCTGAGGTGAATGGCCGAGGCTTTTCTAGGTCATGGTCAGCACGGTCGTTCAACATCCCAATGCAATGCTCTCTAGGACAAAGGTAGCAGCCGGCAGCGTGGTGCTCGCACACACTGCGTGGTTGTTGGCGGATAGGCGCGTCTTCTTGCACTTGAGCTATTGCCCATTGCATCAGCCGCCGCCGAAATTTTTCCAAGAAGCGGATCAATGTGTTTTCTCATGAGTTCGAAACGTAGCTCGAATTGCAGATGCTTTGCCCAGGCCACACGCCATGCGGCGGCGCCGTCAAAAGCCTCTTCAACCATTGAAGTGTGGCTCAATTAAGCGGTCGCACTCGGCTATGGCGCCGTCGCTCAGGACGCGGCGGCGTGAATTTTGGGCATGTTGTTTTATATAAGCAAGTTACCTATGTCTAAGCGATTCAAAAAAATGCTATACGCAAAAAGCGCCAGGAATAATATCGCCTTTAAAATTTTCTGTATGCTCAGAGGGATAAAAAGCTAGTTTATTTGTTTCCAGCCTTATTGAGCCTCAGCTCATATGCGGCCTGTCGCAGATGAACGTAGATTTCCACTCGTATTGCAGGCCGAAGCGACTGAAATTAATTGTGCAGTTTTGGAGTTAATCAAACGCTGAAAGATATTCTGAAATCAAGCTGGCTAGATAATTTGGCTGTTTGACATCGACAAGCCTCTGCCCACCCAGAATAGTCACTGGAGGCCGATGGATTGCGTCCGCGTTCTGAATCAAACCGGTCATATAGTTTACTAGTTCTTTATACTCGCAATAGTAAGTGGTTGCCCATTCATCTTGCCAGCGGCGTCCAATCTTGGCCTTTCAGAAATTCGCGAGATGTTCCTTTCGGTGTCGTCCGATATAACCACGTCAGGCCGAAAAAGATCTGATTGCCTAAATCGCAAGTTCCATAGTACGTCAGCCAAAGCCCTGTGCGCATTTAGAAACATCTGCGCTCAATCACTGAGGCGGCGATTGGACGAGCGACTTGGGCCCTCTCATCTGGGCGCGGTACATCTTAAAGTGGTTTCCCTGATTTTGGCCGTCATGAAGTTGCATTTTTATTCGATTGCTTTAGAGCTGATATAGAGTATTGCTGAGGTTGTAAGATGTCGACCTGCCGGTGAAAGTTTGGGAAGAGCCATACTCATTGTTTGCCAAACTGCGCTCATATTGCAACAACGGGGATTTCCAATCGGCCCATTAGGGTTCTCTGCAACTATATGAGCCCCGTCCCCCGCTGACTTTGTCGCGCCCTTTAGAAAATAGCCTGTAGGTGCCCGATAATGGGGGTTTACACAGAATCTACCTTCTTCGATAGATAATTTTGTGCGTATTAAGTCTCAAAATAAAACTTTTCCTCCGTCTAAAGGGATTAATAGACTTAAATTTCTTCTGTGAAAGTCGATGCCCGCAAGCTGTCGAACTCCCTCCCGTACGCAAGACCTTAAGCAGACAAATACTTTATTAAAACCGCCCAGATATTGACTCACTCCTACTACATATTCGTCATGGAACAAATATTCTTAATCGTCTATGCTAAGGACCTTGTACATCTTCGCGAGTTGATCTAGTGAAATCTCAATACCGCGTTCTTGCAAGCTCGCATTTCTGTTTTTAAACAAAAATTTAAGATGTTCGATTTTATCGGCCTGAGTACCATGGTGAAATCTTCGATGGCAGGTAGGGCAGAGTACGACTATATTTTCTTCAACATCGAGACTGAAAGCAAAATTAGTTTGCTGACTGAATGGAACAAGATGATGAGCCTCAACGTAATTTTTTTTTGTTTTTGCAGAAGTGAATGAAAAATGCGCTTGACCTGGTTTTTCAAGGGCACATACTGAGTCCGACATTACCAGTGCTCTTGCGACGATTTCTGCTGAGCGAACGTGTCTGACCTTGCTTCCTACGTGTCCCACTGGTGGAGGTGGCTGTGGACCGGTAGTTTTTGGCAAGCCAGCATCCTGGAATTCAAGACTTGTTGCGGCCTCAAGCATTTCTTGGTCGGTTACCGCAATGTCTAGATTGATCAATGATGTAGGGAACTGTACCGCGAGTGTCGTATAGCAACGCAACAATTCAGCTAAGTCGGCTTGAACCTCGACTTTGTCAGGTGTCGCCCCGATAGTGTACGTTTTCGATAAAATCGCTCCGGCTTCATATCCTTTCCCAAGCGTCCCGTCTGTGTTTAGGTCAATCGAGCCCGTGCAGAAACCTGCTGGAAGGGGAGCAAGTATGGCGAGCGCGGCATGCGCACAGTCCTGTAACTTTTGGTAAGCTAATTTAGGATCAACATACCGCTTTTCGAATGCTGTGTAGCCTTGATTTAGCGATAAACTTACCGACGACATATCTTCTGCGAAAAGGAGAACGATGTAGTAGCCTTGAGTAGCGGACTTCGAGATTGTCTTTTTGAAGACGGCGACCCATGGAACTTTAGCGAAGCTTCGGTTAGGCTCTCCCGCTGAGGCTTTGATATGAAAGTCATCAATATCGTATCCAGAGTTTTGGACCATTTTCCGCAGCAGTCCAGGTAAATCTCCTCGGAGGGCTTTGAGTGCTACGCTAGTGTTTTGGCCAGGTACGAGCTTATGTTGCTTTTTTGTCAGATGGTAGTCATTAAAGACATCTTCGAGTTCTTGCATAGCTATTTAGTAATTATTGAATTGCTGAATATTACCACAAGCTATAGTTAACTGTAATCATCATATCGTTCCTTACAGCTCAGCCCAGGCCTTCAATCGCGTATGTTGCTTGCGTTAACGTTTGGATAGTAAAACGGTATTTTGGAAGCTAACTTAAATCAACGATTTTTATATCAAAGGAGAAAATACCGCTCCTGGCTTCCTTTTGCACATGAGCGACAAGTTGCAGAGTTCTGCTTCTGAATAGCGCCGTCCCCATGCCGCTGAAGGGGCTTGATACGGCTTACGCAAAGCCACTAAGTCGAGGTGCTTACTGTCCACCAATGCCTTCCGATAGACCGTGGTGGGTTTCAAAAAAGCGGCTTTAAAATTTGGGGCCAAGCTTGTTCGCTGTACGTCAACCATGTCATCCAGCGTTTGTATGTCTGATGGTGTTCAAAACGGTCTCTGCGCGCGTACCGCGTGCTTCGTGGTTGTTAGTCTCCGAAATTTCGGATAGCGCGGAGAAGATTACGGACCAGTTTAAGAGGCGCATTCCCGTCAAAATCGTGGACACCGTTGCGTATATCCCCGGACATGCCAACAGTACCGCCATGGCCGGCGGCGCGACGCCGAATGATCGCACTTACCTGCTGGGGGAGTGCCCGTGGGCTGATGATGTAGGACTCGCGTTCTTGCATAAATCCTCGCGTATTAGCTGGTCATTTTGTGCGGTGGAGTGGCGTGAGGAGACGAGGCCTACTCCAATCATGTAGAGGCGAGATGTGCTAAATTCCGCCCGCTTCGTTCAGAACGGTGCGATGTGCCCTACTAAGCGTGATCGCCTTGACATTTTTCACCTCGCGGACAGAGCCATCCATGTATTGAACCTTAATTCTTGGAATCTTGAACGTTTCGACGATATCGGTGTGCCAAAGGTATTCCCATTCGTAGGAGCCAGAATCCTCGGGCGCGATCGGACCGATTCCCTTAACCGTAATTGACGTGCCTGAACGGCCGCGGACGGGGTCGCCGACCGCGTTATAGCCCACCACAGTGAACCAGACGTATTTTATCGGCTTCGAAGCCTGATTCATCACCTCGATCGAAAAACTCGTTCCCTCGGTGTGTTCGCTGGCGTCGGCGATGCCACTGGAAACAACCGTCAAGCCGGACTTCTTATGGCTGTCCAATACACCGAGTACTTCCGAGAGTTCCTTTTTGCGCAGGTATATTGCAACGACTTCCGCCTGCTTGGAAAACGGCAATTGCTGTTCTTGGGCCAGGGATTTGATTGAATGTGCCTCCTGTTCGGATAGTTCGAGATCGCTCTCGCGAATATAGTATTTCTGTGCACCCTTGAATACGGTGTAGAAACCTTTTGGTTCCGAGTAGGACGATGTACAGCTTTCGTATCCCGCGACGACGAGCATTGTCGTCCCCTTTAGCAAGGTGTCGCTGCTGGTCTGGCACGAAGAGGACAAAGACTTACCGAGAAAGGTGAACTCCTTAGCCACGCCCGCTGCGGGCTTTGGAATCTGCACATTCTTAATCGCGCTGCTATCGCTCTCTGATTCTTGCGTCTTTAGGGTTTGCGCATTGGTTTGGGTTTGGGTTAGCGTCAGCAAAAATGCAGTGGTCAGGAATTGGCGGATTTTCATGGTTGTTCTGTCGTTGCTCTGGGAAAAATCGTTGTTGTCGTTGTTGTGGCTGAAAAGGCCCGGCCGGACATGGTATGTTAAGAGGGCTGCGACGGCGAAGCAATGTGATAAGCCAGTCGCGACCGAGCCGAAGTGCAGGATTCCAACTGCTCTTTCGCTGGCTTTACGCGCAAGGATTTGTGAATATGTTGGTTCCGTATTTCAGCAGCGTAACGAGGTCGGGCGAGGAGCGGCAGGACAGGCTTGTATCCGGTATCTTGTGTCGGGTGCCCGGATTAGCGCCATCACGTATTCGGCATATATTTTGCCGTGTCAAAACCACTGATATCAAACTCGAAAGCCGGCGAGCCGTTCTGGTAGATCTCGATCGCCAGACGGACACGCTTGGCCTTCTTCAGCCGCGATACGAACTCCGTGTAGTCATCAATGAAGACATGCTCGGTGCTATGGTCCGCTGCACCGCTGGCCTGGAATCGGATTGGCTTTCCTTCGTCAAACCGTACCTGCACCTGGCAGCCCTCGTAGGACGGGCACAATATCTGGCCTTGCTCAATCCCGAAAATCACATCCTTGCCGTATTGCGGATGGGTGCGGAGCGTTAGGCTTCCTTGCTGTTCTCCATTGTAAGGAAAGCCAAGGTTGACCGTATTGGAACTGTCCACCATCGCCGTGTATCGGGTCTTCCCAGTCATCGGCTCCTCGATAGCTTCGTAGCGCCACTGCTTTCCTGTCTTGTCTTTTACTTCTGTTGACTGGGAAGCACCTGCCGCACTTGGCACCGTGGACGCGTTTGCCGCTTGAGCGGCCGGTATCCGCGGAGCTGTTTCAGCCAGCTTGGCCTCGAGAGCGAGGATGCGCGTGTTCGCCGCCTCTAGCTTCTTGTTTGCTGCGTCCAGGTCAGCATTGTTCGAACAGCTGGCCAGCAAGGCTACGGCGCCAAAAACAGCGCCGATACGTGCGCTCTGGCCGCCACTTGGGGAGGGGAAAATGGTTAGCATGCGCATATACGGATCGAAAAAATGATTACGGCTTACACATCGCACCGCACACCCATACGTTTTCGGACGACGCAGCTTGCGCTCGGCACCGTTTCCGATGTCGTAGAAATGCGGTACTGTCCTGGTTGATCAGCTGGCAATCGACTACACGGACAAAGTTGGGATTGTACCGGCCGCGTAGCCGAGAAATGTCCCCAACCGTAACAATATTGTTAGGTATTGAACTACTTCGAATTCTCAATTGGGTGTCGCGTGTGCCCAGCGACTTATGATCAAGGCTGTGCTGTGATCAACTGGAGGCAACCGTCAGGTCTGCGTGCATCGCCATGGCGTCTTCGAAGGATCATCCCGCCATTGGCCATGTCTTTTGTGCACGAACACCTGAAGTGCGAACGATATAGAATTGTCATTTAGCGCGCCCAAGTACTCGGCGCCGCCGATCCGCATCCTTTTTGAAATTCCGGGTTGTCCTATCGGCGCAAGCGATGGTATATCTAGGAATGTCGTCGCCTTAACCCGCCGGCAGCGTTTCGTGGCCTGGGAGCAGGATCGGATCACATTATTGACTCGTGCCAACTGACCCTCCTTAAATCCTAGCTCACAAGCAAAAGGCACTTCATGCGAAGGTTATAATCATCCGCATGAAAAATTTCCTCGTCTTGACTTTGTTCGGTGCGCTGACTTTGCCAGTGCATGCTCAACCCGTCGTGCAAGCGGCGACCGCCCAGCTTCAGCCGCAAATCAGCCGGGACACCGATGGCTACACAGCCTGTGGTATCCGAGCCATCGTCCTCGACATACAACCGAAAGTGGTTGAGGCTTATGACTTCTCGCTGTACCTGCGTGTAGGAATGCCTGCTGGCACGGTCAAGGCCGGGAAACATCAAACACCATCTACAAAGTTCTCGAATGGGCGGTTTGACCAAAAAGTTGTGGTGCCTGGGCCTGAGAAGTTTTGGATAGCGAAAGAACTGGAGGGGAAGGCACTTATTCCATTTAAAGTATTCGCTGGCGACACGCCAGGTTACGTCCTAGGCCTAGCCGATTTAGCTGGGACGCACGCGGCCATCGCTAGCATGATGACAGGTGAACGCATGCAGTTCGCAGTTCGGTACAAAAATCAGCCCTACGATACCGTCGTGAGTTTTGCCTCGGAGCTCCCAAGCAAAGAGTTTGCGCCCCTAGCCGCCTGCATGGATGGCCTCGTTGCTCGAATGAAGCGCGACGCCGCGCTTCCAGCCGGCTAACCGTCATGCGAACAACGCCAACGGGTTTAACCCTTGGCAGTCCTTTGACACTGTTGTGAACTGGCATAGAAGCTAAATGTTGGGTGCTTCCAAGCAGGGACACGCTAAACTGACCATTTGTTCCTTTCTCTAAATTTTTTCATGGATGTTTAGTATTGCGCACCGCTTTGGCCTTCTTCCACCATGACGGGCTGGATCCAACCCAACGAGTTCCGTGCCACCGTTACATAGATTGAAAGAATTATTTCGAAAGGTCTCAGAAGATATATATTTCTTTGGGTAGCTACGAATTGAAGCGCAATGAGAAGGATAGCCCGTGGGAAAGGCTAATCTTAGCCTGAACATTGGTATACGCGAATTAGTTCGCCTTGTTAAATAGATCCTGCACTCATCTCGTTTGCCGGGGCAGTCTGCATAGCGCAGACAGTGAAGGGCATCGCGAGAGAGGAGCTAGCACACTGATGTGGCATTGATCGTTCAGACTTTAGCGCTATTGGGTGGCGAGCAAAATTTGGATTTGCTTACGTCTTGAAAATTGTTGCTGCGTAGGGAACTACTGCAGGCGACCTGATGGTAACGGCCGGGTTGTACACCGCTCCCATCGTGTGGGTTCGCGTGTGGGTAGGGCTAGCGAGGCAAGAATTCTCATAGGTACGGTGGCGGACACCGCTTCCGCCAAGTCAAGTAAGAGGCCCTAGCAATAGGGCCTCTTTTCATTAGTTCTCATAGAGCTCATTGGTTCAAACTCTATCCGCCTTCGTCCGATTGAATCGGCCTAGACCGTATTGGTAGAGGTTGGAGCAGGAACGGTGATCGTTCATAATCGATTGAAAACACGATCAGTGCCGAAGTTGAAGGAACCAGGCTGCTGCGGTAATGGCGGTGCCCTTCGGCTTCATGCTCTAAGACAGTGATTAAGAACTGAATCTCTCGATACACAATTGCGATGGGGCGGCGCGAGATAGGCCCCGGTTTGCTACTGTCGTAAGCTTCGCCGTTTGCCGCGAGAAGCTCCAAGGCGTGCAGGATGCTGCTCTTGGACGGCATCGAGCCGCATCCCGAAAATCACGGATACGCTGAATTGCTTGCTGTCACGACTGCCAAAATTACAATCTACGATTAGCGCGCAGTGCGCTACATCCAAGTCCACCGTTCCAGATGGAAAAATGCAAAGATTGCTGATCGGTGGCGAAACTCCATCGTCACCTCTGTCTCGTCCTTAACTAGAACATTTCCGTTTGTAAAGATAAATACCGGATTGGGTGTAACAGTGTTGTCGCGGATTAGTAAAACAAAGTTGAGGCCGCGGCACGATTGCGTGGACGTATCGAGAATATTCTCCCCCGGCAGCTTTGCACAAGTGTTACTGCGGTGGAAATCCTCTACGATGATGGGCCATCTCAACTTCGCGCTAGCAAATCCGAAAAAAAGCGCGCTAATGAAAAACCATCTAGTTTTGGCGCGCGATAAGACAGGCGAATTCATGCACAACTTAAAGCTGCGTGAAGGACTTGCTCTGCACATCAACGCAGTGAACCAGCTAAGACGCAATGCGGTAAATTCTCCCGCCTTTGCCCATTGGAACGGCGCTGGCTTTGCGCTCGAAGCGCAGGACAAAACCACTCCGGCAAGGAAGAAAAGCAGCCCGTAAAGCTAATTATGTATACCAGTTCGCTTCCCTGCGGTTTCACCAGTTCGAGGCGTTATCCATAAGGCGTATATTCAAAGCCATTGCCGATCACGGTAGCCAACCTCGTGAAATTTTCCGCGCTCTCGCTGAAGCTCGCCAGTACTTGGGCGACCGTCAGCGTCCCCTGATCGAGCAAGCCATTCCAGTAGGCGATACCGCCAGCATCACCGGCGCGGTTGAGAACATTTTCATAGAACTTGTCGACGATTGCAGCGTGCGTGGGCGCGCTGCCGTATATTTTAAGAAATTCGTCGGCCAAGATGAAATTTTCTGCCACCGTGCTCAATGCCATGCCGCGGTCCATCTGGGCAATCCAGAAACCGAGTCCAACCTGATCCGGCATGCGATCGAATGCCGCCTGGTAGATCCGGTAAGCCTGACCGCCGACCATGTCCGCACCTGTATCGAGTGCGATCGTGGTATCTGTGAACTTGATCCTGTCCGCATCCTCGATCAGGACCGCGGTATCCTTGCCGATGGAACTAAGGAAAGTCAAATCTAGCACTCTGTCGATGCTGTAGGTATCGGACTTCGCCTGAACGGCGACCATACTGCCAGGTTTTCCATCGCCAGAAAGGACGGCCTGCTGGTCACGCACCGTGTGGCCCAGGTCGCGCAGCATGCCGATGACAACCGGGTCGAGTGAAATGCGGATACCATTGAGCGGGGCCGAATAACTCATCAGACTCTCGGCACCGGTCAGCCGTCCCTCGGCAAAGCTGATTGCAT
>Ga0308157_10004058_pt1 | contig 20026 bp, 18 predicted proteins | sample PhyBR1_FD_201035 | JGI IMG/M metagenome (GOLD analysis project Ga0308157, IMG submission 201035) | Phyllosphere microbial communities from UC Gill Tract Community Farm, Albany, California, United States - DLSLB.R1 | ecosystem: Host-associated > Plants > Phyllosphere > Unclassified | place: USA...
TGTGATGATCTCTCCGGTATCCAGAACCGTCCAGCGACGACGGCGGATATGTAGCGTAACTTTCTGGCCTCGAATGGGAAAGTCTGAAATCTCAGTGGAAGGCATGAAGCCCTTTGACTCCAACTTGTTGTTCTGATAGCCTGTCGGAGCAATATTAAGCTCATCTAAATAAATGTGGAGCTGATTGTCGACCTGATCGACTTCTAAAATCTGAAAGTATTCCAATAGCCCTTCGGGCATCAATAGGGACAGTAATTTACGTTCGGCTTCTTGCAAGGGATATCTGTATTAAGGATGCTAAACTAAGAAATTTTTGACATTCCCCCCAAGAATTCAGCTTGATCCTCTTAAAGGCACTTTTTCGTCTAACAAAACATCATATACACCGTTCGAATTCTCTGCAAATTTGCCCAAACATTTGGCGCACGTCTGAAACGGCCACAGACACAATGTGCCCTGATTGCTCATCTGGCGCATAACACTTGGCGCATAACATTTGGCGCACGAAACAGGAATTCTTTCCAAAACAGTTATGAACCTGTGAACTTCAAAGTTCCACAATCTGAGGCAAAGTTACAAATAACAAGAGGAGTCAACTGACTCCCCTCTGTCTATACTATAATAAGCTTGCTAGGATCGACGTTGAACTTATCAGCAATCTCTCCAACACTTATATCCTTATAACCAGTCGCATCTATTTTGGCTAGAGCCTCCGTTATATCCATTGCGATACTAATGTTCTCAGAGTCTCCAGATACTATTTCATGCACTCCACTCCAGAAAGCTACACCGTCAGGGCTGCGTTGCTGTTGAAAATTAAAAAAGCCTGAAGTTAGTTTCAATTATTTTCTTTCACTTTTTTTAAATCTAAATCATGGAAATCAAAACTGAAATCTGTAAGTGGAGATACCGCTGACATTTTGATACTTTCTGCTTTTCCGTTATGGTCCAGACTGAAGTTAACATAGGCATCTGCATCCATGCTTCGGTCATTCCATGCTGCCACAAACGTATTTCCCTCATAGAAATACATTCTTCCCTTTAGTTGAGGCGATCTAGAAGATGTAAAATATAGTTGATCATCCTTTTGTGTAATTTCGATTTCCCCAAACCAGGAGTCTCTATATTTACCGATATAAGGAGAGAAATCTATTTTTTGGTTTTGTTTCTCAATTTTAGCCCATACTTCTTCTGTTACTTTATCTCCTCCGCCTTGGTTTTTCTGCTGCTTTTCTGATAATTCTTTTAAGCGATCGGTTCCTTTTATACCAAAATAAGCATCTTTGATCTGGTTGGTTATCGTTGTAAATGCATATCCACTTTGCTGGTTTGTTAATACAATAATTCCTAAGTTAAGTTCAGGAATGATAGTCACTTGCGTGACCATTCCTCCTAATCCACCAGTATGATCTGCAACAAAATAACCGTTCTGATCACTTAAGAAAAAGCCTAGACCGTAACCAAAAAAGTGGGTATTATAAGGAGTGGAGCCTTTAATAATGGTTTGAAGGGTCATGATTTCTCGGAGAGTTCTTTCGGAAATCAATTGTTTTTCGAGTTGAGGACCGTATTTCCCTTTATTCAAAATCATACTTACCCATTTACTCATATCTTCAATGCTGCTGTTAATTCCGCCGGCGGCATTTGTTGTTTCGCTGAGAAACCTTTCAATCGTTTGTAGTTTTCCTTTTAGCGGGACATGCGCATCAATAATATTATCCTTAGATTTCATCCTTTCCAGCGAAGCTGCGCTATTTGTCATCTCTAGTGGTTCCATAATACGTTTTTCAACAAAATCTTCCCAACTCATTCCGGATACTCTTGCTAATACTTCACCTGCAACAATGTAAAGTAAATTATCGTAGTCAAACTTAGTTCTGAAACTTGATACAGGCTTTAGATAACGGAGGTTATGAATTATTTCCTCTTTTGTGAAATTGGTGGAATCAGGCCAGAACATCAAATCACCTGCTCCAAGTCCTAGTCCTGAGCGATGGGTGAGAAGATCCCTGATTGTAAACTGGGCAGTGACATAAGGGTCGTACATTCTGAATTCAGGAATAAAATCAGTAACTGGACTATCCCAGGATAATTTGTTTTCATCGATCAATATTCCTAGTGCGATTGCGGTAAATGCCTTACTGTTCGAAGCAATAGCAAAGGCGGTTTGAATGTCTACAGGTTTTTTATTGTCAATGGATCGTACGCCATATCCTTTAAGCTGGACAATTTTATTGTCTTTTACTATCCCAAGGGAAATACCCGGAACATCAAAAGTTTCCATTGTTTTTAAAACAAGATCATCTATCTGTTTCTCATTAAGAACCTGTGCTCTTGCTGTATGTATACTTGTGGTAAATAGAAAAAGGAAAATTATACTATTGAAAAAGAGGAGCTGTTTTTTCATATCTGTATAGATTGAAGTTTATGAATTCAGGTGCGGTTAAAATTCGCATCTCTAAATTAGAATAAATTATTCTTATAGAAGGGGTTTTAAGTTTAAAATGTATGTTTAATTAGTAGTATGAGATGCTATCGCTATGGCGCTAAAGATGTCTTAAAATGTATTTGTTTAGTTAATGAATTTATTTCTAAAGAAAACAATTTAATATAGTATAATAAAAGTTAGTGAAATAATTTTTTTTTACCTAAAAATCCAATTATAATGTTAATTTAATACAGTGAATTAAGTAAAGGATAAGTTAGATTTAACATTTTCTTATTCTATAAAAACCATATTATTAATACAATCCGATTCGAAATTAGCTGGTAATTAATATCTTTGTCTTAACAGCTAATAGATGAGTTGTTGATCAAAATTATGACTGCATGATAACAAAAAACATACTGGTTGATTCCGCTCTTGTTGGCACAATCCACTTTTATGCCTATGTGTTCAATACTGTTGATGGTGTTAGGGGCTTTGGTTTGTTTCCAAATAATGGACCTAAGCCTATTTTTTATTTGTTAAATCCCAATGGAAATAAAACTACACTTCATTTTGATGATGATTTAATTTTGTGGTTATGTAAACAGAGTAAATTTTCGACTCAGGAAAGAAGGTTATTATTTAGGGAATTTTTGGATTACGCCACGCAAATGGAGCGTAAAGCAGCTAAATTAATTTTTAGAGATTCAAAAATGGTTTATTTAGCTGACTCCCGAGAAGTTATAAAATATAAACGTATGTATGTGCATTTTCAGGAAACCCCACAGTCTGTAGAAAACCGATCCTATATAGCTGACTAATTGTTAATTTCTTTGACAGAATTCTTCAGTATCTGGACGATGTCTTCCATTTCCGAGAATTCAAGATTACCAAAACCAATACGAATAGCCTGCATATTCTTTCGCTGGTAAAGTAATGTCTTTGGAATAAATAATTGTTTTTTAGAAGCTTGTTGACTCAGTTTGAGTAAATTGAGGGGTTCTCTCCAGGTTACCCAAAACGCCAGTCCTCCGGTAGGTATTTGAAAGTCAATGAGATGTCCTAATTCTTTACTTAATAAATACGCCATATAATCTCTCCGTTCCCGATACACTTTTAGTGATTTTTTTAAATGCCTGTGGATAGCTCCCTCCTCAATCATTTCACCCAATGCTTGTTCCATTAATATATCTCCTTGTCTATCAATAATTCCCAGGTGTTTTCTCATCTCTGCCATTAAGTTTTCAGGAGCTACAATAAATCCTGTGCGGAATCCGGGAGCTAGAGATTTCCCAAATGAACCAACATAAATGACCATGCCTTGTTGATCTGTCGTTGCCATAGGTAAAATGGGTTGTTTGTCGTATTGGAAATCGTAATCGTGGTCATCCTCCACAATTACAAAACCATATTGATTGGCTAACTGTAAGAGTTGCATACGCTTTTCCGCACTTAAAGTTACTGTGGTCGGGTAGTGATGTTGAGCAGTGATATAAATCATTCTTATTTTCTGCTGCTGACAAATCTGTTTCAATGCTTCAATATTGATTCCATCTTCCTCTATAGGTACAGTGAGGATTTTACTTCCAGATTTTTGAAAGATCATATTGGCAGAGAAGTAACTTAATTCCGCTACAACTACTATATCATCCGGGTTTAAAAGGATTTCCGAAATAATAAACAGGCTCATTTCAATACTTCTGGTGATTAATAAGTTATTGATGTTGATCTGTAATCCTCTGGAATTCTGAAGGTAGTGGGTCATCTGCTCCTTAAAATATTCACTTCCTTCTTGATTATAATATCCCATTTTTGAACGATTACTTTTTCGTTTCATATTTGAGCTGTAAAACCTTGAAAGATCATCAATCTGTGTTAGTCTTATATCAGGTATTCCGTCATTTAATATAAACTTCGAGCTGGTGTGTTCAAAAGGACTATCCAATAATGTTGATTTTTTGAATAGATATCCGGTCGATTTGGGATATTGAAATTTGCTAAATTCTTTACCCTTAATATCCGGTAATCGAGCACTTACAAAAGTTCCTTTATTTGGAATGACCTGAACCCAACCTTGTGAAGAAAGCTCTTCAAAAGCAGCCGTAATCGTGTTCCTGTGAACGTCTAGTAATAGTCCTAATGCTCTGCTTCCTAAAAGCTTTGTTCCGGATCTCATTTTTCCTTGAGCAATTGCTTGAATAAGCTGGTTCGCGATTTGAAGATAAATCGGACTGCTTATTTCTCTATTAACTTGAATAAAACTTCTATATGGAACTTCAACCGGACTATTCATATTATTAAAACTGGTACCTATATATAGTCCGGTAAGGTAGTACTTTTGATCGAAAGATGAAAAATATGAAATCAATTCTAGATAAAATTGTTCAAAATAACCTAATTCATGCAAAATGGTTAAATACCTTATCCTTCATGGAAAACGCAGGAGCCAGAAAGATATCTGCCTGTGAGGATAAAGAGAAAACGGATATTATTCAGTTGAAACATGCCGCAGAGGAACATCGACATGCATATTACTTAAAAAAGCAAATCGGAAAATTGCAAGTAGTCGGTTTTGATTTTTATAAGGAGAATTCGATGATTGGAGGCAAATCTTCACAGCAATATTTAAATAAACTGGATGTATTGGCCTGTCGATATTTAAAGAATCAATTTAATCTTAATGGTCAAGAATTAAAATATGCAGCCTATCTATTTGTGACCTATGCAATTGAGGTTCGAGCTGATGAATTATACCCCATCTATCAGGAATCACTTACTGCGCATCAATCAAAGGTGATGGTAAAATCAATTATTTTGGAAGAAGAGGGGCATTTAGAAGAAATGATTAATCAATTGGAACACTTTAATCCAGATTGGAAAATTCATGCAGAATCCGTGTTGCGTATTGAGAGTGAACTTTTTGCTGAATGGATGAAGGCTGTTTCTAAAGAAGTTGAAGAATATGAACTCGGTACAGCAACGATTGGTTAATCAATTAATGGTTAGAGAAAGGGAGGGAACACTTCGTTTTTTACCTAAAACTCTAAATGGAATTGATTTTTACTCCAATGATTATTTGGGATTTGCCAGAAATGTTGAATTGCAGGAGCGACTTCATGATTTACTCAGACAATATCCTCATTCTGTTAAAGGTGCAACAGGTTCAAGGTTGATTTCAGGGAATTCTGTAATAACAATGGAAATAGAGGAATTTATTGCAAAAGAGCATGGAGTAGATGCTGCGCTTCTCTTGCCTTCAGGTTTTGTTGGCAATTTATCTTTATTTTCTGTTCTCCCTCAAAAAGGGGATACTATTCTTCTGGACGAAAAAATTCATCGATCAGTAATTGATGGTTGTAGACTATCACCGGCGAAGCGCTGGAAATTCAAACATAACAATTTAAACCATTTAGAAGAGCTTATACAGCGTAGTTCCGGACAAATATGGATTGGGGTGGAGAGTTTATATTCAATGGATGGAGATTTTGCTCCTTTGTCTGAACTTGTACGTTTGGCCCATAAATATTCTGCAGCGTTAATTGTAGATGAAGCCCACGCTATCGGGACTTTTGGCCTTGGTCTATTAAATAAATTTGGCTTGCAAAACCAAGTGTTTGCCAGCCTGGTTACCTATGGCAAGGCTATGGGACATTCCGGTGCAGCCATCCTTGGATCTAAGGTATTGATTGAGTATCTGATTAATTATGCTTCTGCTTTTATTTACAGTACCGCATTATCGGATTTTCATGCGTTAGCTATTAAAGAGTCTTATCTTTTTCTAAAAAATAATAAGCTGATAATTAATGGTTTGATGGGTAATGTGGATTATTTTAATTCACTTATTATTTCGGATGAATTACACAGAGATAGTCCAATAAAACCTATAAAATTTAAGGATTTAAAAAAGCTTCAACAAGCAAATGAAACATTGCTTGAGCGTGGTTTCTTGAATTGTGGGATTAAGGCCCCAACGGTAAGGGAAGGTGAGGAGCGGATTCGGATTTGCTTACATGCTTTTAATAGTAAGGAGGAAATAAATCTATTAGGAGACATTTTAAAAGAAATCATGCATGAGTAGAAGATATTTTATAACAGGAATAGGTACTTCTGTTGGAAAAACAATTGCCTCTGCGGCTTTGGTAAAGCTTTGGGATGCTGCTTATTGGAAACCTATTCAATCAGGAGATTTAGAAAGTACGGATAGTATGCTTTTAAAATCTCTTGTCGGCAACCAATTGCTAGTCTTTCCGGAGCGATATAAATTGAAGACTGCCGTATCCCCTCATTATGCTGCAGAAATAGATGCTGTGCAGATTAGAATTCAAGATTTTCAATTACCTGATTTGCATAACAATTTTATTGTTGAAGGAGCAGGTGGAATGTTTGTACCCATAAATGAAGAGGAATTTATGATTGACTTAGTTGAATACCTGGAATTGCCAGTCATATTGGTTTGTTCTGATTATTTAGGGAGTATAAATCATACCCTGTTATCTTTTCATAGTTTAATAGAAAGAGGTATCCCTGTTGAATACATTTTATTGAACGGTAATTTCAAGGATTCTACCAAGCGAATTCTTTTAAAAAACAGACCAGTTGGAAGTAAAATTATTGAGTTACCAATGCTGGAGACACTGGATCAACAAGGCTTGGAAAAAGCTTTAAATAAGATAAAAATTGAAGATTAAAAAGATGGAGATGAATGATAATAATACATTAAAACATGATTGGTCTAAGGAAGAGTTGTTAGCCATATACAATAAACCTTTGTTGGACTTGGTTTACGAAGCAGCTTCGGTACATCGAAAATGGCATAATCCAAGGGAAGTACAGATATCCACCTTATTATCTGTAAAAACCGGAGGTTGCCCTGAAGACTGTTCGTATTGTGGGCAAGCGGCGCGATATCATACAGATATTAAGGTTCAGGCATTATTACCCACCGAGACTGTCTTAGCACACGCAAAAAAAGCTAAGGCCAACGGATCTTCCCGGTTTTGTATGGCAGCAGCCTGGCGGGAAGTAAGAGATAACCGTGATTTTGATCGGATTATAGATATGGTGAAAGGTGTGAACGAAATGGGATTGGAGGTTTGCTGCACATTAGGAATGCTAACAGAACATCAAGCTCAACGATTACAGGAGGCAGGTCTATATGCTTATAATCATAATTTGGATACTTCGGAGGAATTTTACGATGAAATAATATCTACCAGAAAGTTTGATAATCGAATTGAAACGATCAAGAATGTCCGAAAAGCGGGTATTACTGTATGTTCCGGAGGGATAATAGGTTTAGGAGAGAAGGTTAATGATCGAATATCCATGTTGCGGACGCTGGCTAATATGGAAGTACATCCTGAATCTGTTCCGATCAATGCATTAGCACGGGTAGCAGGAACTCCATTAGAAAATTTACCGAAAGTTGATGTTTGGGATATGGTACGCATGATTGCCACAGCAAGGATTGTAATGCCGGCATCTATGGTGCGATTGAGTGCGGGGAGAATTGAAATGAATGAGGTGGAACAAGCTTGGTGCTTTATGGCCGGGGCTAATTCCATCTTTACCGGTGAGAGACAAACTTTGCTGGTGACACCAAATCCAGGAGTAGATGAGGATATGCAGATGTTAAAGAATTTGGGCTTAAGAGCAATGGTAGTGAAAAGAGAGGAATTATGCAGCAGCAATGGATAGATCGTGACATAGCGGTCAACTGGCATCCTTATTCTCAAATGAAAACGAGTCAGCATATTCCTATCGTCAAAGGAAAAGATGCTTATCTTTTTGATGTTGAGGGAAATCGCTATCTAGATATGGTGAGTTCATGGTGGGTAACGATTCACGGACACTCAAATCCTTATATTGCCCAAAAAGTATTTGAACAATTAAATACGCTTGAACAGGTAATTTTTGCTGGCTTTACCCATGAACCGGCTATAACTTTGTCCGAAAGGTTATTAAAATTATTACCAGCTAATCAAAGTAAGATTTTTTATTCAGACAATGGTTCGACTGCAGTTGAAGTTGGATTAAAGATGTGTGTACAGTATGCTTTTAATCAAGGGGTTAAAAAGAATAAGATAATAGCTTTGAAGAATGGGTATCATGGAGATACTTTTGGAGCTATGTCTGTTAGCGAAAGAGGTCAGTGGACTGCACCATTTGACGACATGTTATTCGATGTTCTGTTTGTAGAAGCTCCGGATGAAACCAATTTAGAGCATACTAAAAAATTGATTAAGGAAAATGCGGGAGAGATAGCTTGTTTCATTTACGAGCCTTTAGTTCAAGGAGCAGGAGGTATGTTGATGCATAAAGCCGAACATCTTTCTGAATTAATGGAGTATTGCAGATCCTTAGGCGTTCTTTTACTCCAGGATGAGGTCTTTGTCGGTTTTGGAAGAACCGGAACTTTATTCGCAGCAGATCAGTTACGGGTTTCGCCCGATATCATGTGTTTTTCAAAAGGTTTAACAGGAGGAACAATGCCTATGGGTATTACCAGTTGCTCGGACCTGATCTATAATGCTTTTTATGCTGATGATAAAAAAATGGCATTATTTCATGGGCATTCCTTTACTGCAAGCCCCATAGCATGTGCCGCTTCTCTGGCTAGCTTGGATCTCTTACTTGAGGACTCGACTTTAGCAAATATTAAACGCATAGAAAATAGCCATAGAAATTTTGTAGTTCAATTAGCTGGGAAGAAGAGGGTGAAACATGTTCGTCAAACGGGAACAATCTTAGCTTTTGAGTGGGATACAGGTTCTGAAGCATCTTATTTCAGTAAAATTCAGGAAAAGTTATTTAAAGCTTTTATGGCTAGATGGATTCTATTGAGACCATTAGGAAATGTACTTTATATCTTACCCCCTTATTGTATAAAGCAAGAAGATTTGGATTATACCTATCAGGTAATTCTACAACTATTGGATACAGCAGATTTTTAAGAAATATTTATTAAGTAATATTCATGCAAAAGGCTTGCTAGTATTTTTGCTATGCAAGCCTTTAAGTTATTTTATGGTTTTAACGCCAATCTTTTTATAAGATGTTCCATTCCATTGGTAGGTTTCTTCCGTTTTGATGATTGTAAATTCCAATTCCTCTAAAGATTCAACTTCATCATAATCCTCTGTTTTTCCTTGTTCGGTAAGCTTTAGGATAATATCTTTTCCTTGTTTATGTTGGTTTGGGAGGACAAGCTCTTCCCCATAATAGTAAACCCCTGCATCTGAAACACTGACAGTCTTAGGTAATGCTGTGAAATTTTGACCATTCCATGCAAACATATTATCTTCAGAGCCTATGCCACATGCTTCACCTAGAAATTTGATTGAATACAGAAATTTTGTGTTTGGAAGCCCATCATTTTCTACTATTTCAGAATAGCTGTAAGACTGTTCTCCCGGGTAATAAGGAAAGCTTATGCTTGAAATAAGTTGTTTGTTTTTATCCAATGCTTTAGCTTCAACCCAATAGTAGTTACCATACTCATCCTCAGATTTCCATGCATAACCATAGAGAAACTTATTCCCGCTTTTAGGATCTATTTTGCTATCTATACTTAATAATCCTAACCAGATATATCCTGTTTTCTTTGTATTGTTAAGTTGATATTCTATTTTATACCATGGAAGATACATTCCTCTAATAGAAGTAGCATTTAAGCCATCTTCATCAAGGAATTTAACAGGAGTTCCAAGAGGAATAGAGTCTATTAAATTACTTTTTGCTGTAGGTTCTTCGCGAATATAGGCCATGTTTACAAAGACGAGTGAGGTACTATCTTTTTGCGTATGATGTAAGTTATAAGTGGCATCTACTGCATAAGCTGCGGGTTCCTGATCCTGTGCCTTACTTTTGTAGGTAATTCCTGCAAGTAGAAGTATAACAAATATGAGTTGATTTCCTAAGTTTCTCATTTTAGTTTAGTAGATAATTTTCACAAATTTAAGTAGAATATGTTATCAAAATATAGCTGGTAACAGGTATTTTTAATCAATAGGAATTTATAATAAAGTAATATTACGATTCAGTGATAATTAGTTAATTAAATGTAATACAGCTATTTGGGTCTATGATTTTGAATTTAAACACTCCGATGTAAATATTTTTATTACAGAGTAGTCTACTAATTAGGTGGATTTTATATATTTGCAGCAGAAATTCAAATCATGCATACTATACTGATACAATTTTATTGTCGAATGTTTTTAGGAGATAGGTAAATAGAGGGCTACTATCTCCAATAATCACCTTATTCCATTTTTTAATCAACATAACATTTTTTACATGAATAGAACGATATACTTTTATCTCGTAGGGCTGCTTTTTGCATCTAATATTAGCAGTTTACAAGCTCAAAATATCTTAAAGGGGAAGGTATTGGATGAGTTAAATAGGGCAATTTCGGGAGCTACCATTCTTGAAAAAGCAACACAGAAACAAACACAAACTAATGAAGCTGGGGAATTTAGTTTAGATTCTCCAAATCCTACAGGAAAAATAACTGTTAGATTTTTAGGTTACCAAGACCAGGAAGTAACTTTTAATTCAACAGAACCTATAACAGTACGACTATCTCAGAGCAATGATGTACTCGAAGAAGTTGTGGTTACTGCATTAGGTATTTCCAGAGAGAAAAAAGCATTAGGATACGCTGTTCAGGAAGTGAAATCAACTGAATTGCAAACCCGTCCAACGAATGCCATGTCTGCCTTATCAGGAAAAGTTGCTGGTCTACAGATTATTTCTTCAGGCGGAAATATGGGAGGTTCTATACGAACGCTCTTACGTGGTATTAATTCTATTGCTGGTAGTAATCAACCATTATATGTAGTAGATGGAACCCCAATAGACAATTCAGATTTAAATTCCTCATCAGCCATCAATGGTTCTGCAGGAAAGGATATTGGAAATATGATTCAGGATTTAAATCCGGATGATATCGATAATATTTCAGTGCTAAAAGGCCCTTCCGCAGCTGCACTATATGGATCCAGAGCAGCCAATGGTGTAATTTTAATTACGACTAAACGTGCTGGAAAGGGAGAACAGGTAAGTATTGACTTAAATACCGGATTGGAATTTGAAAATATAGTTCGCCTTCCTAAGCGTCAACATTTATATGGACAGGGATATAAGCAGACTTTTGATGTCGTTAATATTGATGGTACAGAGTACAAAATTGTTGATTATGCAGCTGACGAGAGCTGGGGGCCTAAATTAGATGGAACTCCGGTATTGCAGTGGTATAATTTAAACCTTGAAGATGCCGCTGATTATCTAAATCCTTCAGCTTGGTTATATCCGGAAAATGATGTTAATTATTTCTTTAACACCGGATTGGCAAATACAAATAATGTTGCGATCTCAGGAAACTCCGGAAATACGAATTATCGTTTTTCCTATACTAATAAGAATGTAAAAGGTACTGTTCCAAACGCTTCATTAGGAAGAAATACGCTAAATTTCTCGGGAGGCACCAAATTAGGGAAGTTGAGCATCACTTCAAGTATTAATTATATACATAATACTTCATTAGGAAAACCTTGGACAGGGGCTTCAAACCGGAATATTATTCTGGAGGCCTTCCAATGGGGCGGGGTTCAGGTTGATTATAAGCGATTAGAAAATTATAAACGCGCTGATGGTACTCCTCTAGCATGGAACAGAACGGGCTGGCAAAATACCCCGGAAGCAGAAGCAACAAGATTCATAGATAATCCTTTTTGGTCTGCTTACGAGAGTTATCTGGAAGAAAAAAGAGATCGTTTTTATGGAAATGTTGGTGTTCAATATGAGGTAACGGATTGGCTAAATGTAGGTGCGAAAGTCCATGGAGATATCTATCAGTTCGATACGCAAGACCGTATAGCTGTTTATTCAAGGAGTACTTCTCAGTATGAGGAAACCAGTAATAAATTGAATGAATATAATTATGAATTTTTAGCTACAGCTAAAAAGAATTGGAATAAGCTATCATTAGTTGCCAATGTTGGTGCAAACTTAAGAGACCAGAACCGTAAGGTTGATTATGGAATTACGCAAGGAGGGTTAATTATTCCGAATTATTATAACTTGAAAAATGCTTCCAATGTAAAAATTGAGAATTTCACTTATAATCGTCGAGTTGCTTCGGTATATGGTAGTGCATCATTAGGTTATAATGATATCTTATATGTGGATGCTACAGTGCGAAATGATTGGTCTTCAACGCTTCCAACGCATGCGAATTCATTTATTTACCCATCATTTACGGGTAGCTTTGTATTCTCCCAATTACCGGCTTTCCAGAGTCAGGACTGGCTATCATTTGGTAAAGTCCGTTTAGGTTGGGCTCAAGTAGGTAATGATACAGATCCTTATCAATTATATAAGGTATATGAAGTGGAGCAATCTTTTGATGGTAAGCCATCTAATAAACTTCCATCAACATTAAATAATGAAGACCTGAAACCTGAAATTACAAGCTCGTGGGAGGGTGGTGCAAATTTGCAGTTTTTCAGAAATAGATTAGGTTTGGACGTTACGTATTATCATAATACCTCCAGAAACCAAATTTTACCTATTCCGGTTTCATCAGCATTTGGGTATGAGGCAAAAGTATTAAATGCAGGGAAGGTCGAAAATAAAGGATTGGAGATTATATTAAACGGTACACCAGTAAAGAACGACAATTTCGAATGGAACAGCTCATTAAACTGGTCAAGGAATAGAAATAAGGTTTTAAAACTAGATGAATTAGTTAATACTTTATCTCTAAGTTCTTCACTGGTTAATTTGGTTGCAAGAGAAGGTCAACCGTATGGGCAATTATTAGGATATGATTTTGTTTACACAGATAAAGGTGAGAAAGTTGTAAAAGAAGACGGTACTTATTTGAGAACTTCACAGTTAACTCCTTTGGGATCGGTTCTTCCTGATTATTTATTTGGATTCCAAAATAATTTCCGCTATAAAAACTTCAATTTCGGTTTCCTAATTGATGGTCGAGTTGGAGGTAACTTTTATTCGCAAACCTATAGCATAGGTATGTATTCAGGAATTCTGGAACGAACAGCTGAAAATAATATTAGAGAGGATGGGATTATACTGGAAGGTGTAAAAGCTGATGTTGTATTCAACGCTGACGGTACTTATTCAACAAGTAATGTTCGTGAAAATGATACGCGAATTACTGCTCAGCAATGGGGAAGGAATGAGTCTTCAGGACCAACTACTTTCTCTATTTTCGATGGAACATTCGTGAAGTTAAGAGAAGTGACTTTGGGATATAATATTCCTTTATCAAATCCGAAAGTAATTAAAAGAGTCCACCTTTCTGCCTATGCCAGAAATATCTGGAATATTTATACGAAGAGTAAATATATAGACCCCGAGTTTGCGAATAGCAGTGGAAATGTCCAGGGTATAGAAGGGGGTAATATTCCCACTCCATTAACTTATGGATTTAATGTTAACCTTAAATTTTAAAGCGAGAATCATATGAAATTATCACATATTATATATTCAACTTTAGTTGCATTGAGTTTGTTTTCCTGCTCAAAAGATACTTTTAATGAAATTAATACAGATCCCAATAGACCGGCTAAAGTTCCTACTCCAAGTCTGTTTCTGTCCGCTGAGCGACAGATTGTAAATGCTTTGAGAAGTGAATCTATTCATTTTCGTGGAGCACAGCTTTTTGCACAGTACTTTAGTCAGAATATTTACACAGACCAATCCCGGTATTTGGTTTCGGCCACTTATTCTGATGAATATTGGACAAATACTTACAAAGGATTAAATAATCTTAATGAAATTATAACCTTGAACGAGGATGAGGGCACAAAGGTAGAATCAGAAGCAAACGGAGCGGGATATAATGCTACCCAAATAGCAATTTCCAGAATATTGAAGTCTTTTGCATTTCATTCTTTAACCGATGTTTTTGGCGATATACCTTACGAATCTTATGGTAATAAAGATGAAGATTTTCAGGCTTTGAAAAGAAATCCGGACATATTAACCCCTAAATACGCGAGTCAGGAGAAAATCTACAAAGATATATTGAATGAGCTGAAAGTGGCGGCTGATACGTTAGCAAAATATAAGTCCGGTATTACCTTTGGTAGCTCAGATATTATCTATCAAGGGAAGAATGAAAATTGGTTTAAGTTTGCAAATTCCCTTCGGTTAAGATTGGCAGTGAGGTTATTGGCAAAGGATAAAGCTTTGGCAACTCAACATATTGAGGACGCCTTAGAAAAAGGAGTGTTTACATCGAATGCAGATAATGCAGGTTTTGTGTATTCAACGGCTTCACCTTATGAATCTCCTTTATTTAGAGCCACAGTAACCGCTAATAGAAAGGATTTTGCCGTTTCACATGTACTCATTGATGTTTTGAAAGGAGAACGAGGACCTTTTAAATTTCCCGATCCGCGCTTAGCGAAATATGCCAAACCGAATAGCAAAAATGTATATAAAGGACAACCTTATGGATTGCCATTGGAAGCGGGTAGCTTATTCCCGGTTGATAGCATCTCTCTTCCAGGGGAACTTATCAACAAAGCAAATGCTAATGAAATTCTACAAGAATATGCAGAGGTTGAGTTTTTAATTTCAGAATATAAAGGATGGGAGCAGAGTAGCTATGAAAAAGGAGTGAAGGCCTCTTTAGAAAGATGGGGAGCGAGTGCGGATGATGTAACAATCTATCTTGGTAATTTACCCAAGGCTAATAAAGAATATGTGCTTTCTCAAAAATATCTTGCCTTATTTGGACAGGGAATTGAATCCTGGACTGAAATAAGGAGGACAGGCTATCCGTTATTTTTGGTAAAGAAGAATGAGGTAGTATGGGCGGGTGAAGTTCAGGGGAAGCCAGTATCCTATACTTTTGTGCCTGAAGTTGGAGATGCAATTCCAAGCCGTTTAGTGTATCCTTTAAATGAACAAAGTACTAATCAGGTAAATTATCGAGCAGCATTAGAAAACCAAGGTGATGATGTTCAATTCACTAAACTTTGGTGGAATAAATAAGGGAAAGAATATCTATTAAATACTAAAAGCGCTTTATTAAGCGCTTTTAGTATTTAAACTTTACAGTGTTATATGTTTAACTGGTTTTGGTCGCTGTTACGGAATATAACATAGGAATCATGCCTTGCATACCTCTGACTTGAAACTTTCTTGGTTCGACTTCAATTTGATTGTTAAAGCAATCATAGGGTGAATAGTCATATTCTTCAAAGGACTGAATATTTAATCCGTTTTTTAATAAACCTTGGAGGACTTCCGAAATAGAATGGTTCCATGAAACAGATTTTGCTGATATGTTTGCTTCTTTATCAGCGTATGTTCCTTCTAATTCTTCGACGATAGCCCCATCGTTGAAATAGGAATAATCGAATTTTGTGAAGTCATAATCAAACATCCATATAACCGGATGAAACTCTACAAAAACTAATTTACCTCCCGGTTTCAGACATCTATGAATTACGGCAGCCCACTTATTCAAATCCGGAAGCCATCCAATTGTTCCATAACTAATAAAAACGATATCAAATTGTCCGTTTAATGATTCAGGGGCTTCGTAAACATCTGAACAAATAAATTTGGCATTTAATCCTAATTTATCATTAGTCTCTCTTGCTGCATCAATAGCAGCATCTGATAAATCTAATCCTGTAACATTGGCTCCCATTCTTGCCAGGGATATGCTATCCTGACCAAAATGGCACTGAAGATGCAGGATGTCTTTATTGGCAATATCTCCTAATAATCCAACTTCAATGGGATTTAATGAGTTTTTTCCATGTAAAAAGCTCTCCATGTCATAGAACTCTGTATTTAAATGGATAGCTGTTTTTTCATTCCACAGGTTTTTATTTATTTCTTTGTAGTTTTCTTCCTCATTCATAATTTCATTATTTTTTAGGTATCGGCATTTCTTTTCTCGGTAGCTTCTTCCCGATCAGACTGAGTTGCCTCTAGCTGGTTTTCTTCCTGTTCTTTTTCAGCTCTTTTTTCATACTGTATATGTACAAATATAGGATAGTGGTCTGAATTGTAATTGTCTAATTTACGTAATTCCCGAAGTTTGAAATCAGCTGAAATAAAAGCATGATCCAAGGGGAACTGCATTAAGGGTTGCTTAGCATGGAAAGTGTTGTAAAACCCTCTACCACGTCTTGGATCTAATAACCCACTCATTTTTAAGAATAATTCAGTGGTATAGCTCCAGGCGACGTCATTCAAATCTCCGATGACAATTACGGGAAGTTTCGATTTTTTAGCTTTTTCAGCAATAATAAGTAGTTCTTTATCTCTTTCTGTGGAACGAGGATTCTCATTAGGAACTGGAGGTGTTGGGTGAACAGCATAAACTTGAACAAGCTGACCACTTGCTAATTGAACCTTACAATCAATACTTGGAATATCATCTTCTACTAAAAATTTGATCTCAGCATCTTTGAGTGGAAATTTAGAATAGAAAAGCATTCCGTACGTATTATCAATAGGAACTTTGACATGGTAAGCGTAATCATTTTCTAATTCTTTCGTGTTTTGATCCCATTCATGATTAGTTTCTAATAATAGCAGGAGGTCAGGATTATTATCTCTGATAACTTTTATACATCCGGAATAGTTGTTATTATCTTCATAAACATTGGAAATCATTACTTTTATGCTATTTGAGTCTTCAATATCAATAGCTTTAAGGACTTGTTTTTTACCCAGGATGGTAAAAGGCAATATCTGATAGAGCAGGTAAAAAATATTAAGAATTATTAACCCAAGAAATATCCAAAGTGTTGTGTTTGTAAAGTCGCTTAGAATTATCCAGAATACAATCCACAAAAATGATAAGATCAATTTTTGAATTCGAGGGTATTCAAAAACTCTGAAGGTCCAAAAATCAAGTCTAATTAGAGGTAAGAGAGTAAATATTAAGATAATGGCTCCCAATATTATTAATGTAGTGTTCATAGTGCTAAAATAAAGGAAAAAAGGGGTAACTTCTTACATAGTACTTTTTAATTTATTAACTTTATATACCTAAAAAAACAAGTTATTATGGAACCAAGAAGTAGAAAATCTTACGATACATTGAGTGAAGCTGTAAATGATTTACAAAATAACGGGTATAAAGAAGATTTTCTTATACATGAAAATGGTGAATGTCTATTTTGTGTTGGTCACTCTATGGAATTATCACCTGAAGAATTTGTAATAGATGAAATATACCGATTTGAAGGTATGACTGATCCGGGAGATGAAAGCATTGTTTTTGCCATTTCATCAAAAGATAATCTTATTAAGGGTCTTGTCATCAATAGTTTTGGGGCGGACTTTAGTTATCGTTCTTCTAAATTGGTTGAGGATCTTTATAGAAGATCACGGAATGCTTAAGCTTTATTCGGTATCTGCTTTTTCGGGACAGGATTGAATTTTGTAAACACAGCGATTCTCATCAGCCAAAATATGTTGTGTTCTTACTATATTTAATTCTGTTCCTAGCAAAGTTCTGAAATTTCTTAATTCAGCTTTGCAAAATTGCTGACATTCTGAGGCTGCTGCACATATAGGACAGTGATTTTCAATAAAATAATAGGTGTCACCCTCTTTTTTCCATTCTGCCATATAACCTTCATAAGTTCTTATTTCAGTCAGTTTCTTTAATTTATCCTCAATATTTTCGGATCCTCTTAAAGCTTCCTCATAGCGTGTGTAAGTATTATGTTCACGGTCTGTAATAAGAAGGTTGAGCGCATTTTCTCCTAATAAAGACTTGACGGATTTTAATAGTTGAACTGTGACTTCAGCATGGCTATCGGGAAATTTAGCTTTCCCGGAGTCACTCAATGAATAATATGTAAAAGGCCTACCTACACCTGAGCTTTTGCAGGCAGAACAAACCAATCCCTCATTTGAAAGTTTTACTAATTGCTGTCTGGCACCTTCTTTTGTAATGTTTAATTCGTCGGCAACGATTGTAGCGTCTACTTCGCCCCGCATTTTCATTAACATTAATATTTTCTGCGAATTACTTTTTTTCATATTACAAGATATTCCTTGTTTTATATACGCAAATATAGGGTTTAATATTTAATCACAATTTTCTAAGGCCTATAGAAAATATTTATAATGTATGATATATCGCTATTTAAGTGAATACAGGGAAGGATTTGATGTAATATACATCAGTTAAAGAAATGAATAAACCAATTGAATACTTGTTTTATTTAATAGCTTTTTTAACTTTGTTATACACATTTAAGAAGTACGAAATATCTATTCAAAATTAAACTAATCACGTTATGGAAACTTACATATTATCTTTTAGAGCTCCATTAAGGACCTTACTCCAAAGACAACAAATCTTCGATAAATTACACTTGGAATTCCCTCAGATTGGGTTAATATCCATTGATATGGATGATAAACAATTTGTAATGAATATTGAAGCATCTGAACGAATTGAAAATGATATTCAAAGCTCATTATTGAGTTACGGTTATCGCTTAGCATTTGTAAATGCTAAGACGAAAAATAATCTTAATCCTAAGATTAAAACGGCATAATTTTTTAAATTTCTATTTGTAGAGCGAAATTTCCTATTGGAGATTTCGCTTTTTTTTGTTCAAATTCTTTACAGGATGGTACAGGATGGGTTTAAAAATGTTTCTTTTTAGATTTGACATAGGGCAATGATACTGCTTTAAAAATAAAACCTAAACTCAAAACTTAGTGAAGGGGTTTATTAGGTTGGGAAGAACCCATTCTAATGAGTCCCCTTTTCTTAAACAAAAAAGCTTTTGAATTTAATATATCAACAATAATCATCATTAATTAAATTGGTTCATATGGGTTTCAATTACCCGTTTCTGTTAAATCCCCAAAGCCCTTTGGGGATTTTTTTAATTTATGGTCCTTAATTACCTTTTTTCTATTTTTGATTATGGGAGAAATATTTCAATTTTCAGAATATACATTTAGAAAGGCTTTACTGGAAGAAGCTGAAGATATCTGGCTTATTATCCAAGATGCCATCAGCAAGCGTAGGGAAGAGGGGAGTACGCAGTGGCAAGATGGTTATCCTAATCTTGAGGTTGTAAGGCAGGATATAAATAAAGGATATGGATATGTGAGTCTGAATAAGGAGAAGGAATTGACGGGTTACTTGGCTTTGATTTTTGATGGAGAACCTGCCTATGATTTAATTAAAGATCAGTGGTTGACTAATCGTCCGTTTTCTGTAGTTCACAGAATTGCAGTAAGCCAAGATAAATATGTAAAGGGTCAGGCGACGTGGATGTTACAGGTGGCGGAAAAAATAAGCGTTAAAGAAGGCTATTTAAGCATGAAAATCGATACTAATTTTGATAACATAGCTATGTTAAGGGTTTTAGAAAAAATGGGATATACTTATTGTGGGGAGGTTTATTTACGTGGTAACGCAAGGAAAGCTTTTGAAAAGAAATTAGATGAATAATATAAAGGAGGTCATATAAACCTCCTTTATAAATACGATATTGATGCTTTGTAGTCTAAGTACTGGGTAATTTACCCACTCTCATCATAATTTTCCAGGTAACTTGTTTA
>Ga0308157_10004059_pt1 | contig 20015 bp, 16 predicted proteins | sample PhyBR1_FD_201035 | JGI IMG/M metagenome (GOLD analysis project Ga0308157, IMG submission 201035) | Phyllosphere microbial communities from UC Gill Tract Community Farm, Albany, California, United States - DLSLB.R1 | ecosystem: Host-associated > Plants > Phyllosphere > Unclassified | place: USA...
GTGTAGCCATCTGGCTTGGCATGTTTAAGTCGTCCTGCGGCGATATTGCCTCCTGCTCCGGGCCTGTTATCAACAATGATTGGTTGTTTAAGTTGATCTGAAAGTACCTTGGCAGTGGCCCTTGCCACTAAATCTGTGATCCCGCCCGCGCCAAAAGGGACAATCAGCGTGATGGGCCCGGACGGGTATGCAGCAAATGCCGCAGAAATGCCAAAAACATATACTGCGACAGAACGAGCCAGAACGCCAATCCCGGCCTTGACTATTTTCATCATGGTTATTCTCCTAATATATTTTTGTATTGGGTACTCGCGCTACATCGGGCACTCGCAGCAATTATGACACTTGAGTGTCATATATGCAACCATTATGATATTTAGGACACGATAATTGTTTTACAATAAACGGACAACCTAGATGAAGAGAATGCAGTGCGAACAAAAATGTCACCAGACTCACAAACCACAAGAACACGAATTAGCAAAAAAAAATCGCCCGACCAAAATTTTTTAGCCGAGCGACTCTCCGTTTTTCGCAAGCTCAATGGGCTTAGCCTGGAGCAGGTAGCAACACGGGCAGGAATTACCAAAAGCTATCTTTCAAAACTGGAGCGCGGCCTGTCTTCACCCACAATTGCCACTTTGCTCAAGCTGGCGCAAGCTTTGGGTCGAAGTGCCGAGCAGTTGATTGGGCAGGAGGCACAGGATGACGATATCGTTTTAGTGAAAGCGGGCGAGCGCATCCCATTTACCCGCTCAAAAGAGCGTGAAGGGTATGTTTACGAAGCCATCGCTGCCAGCCGCACACAAAAGGCCATGGCGCCTTTCATAATGACGCCACCAATATCAGTCAACGAAAAAACAGATCTTGCGAGCCATGCAGGTGAAGAATTTATCTTCCTCGTAGCTGGTGTTATGGACGTAATATTTGAAGATCGTGTAGTCAGGCTCGAAACTGGAGATTCTCTTTATTTCAATGCATCAATCCCACATAGGTCCAGATCAATAGGCAAGCCCGCACAGGCATTGGTTGTCGTGAGTATTCCCGATACCAACATGACAGAACAACAGCAGGTATCGATCGCGGTGCAAAAATCTTGATGGTTGCAATTGATTAACTGGGCAATTAATTCACAGGACTACGGTTCTATTTTCAGTCAAGAGAAATATTCGCGGCCTTGATCACTTCGGTCCACCGTTTTAACTCGAAGTCGACCAACTCTTTGTAATCCTTGCTATTGCCTGCGCGAGGTTCAGCCCCAATACCACCCAGACTTATAGCGACGTCCGGGCTATGCGCTATCTTGGTAATGGCCTGCGAAAGCATATCGACAACCGGAGCGGGCGTATCAGCCGGGGCCAGGACACCGGACCAGGAATCCACAGCAAAGTCCGGAACACCGGCTTCAGCCATTGTCGGTACATCGGGAAGCAAAGGAGACCGTGTGTCGCTGGCGAGGGCCAGGGCGCGAAGCTTGCCTGCCTTGACTTGCGCCAGAACTGTAGGCATATTCACGAACATCAGGTCGATCCGGCCACCGATCAGGTCATTGTTCGCTAAACCTGCGCCCTTGTAGGGGACATGTTCGAACTTGGTACCCGTCTTGAATTGAAAGAACTCGCCAATAAGATGGTTGACCCCACCGGTCCCGGAAGAGCCCATGAATAGCGTCTTTCCTCGAGACCGAGAAATATTGATCAGTTCCTGCACATTGTGCGCAAGTACCTTATTGTTCACCACCAGCACGTTGGGTACGGTGGCAAACAGGGCAACCTGGGTGAAATCTTTGCGAGGGTCATACGGCAGTCGTTTATACAATAAGGGATGGAAAGTCTGGTGAGATGATGCAGCGAGCAGTAATGTATATCCATCGGCTTTAGATTTGGCAACGACATCTGCGCCAAGAGTGCCACCTGCTCCCGATTTATTCTCAACAATTACCTGCTGGCCCAGGGCCTTGGAAAGATGATCGGCCAGTAGCCTGCCAATGATGTCCACAGAACCACCCGGCGCAAACGGTACGATGAGTTTAATTGGCCGCTCCCCAGGATAAGGTGCTGCTGCGGCGATGCTCAGACAGCATGCCATCATGATGCCTGAGATCAATTTAATGCTAAATGGCTTAATATTGAGTTTTTGCATGTCCACTATCCTTCAAAGTACTCGTATTGATGCGTCAGATCGATGCCAGGGCCTTGATCTGTTCATCCATTTCCTGATTGGCGGCCTCAAGCCGTGATCGGGTTGAGGCTACGACGGCCAGCGCATGATCAATGTGCTGCAATTGCCTTTGCACCGCTTGCTGCGTGGCCACAGGAGCCGGCCCGCCACTCGTGCGAGCATTCACGCTATCAATCGGGTTCAGATACTTGTGCAGCTTATCTTCGGGCCATCCGAGAGGAGCCCCCGTTACCTCGATAACGGCCTGATCCAGCATCTCGCTGGTCAGCTCATTAGCACTCTTTCCTGCATCAATAGCCAGCCGCACCAGTTCTCCGACGATATGATGGGCATCACGAAAGGGCATATTCGCGTCGGCGACCAGGCCATCGGCCAAATCGGTTGCCGCTGAGAAGTCCCGGTTGACGTGCTCCAGCATATGCTGCTTTCGTGGTTCGACGCTGCTCATAATCAAGCCAAACAGAGAGAGGCTGCGAAGGACTTCGTCTGAGCACTCCCAGAAATTTCTCATGCTTTCTCGACTACTATCACCGGAATGCGTGTAATGCGTGCCTTTTACGGTTACCAATGCCGTGTTGAGCAAGCCAAGAACGTGAGCGCTCTTGCCTTTCAAATACTCCAGCACCGCCGGGTTCTTTTTCTGCGGCATGATGCTTGATGTACTGGCTACACGGTCTGGAAACGACACGAGTCCGAACTCGGGTGTAGACCAGACGTGCAGATCCTGGGCCACACGCCCCCACGTGACGGCAAGCATGGCCATGGCAGACATAGCCTCCCAGGCAAAATCCCGGGACGCGACCGAATCCAGTGTGTTGTCCTGAACTGTAGTGAACCCAAGGTGTTTAGTAGTAACACTCCGATCAATTGGGAATCTTGTACCTGCAAAAGCCCCGGCACCCAGCGGACACATATCGATGCGTACCAGAACGTTTAGCAGGCGGTCCATGTCTCGCCCAAGATGTTCGGCAACACCAGCCATATAGAAGCCGAAGGTCATGGGCTGCGCAGGCTGCAGATGCGTGTAGCCAGGCATGACCGTATCGGCAAAACCCAGGGCTCGTTCCAGCATGTTCTTCCTGACTCGGCCGATCGCCTCCAATATCTTGAGAACAACATCACGGGCACGAATGCGGTCTATCGTCACGCTAATGTCATTGCGGCTGCGCGCCATATGCACCCGACCTCCGATTTCCCGGCTGGTGATCGCCATCAGCCTGGCCTCGTAATTGAAATAAGGGTCTTCCTTAGCAGGATCCAGAACGACGGACGCCGGACCTTCTGATTCTATCTGCAACAAACCTTTGGCAACCTTTACGGCAATATCCGGAATCATCAGACCCGTCTTGTGCAGCATCAGAAGGTGGGCCTTGTTTACCTGGGTGAGGTGTGGGAATACCGTAAGGAAGTCCCTGGCCAGGCGTGGCGCGTAGATGAGTTCACAGATTTCGGCGGCAAGAGGCTCTTTCAGCCGACGACTTACTTTTGATTCCATTTTCAGTGCTCCATTTGATATGGAAGTAGTATCCGAGCTGCGGCCTCATCACGTCAAATAACAAATTCAAGACAGTCCATACATTTTTGATATGACATCCGTTATGATTCAGGTATGCCCTGAGGCCAATCCACATTTTGATATTGGCGTTGGGGTGAAATGATTATTCCAAAACCATGCTCTTGATTGGAGGACTATGAACTTCAAGCAGCTTGAGACATTCCGGGCCGTCATGCTCACCGGTTCGATGACGATTGCCGCCAAGCAGCTGCATACATCGCAGCCAAATGTCAGTCGCATCATTGGTAAGCTAGAAGCGGAAACAGGCTTCGAACTTTTTGATCGTTTTGCAGGCCGTGTTCAGCCCACAAAAGCAGGTGAAGCGTTTTTCAGGGAAGTGGAAAGGACGTTCATCGGGCTCGATAGCGTGGCCGAGTCAGCCCGAGCCATCAGAGACGTGGGGCAAGGAGCACTCAGAGTGGCTGCCGCTGCATCCATTGTCATGAGTGCATTGCCTATAGCGATACGCTTATTCCATGAGCGTTACCCGCGCGTCCGGGTGATCGTTGACACTGGAGAATCTTCCGTCGTTGCAAACTGGATTGCGACACAGCATTCCGATATTGGCTTTGTAGCCTATATGCCCGACAAGCCCGGTGTTATTGCATCGTTAATTCATGCAGAGAATGCCACTTGTATTGTTCCGTCCGGGCATCGTCTTGCTGGCAAGCCCCACCTGACTCCGAGTGACCTTGAGGGAGAGCGCTTCATTTCACTTCCATCTGGCAGTGCTTCCCGTGTCGCGGTTGACTCAGCATTCGGCTCCGTACATCGCACCATGGTCCTTGAAACGGCCTATGCTGTCACCATATGCCGGATGGTCAACGAAGGCCTGGGTATCAGTCTGGTGAATCCCATTGTGAGCCGCACCACGAAATTTCCGGGTATTGTTTCCATTCCGTTCAAACCAGACATTCCGTTCAAAAGCTATATGCTCAAGCCTCAGCTCGCGCTACGGGATATTCATACGGATTTTTTTGTAGATTGTATGAAGCAAGCTTTCAAAGCAACGCTGGATGATTAGGGACAGGGAAAAATCGCCATGTCAAAGCGGTCGCTAGTCCTACAGTTGTTGCTAAAGCATAATTTTTCTGTCAATACCAGATAGATGAACCTAAGTGCCTGTTAACTATTGGCTTATCAGTCGCTATCCTCACTCTCGGAATGGATCTGACACGCATCATGAGTGAATCAACTTTACGATCCGAAACGTTTTCTGACCAAATGCCCCCAGAAAGCGGCGCCTAGTAATAAATTTTTATCGCAAAAGTCATAAGTCGGACTATGCAATGCACTCTTCTGCCGTCCTGGAATGTGATTACCGATCCATCCGTAAGCGCCAGGCACGCTTTCCAGCATATAGGCAAAATCTTCTGCCGTAAGGGCCGCAGGCAGCTCGAAATGTGCCGCCTGCGGTCCCACCACGTCTTTCATTGCCTCGAACATGAACTTGGCTTCGACCTGATCATTGTTCGTAGCCGGGTAGCCATACTTGATCTTGATCTCCGCATTTGCAGCATGGGCCTGCGCGATGCCAGTCGACACGCGATGCAAGCCCTCTACCAATACCGCCTGGGTTTTCGCCGTTAGCGTACGACATGTTCCGAAAATCTTCGCTTGGTCCGGAATAATATTCTCCATGATGCCAGATTCTATTTTTCCCACGGTCAGCACGGCCGCATCCTGCGGATCTTTACTTCTGGATATTAGTGTCTGGAGCTGGCCGACGATAGCGCACGCTATAGGTATGGGATCAATTGCCTCATGTGGTAACGCGCCATGCCCTCCTTTTCCGCTGATAATAATTTCAAAACGTACAGAAGCGCCCATGATGGGTCCCGGCCTGACCGCCATCTGGCCATGAGGAAGATCTGGCCAGTTATGGAGCGCAAAAATAGCGTCGCAGGGATATTTTTCAAACAGACCGGCCTCAATCATGGCCTTTGCACCCGCTCCGCCTTCCTCGGCAGGCTGAAAAATCAGGTGCACCGTTCCATCAAAATCATTATGGGAAGCCAACAGTTCGGCCGCGCCAAGTAACATGCAGACGTGGCCATCGTGCCCACATGCGTGCATTTTATCTGCCACTTTGCTGGCGTGTTCAAATCGATTATGCTCTTGCATGGGCAACGCGTCCATGTCGGCACGCAGTCCGATTGTGCGACCTGGGTTTGCGCGATCGCGGCCGAATCCGTGAATTGTTGCAACAATGCCGGTCTCACCGATTTTATCTTCATATGGAATATTCAGAGTATCCAGATGCTCGACGATGAGGCTGGCGGTATTGACCTCTTCGTACTTAAGTTCCGGGTTCATATGAATTTTTTTCCTGAGCGCCTGCAGTCTTTCCAGATGAATGACCTCAGATGCCAAACGCACCAATTCCATTACTATCTCCTTGATGGAACTACCTGACCATGCTCAATCTAATGAGATATTTGCAGACTTGACTACCTTCGCCCAACGCTTACTCTCGGTATCGAGCATATTTTTGTAGTCAGCACCGCTACCCATCACCGGCTTTCCAAATTGCTGGCCGAATTTCTCGCTCACAGTCTTGCTCGAAAGCGCCTTGGCAAGAGCGCTATGTATACTTTTTTGCACACTGTCACTTAAACCGGCCGGGCCAACCAGTCCATATTCGCCACTCAGATACACGTCGGGCAGACCGACTTCGGGCGCACTGGGAAGTTCCGGGAGCCACTCCATCCGCTCTTTATCCACTGCAAACAACGCTCTTGCCTTGCCTGCTTTGACCATAGGAAGAATGCCGGCTGCATCACCAATGAAAATATCTACCAGGCCACTCAGCAACTCCTGCAGCGCCGGCGCTGCGCCTTTGTAGGGTACGTGCAAGAGTTTGACTTGCGCAGATTGCTCGAAAAGGGAAGTCAATACATGTGAGGTACTACCAACTCCTGTAGAGGCATATGAAAATGCACCGGGCTTCTCTTTCGCCTTAGCGATCAGATCAGCAATATCGTTTACTTTCACATGGTTGCCGATAATGAACACATTAGGCGTTGCAACCACGTCCCCAATGAACGTCAAATCTTTGTCGGTATCGAAAAGGACTTTCGAGGTCAGCAATGGAAGAAAAACAGTTGCACCCATGCCGGCCAAGCCGAAGGTATAGCCATCGGGCTTTGCTCTTGCAACGTACTGAATGCCCAATGCTCCTGACACGCCGGGTTTGTTGACAACGATGACGGTTTGCCCCAATTCCTGTTGTAGCGCAGAGGCAAGAATTCGTGCGTAGTTGTCTGAAGGCCCCCCTGGCGGAAATGGAACAACCAGTTGAATCGGTCGGTCAGGATAGTTCGCCCTTGCAAGGCCGGGCGTTAGAACCGCGAGGGCGCCCAATCCTCTGATTGCGCCGATCAGCGCCCTTCTTCTTTTAATATCCATTACACTCCTCCTTGTTATTGGCTGCCGGGACCCCGGTACAGCACGTTCTTTCATTTGTGATTTGATCTTTCCTGCAAACTAAACTGCTTGGCTACATCCTGTCTCCCGCAAAGGGCATAAAATCCGTTGCAGCTCATAGTCGATCTCCTCTAATGCATCCATAAGTGGGGCGGGATGAGGCACTCTCTGGCTCCCACCTGCAAAGGGGAGCAGATTTCGGACAAACCTGAAGATCCTGGTGGTATTGGCCCCCAGCATAGTCTGCACTTTCCTTATTTCTACCGCTTGGGCCGCCACCTGTAGCTCAAACGCCAGAATGGATTTTGACAATGTGGCCATCTCCATGGAGCGCCGAGCGGACAAGCTCGCCATGCTGACGCGATCAAGGTTTCCATTGGAATGGCTTGAACTAGCCAGTTCATTAACCGTGGGGGCGGCCAGGAGCCTGGCTTCGGAAGTCAGTGATTTATGCACCTGCGCCAAGCCATTGAATCCCGGCAGACCCAGCTCGTCTGCATCAATAAGCCCGACACTCAGGCCAGACCAGTACGAGTCAACAAGCTTTGCCAGTCGCTCCGTGGAGCCAGTCACCACAGGTGCCAGGGCTAGCCTAAGCGCATCAAGCGCCATCGACAGAGACAGCATGTCAAAGTTCGCTACCGACACCATCGCATCGTCTTCAATGGAAACAACGGGATTGTTCTGGCTCGCGTTAAGTTCGATGCCAATCTGCTTTTTCGCAAAATCGAGCACATCAAAAGCGTTGCCATACGTGATCGGAAGCGACCGGAAACAGAGTGGGTCCTGCAAATGCCTGGGTCCGTGTTCTTTGTAGATATAACTGCCTTCCAGTTCGCTTTTGATTAATTTTGCCGCCAGAGCAAGCCCATCAAACGGACGAGACCTCACGGCCGCATTCGAGAGGATAGAAGGGTTGGCAGCAAACCCTTCCATGCTTAACGCAGCGACAACACATCCGCTACGGAGCACCTTCTCGATATCATGGACAGCCAGCGCTGCCGATCCGATTGACAAGGCACTGGAGTTGATTAACGCGATCGCCTCCCCGGCAGCCAATTGCACATCATCATAGAGATCCAGAACAATATCAACGACTGGCGACATATCGCTTTCGCCGGTAGAACCCCAAAGGTGAACGGTAAAATAGCGATCACTATTGAGCGCGTCAACTATCTTTTCCGCCAAAATAGGTCGAACACCCAGTCGTCCACTAGCCATACTGTTGAGCAATATGACAAGCATGGAACGCACCACCTCATGTGAGGCTGTCGGCCCATGGCCGAAATTGTGCGTTTCCAGAAGCCGCTGATTGAATTCGGTGTAATTTTCAGGATCCAAAAGTACGCCCGTTTTGGCGCCAACGCTGCTTGTTACCCCGTAGACCAGATCCCCTCTTGAAACAGTGCGCTCAACGACGCCTCGTCCGCTTCTGATCTGCTCCCACGCAACCGGTGGCAGTCCAACTGTAGCGCCCTCGCGTGCAATCTTTACCATGCTCTCAATAGAGAGTGACTGGCCGTCAATGTCGACTTTGCTGTTTACCTCGTTTGCCATACGCCTGTTTCCTGTTCTCAAGCCATTTCCATCCATAAAAGTGCGTTGCGCCTCTTCCTTCCGGGCAGCGGTAGTGATTTATAAGAAATACTCTATCTAGTCCAATCAAAAGATGGGCAATGCAACTTTCCATACAGCGGCAATGGACAATGCCGTTCCTGATATATGCTGGTATAGTCTTACAGAAGGAGTGAAAATGCCCTATTTGCCGGGGTAAAGACAATGTAATGGCACTTGCAATGCAAGATAAATTAATTTAGCTTTCCAATATATTAATTATTCTTATGGATGCGTTTATCAACAGCCCCGTTACCCTCAAGCAGCTTCGAATCTTGTTATCGATAGCAGAAACAGAAAGCTTCAGCGCGACCGCCAGTGCGGTGGGATTGACGCAGTCGGCGGTAAGCCAGGCAATCAAGGCGCTTGACGAAAACCTGGGTATTTCATTGATTGAGCGCACGAGCCGGCAAGTGTCTCTTAGCGCAGACGGCCGTGAACTGATCGGCCCCTTGCGCGAAGCACTATTTAACCTGGACTTGGTAATCGAGCGTGCGAGGCAGAAAGGTTCGGCTGCCAGGGGGACACTCACGGTGGCCTGCGGCTCGACAGTCACAGGAAGAGACCTTGCAGGTCGTCTTGCTTTCGCCCAACAGTCCTATCCAGATATCAGGCTACAGCTAAGAGATCTCACCCATACCTCCGTGATTGATGCTGTCCATTCTGGCTCGGCGGAACTTGGTATCTGCGTAGACGATTCCATCCCTTCAGACCTGCACTCCGAATTGCTCCTGCACGACGATTACTCTGTTTTTTGCTGTGTCGATCATCCTTTTTCCCGGCGCTCCGAGATCCCCGTCGGTTTACTTAAATACGAGACCCTTGTACTTCTGAGCAGCAACAGCGGTGGCAGAGCGAGCCTGGACAGTTTTCTCAGTCGTTATGGAATTAACCCCGCAGTTGCTCAGGAAGTTGCGCAACCTGCCATGGCCATGTCTCTTGCTTCCGAGCGTTTTGGGGTGGCGGTATTGCCTACAAGCTGTGGTGATGCGGCGCCCAACCCAAGAGTCTGCCGTATAAAAATCAGCCCGAAACTGGATCATTGCGTTTCCATTGTGACGCGTCAAGCAGCAAACCTGTCTGAAGCTGCCCGCTTGGTAAAAGACGCATTGACACGCCGGCATCGCAAAACATCCACCGATAGTGGCATTACATTGATCGTGCCCTTCCCCCCTAACGGACCTGCGGACCGGTATGCACGCTATTTCGCCCAGGTATTCAGTGAAAAAATAGAGAGGCGAGTTTCAGTGGACAACGCAGTCGGGCTGGGTGGCCTGTTGGGCGTGCACAAGATAACGAGATCCTCACCTGATGGTCTAACTATCGGGCTGGCGGGAACAGGCGCTACGGTTTTCTCTTGCGTTGGGAAGGGAGACAATCTGTTCGACGTTTTTCACGATGTGACTTATTTGCATGGATTGGTCAACGTTCCAAACATACTGTTGGTCGGGTCTCATGTCGCCGCATGGCGTATGACGGATCTGATCGCCCAGGCACGGATGCGTCCTGGAAAGTATCAGATAGCGCACGTGGGTCAGGGCAGTTTAAGTGTACTGGCTGATCTATTTCAGAAAAAAACTGATCTACTTCTGAATGCACGTAACTATGAAGGTTTAGTGCCGGCCATGACCGACTTAATGAAACAACGGGTGGATATTGTTTTCGCCGAAGCGGCTGGCGCGATGTCTGCCATCACAAACGAAGTTGTGCGCCCCCTGATGGTGGCCGGCCATCAGCGCCCATCATGGTTGCCCGACACCCCCACTTGTGAGGAATGCGGCCTGCCAGACGTTTTTGCGGACGGCGGTTATTGTCTGGTGGCGCCTACTGGATTGAAGGAGGATATTCGACATGGGCTGACTCGCGCTATTGTTGAAACGCTTGAATCCCCAGCAATCAAGCACGATTTCATGTCTCTGGGAGGAACGCCTGATTATCGTACAGGAGACATGTATGTCGAATATATTAAGTCCGAGCACGCAAGATGGCGGGCTTTGAACGTGAGTCTTCTGGACTGATCTAATTCAGTACTCATCAACCGCTACCAAAAGACGCTGGCGACATCATCAAATAACGTCACGCTGGGTTGGTCTCTATCCTATTATGCCTATCGTTATATTACGGATAGTCCACCTGCTACGCCTCATCGCACGCAACGCCCGATCATCCTTCATATTCTGCAGTTCAGATATTCAATTTCCTTACATTGTGAAGCGCAACGTGTCCACGTAAGATTAAGTGCCAATTTGGCCATAAGAAAAACTTTGTGGACAGAGCCAATAACGCCGGTATCCCTATTCGAATGCTCGAACATGACGCCCCGTACTGAACCGGCTAACCCGTATTGCACCCACAATTGAGAAAGGAGATGGAATGAAGTTCAGTCATATGATATTCGGATTGTCCTGCATGCTGGCAGGCGTCACGACCCAAGCCGCTGACTATCCCGAGAGAACCATATCGCTTTCAGTCCCTTACGGAAGCGGCGGCTCCACCGACGGCATTGCCAGACAGCTTGCCAGGCTTTTGGAGCAGGAGCTGGGTCAGCCCGTCGTCATACTCAACCAGCCCGGTGCGACCGGCACACTGCAACTGGGCAATCTGGCCAGGGCCAAGCCCGATGGCTATACCATCGGACTGTATTCATACAGTACCGCAACCTTCACTTCACAACTGCTGAAGGTGCCCTACACAAGGGACGATTTCGAATTGCTCGGTGGTGTAGCCGAATTCAGTTATGGCATAGTCGCCAGGCCCGAGTCGCCAATTAATAATATCGAAGATCTGATAAGCAGAGCCAAGTCCGAAGCTGGCGTCTTCTATGGCGTAACAGGCGCCCCGAACAATTTCCCCTTCTTACAGCTGCAAAAAGTGACCGGTGGCAAGTTCGATCAGATTACCTATAAATCTTCCGCAGAATCCATCAATGCCGTCATCGGCGGATTTGTGGACGTTGCCCTGCAAGGTCCTTCTGAGTACGTCGAGCTGGTCAAGGCGGGCAAGCTCAAAGTCATCGCGTCTGCGAGCAACTATCGGCTGCCGTGGTTTCCCGATACGCCGACCATCAAGGAGCAAGGCTACGATGTGGGCATCACAGGAATCATCGGTGTCGCGGCGCCTAAAGGCATTCCCGAGGATGCGAAAGCCAGGCTGCAGGCCGCAATCCATAAGGTGGTTTCCGGTAGCGAATACGGGCAATTCCTGGTCAACCGATACGGTATTAAAAGCTACCCGGCAAGCGCGGCAGATTTTTCGGCATATATCGATAAGGGTTTTTCGATCATGAAAAACATGATCAAGACCTATGATATCAAGGGCTTATGACTATGGTCGGAGTTGGATGCCACTGTGATCGCTCATGTGGACCGTGCTGGTAACGGACATTGAGCGGGAATTCTCTCGCGTACCCAATCTACTGATGAAGAACTGGCTGGTACGATGATGCTGTTACTGTGAAACAAAACTCCCCCGGATATCAACTGGCATCTCTAAAACCCAACTACACCAGCACCGCCGCACCTGCTGTTTTGCAAAAATTACGCCGATAGTTCGATGGCGAGGTACCCAGCTGGGCCGTAAATTGCTGACGCAGGGCCAGGGTGGTGCCAAAGCCGGCCTCCGCAGTAATGCGTTCAATGGACAAGTCTGTGGTCTCCAGCAACTGCTGCGCCCGGGCCACCCGCTCGGTATTGAGCCACCGATTGACGGTGGTGCCAGTGGCTTCCCGGAAGCGTCGGGTGAAGGTGCGCCGGCTCATCTTGGCTACGCTGGCCAGCGTATCGAGCGACAACGGCTCCTGCAGATGCTCACGGGCCCATTCCAGCACACCGGGCAAACGATTGTTGTCGGCTAGCTTTGGCATGGGTCGCTCAATATATTGCGCCTGTCCGCCAGGACGATGGGGCGGTGTCACCAGCAGCCTGGCCACATGATTGGTCGCCTCATAACCGTGATGCTCGCGCAGCAAATGCAGGCAGCAGTCAATAGCGGCAACGGTGCCAGCTGACGTAACAATGTTGTCATCGGCCACATAAAGCACGTCGGGACGAAACAAGGTCTGCGGAAAACGCCGCGCAAATACGTCGCGCGCCACCCAATGCGTGGTCGCTTCCCGGCCATCGAGCAAGCCTGCATCTCCCAGCACAAATGCCCCTAGACACAAACCCACAATCAACTTGCCGTTGGCGTGTGCCTGTCGCAATGCCATGGTGAGTTCCTCCGGCGCAGGCACTTCGGGGTCGCTCCAGGCGGGAACAATGATGATATCGGCCTGTTGCAACGCCGGCAGGCCATCCGGCACCTCAATCATAACCCCCTGGTCAGTACGTATCTGGCCAGGCTGTTGAGCAACATATTGCAGTTCGTATCGAACCGGGCCTGACCCGTTATTGGCGCCCAGGACAAGGCCTGGGACCGAGAGATGAAAAAGGCTGACGTCATCAAAGGCCAACACGGCCACGCGAATGGAAGACATGAGTGAATAACCGATTAAATGAAGAATTGACCTGATTTTAATCTATATATTGTTTCAGGCCATAAAATCACCCACCTTTTGGCCTGTTTTTATCTAATATTGTCATTCAGGCCACTTTTGCGAACCACCAGCGGGGAACACAATAGAGGCTCTTCTTTAACCAAACGATACATTGGAGTAGCCACATGTCTATGAAAACCGCTATCAGTTCTCTGGCGTTGAGCCTGAGCCTGACCACGGGCGCTGCATTTGCCCAAACGCAGGCGGCCACCGCCGCATCCCCCGCAGAGAAAGTCCAGTTGCAGCAGATCCGCAATGCAACGGTAAAAATCACGTACGCCAATACCACCTTTCTGATTGACCCGATGCTGGCCAAAAAAGGCACCTACCCGGGTTTTGAGGGAACCTACCGCAGCACTCTGCGCAACCCGCTGGTCGAACTGCCGATTTCTGAAAAAGAGGTCATCGCCGGCGTCGATGCAGTCATCATCACCCACACCCATCTGGATCACTGGGATGAGGCCGCCCAGAAACTGCTGCCCAAAGACATCCCGCTTTACGCGCAGAATCAGGCCGATGCAACAATGATTCGCGAACAGGGCTTTACCAACGTGCGCATCCTGTCCGATAAAACCGAATTCGGTGGCGTGACGCTGAGCAAGACGGGCGGACAGCATGGCACCGATAAAATGTATGCCGTACCAGAAGTGGCCAAGGCGTTGGGCCCTGCCATGGGCGTTGTTTTCCAGGCACCTGGTCACAAGACAATGTATCTTGTGGGTGACACTATCTGGCGCAACGAAGTGGATCAGGCGCTGGCCCAGTACGATCCACAAGTCATCGTGATCAATGCAGGGTACGCCATGATGAGCGACTTTGAAGACTCCATTATCATGGGTAAGGAAGACGTACTGCGCGCCTCCCGGGCAGCCCCCAACGCAACGATTGTCGCCACGCATATGGATGCCATCAACCACATGGCCCAGACCCGTAAAGAGCTAAGGGAATATGTGCAGGAAAAGGGCATACAGGAACGCGTGCAAATTCCCGAAGACGGGGCGACAGTGCAGTTTTGATTACACGCAAGGCTGCGCTGAATGTTGCAGGCAGCCTTCTCCCACTTGTCTATATTCCAGGATGGCTTGGCGTTTCACTGTAAAGAACGATTTAGCAATAAATCTTATTGTCCGACACGCCTGTGCCATACCAGTTGATGCGACCCGCCCGCAGGTCCGCTGACCAGCAAAACACGATAAAATCACCGCTGCCGGCATCGTGCCGGATACGGCGGGCTTTGACCCTGTGAAAAATCGGAGTACACGTGATCAAACTGAGTGGAAAACTAATCTGTAAAAATCGTGAAGAATCCGAATTAATTCGCCATTTTCTTCCAGAACACATCCGGTTGACAAAGAATGAGCCCGGTTGCGTGGCCTTTGAAGTAGAAGAAACCGCTGACCCATTGGTGTGGACGGTTGAGGAATTGTTTGCGGATCAAAAAAGTTTTGACACCCATCAGGAACGGACAAAAAGCTCAAGATGGGGTGTTGAAACCAGCTCGATTCAACGGCAGTACGAGATACAGGAACTCTCATAGGCACGGTGTTCTTTGCCCAACCCCCATAACTACAGTTGTCATTGCTGCACATCACAAATGGCAGTTGACAAATGACAATTGGAATCAGTGGGCAGCGTAATTCATGACAATCCCAGCAGTGTCATCAACAGGCCAATTGCGTAATCACAGAATCTGTCCTGAGCGTGTTATGCCTTGAACAGCGGGATTCGTCACTCATCTGCGTTATTCGGAATGCGATGAATCAGCGCTCCCTTTTCCGCGCTTTGATAACGTTTCCCGACATGAACGTCGAATATTTCTGACAATACGCTTTGCAGGGTCCCAAGCGGCCGACTTTCGGCATCGGGCTTGCGCATGACCAATGCGAAACGAATGACAGGTGCATTGTGCAGCTTCTGTATGCGCACAGGATAGTTCAAATGAATACCAGGCTCGGTCAACTGCACGACCGACACGCCCAGGCCCGCACTCACCATTGCAAGAATCGCCCTCACCCCGTCAAACTCAACGCTGGCCGGCTGCACCGTCGGCCCAATATGGTGATTGACATAACGGGTCGCCAATCGGCCCGCAATCGTGCGTCGATCATACCGTATCCAGTCATAGCGCTGAAACAGCTTTGTCAGGCGCTGCTCTGGCTCATCAGGAGGCACCACCAGCGCCAGCTCCTGGGCCTGTAGAAAATGCCAGTGCATGCGCGAAGACCCGCCCGATTCGGGCTGTGCAACAACGGCTGCATCCAGCTCTCCAGCTTTCACTGCGTGGGTGAGCTCAGCACTCTTGCCACGCTGGATTTGCAAATGCAACGCCGGATATCGGCTACGCATAATGCGAGTCAGATCCGGCAAAAGCAAGGGTTGCATGGACTCGATGATACCAAGACGCACATGTCCTTCCACCACATAAGTGCGATCACGCTTGAGCAATTCCAGTTGCTCAAGGGCTTTTTGCATCACTGCTGACATTTCGAATGCAATTGGCAAAGGCTTGACCTCCAGCCCGGATCTGTCGAACAACTGTTGTCCCATATACAGCTCCAACTGCTTCATCTGAATACTCACAGCACTGGGTGTGAGATGCAAAATGCGAGCCGCCCCGGCCAACGTCCCGGAACTCAGCACCGCAGCCAGCGAGGAAAAGGTCTCCATCTTCATAAATTTTTTTTAATTAGTGCTTAACGAAAACTCGATTGTATCTTAATAGGCCCTGACTTATTCTTGCATACATCCCCTTGATTTTATTTACGATGGAGACAATACGTCATGAATTCCGAATTACCTCGTGCATGGACAGCCCAGGATATGACCGATGACCAAAGCTGGGTCCAGCACTTAGATGCCGATGCCATAGCTGGCTTTGAACAGGCTTTGAGACACGTAAGGGGCGTGAACAAGCCCATACTCGACATGACCGCAAATGATTTCCCCCTCAATGACGCAGCTAAAAAAGCCCTGCGATCGGCCTTCGGGGCAACGCAAGGGCGCTGGGGCGTGTGCCTGCTCAAGGGATTTCCGGTGCACAATTGGTCCGAAGACGACGCGCGTCTGGTCTACTGGGGCATTGGTCTGCACGTCGGTGTAGCGCGAACCCAAAACCGGGCCAGCGATGTCATGACGTCAGTACGGGACGTTGGAGCAAGCTATAAGACAAAAAACGGCCGCGGCTATAACACGAATGCGAAACTGGATTTTCACGCCGATTCGGCTGACGTTGTTGCCCTGTTGACGCTGCGCACTGCCAGGAGTGGCGGTGAGAGCAAAATCACAAGCTCGATCACCGTCATAGAGGAAATCGAACGGCGCCACCCCGAATTGCTTGAGGTACTGCGTGCCCCTATCCACCATAGCTACCAGGGAACCCAGGCGCCCGATCAGCCGCCATATTATCAATGCCCTATTCTGGGCAGCCAGCCCACCCATTTCGCGTTGCGCGCCAATCGCAAGAACACTGTCGCGGCAGAGCGGGACTTCCCTGAGCTGCCACGCCTGACCGAACAGCAAAATCAGGCGCTGGACATGCTGGACCAATTGCTGGCGGATCCGCGCTTTTGCTATTCCATGTGGCTGGAACCTGGCGATCTTCAACTGCTCAACAACTACGTGGTATTGCACTCACGCACAGAATTTGAAGATTACGAGGAATTTCATCTCAAACGTCATTTATTGCGTTTGTGGCTGGCCATTCCCGGCTCCCAGCCGCTGCCTGAAGAATGGCAGGATTACTTTGGTGACGTGCGTGCCGGATCGGTACGGGGCGGCGTGCGCGGACAGGGTATTTCAGATGAATTTCTGGCCTACGAACGACGCCAGGCCGACCACATGGGCATGCCCCTGAACATCAATCAAAACCTTCAGACCTCTAACAACAGGAAATCCGCGTGACTCATCCGACGTTGAAACAACAGCTCCAGCAAAACCGGGCAATCCTTGCCCCGGGTGTTTACGATTCGCTGACCGCCCTGATTGCCGAACAGGCGGGTTTTGACGCGCTTTATCTGTCAGGCGGTGCTGTCTCCTACACCCGCTTTGGCCGGTCCGACGTGGGCTTGACCACTGCCTATGAAGCTGTGGAGGTGCTGGCACAGATCACAGACAGGGTTCAGACGCCCGTGATTGTGGACGGAGACACTGGCTTTGGCAATGCGCTCAACACACAGCGGACTGTACGCAGCTTTGAACGTGCCGGTGCAGCCATGATCCAGCTCGAAGATCAGTCATTTCCCAAGCGTTGCGGGCACCTGGCCAACAAGTCGCTGGTTACCACAGCTGAAATGTGCGGCAAGCTCAAGGCGGCGCTCGATGCACGCCGCAGCGAAGAAACGCTTATTCTGGCACGCACGGATGCACTGGCGGTCGAAGGCTTCGAGGCTGCACTGGAGCGCGCCGAACGTTATCTGGAGTGCGGCGTGGACGCCCTTTTTGTGGAAGCCGTCCGTTCTCCGGAACAAATGGATACGGTTTGCCGCCGCTTCGCCGACCGCGTACCGCTACTGGCCAACATGGTTGAAGGCGGCAAAACGCCGATTCTAAGCGTCAGCGAACTCGAAAAATACGGCTACCGCATTGTCATTTTTCCTGGCGGCACGGCAAGGTTTGTCAGCGCTCGCCTGCAGGCGTATTTTGCCAGCCTTAAAACCCACGGCACCACCAAGCCCATGTGGGATCAAATGAACGACTTTGACCAACTCAATGAACTCATCGGCACGCCCGAACTCATTGCATTGGGCCAGCAGTACGAACAGGGCTAGCCATGCCCGGGGGAGGAGATAACACAATGACAACCTTAACATGACCTCATGCCAAACGACGGTTTACTTCTGAATCGCTTCTGCCAATGGATACCCGAGAGCACAATACAAAAAAGCATATTCGTGGATAATCCGGCTGAACTCTATGGTTTTGATCCCATGTAGAAAAGCGATACCCAGGCCCGACGCAGATTGTCAGGCCCCGGTATCGCATCAAAGCGTCACGTTGGCCTGCTTTACAACTTCTGCCCAGCGCGTAATTTCAGACTGAATGAATTTTTCAAAATCTTCAGATGTGCCGCCCACCGGTGCACTGCCTTCAATTTCGATCTGCTTGACCAATTTGGGTTGTTTCAGAATTTCATTAATTTCACGGTTAAGCTTCTCTACGATCGCAGGTGGAGTGTCCTTACGCACCAGCAATCCGTTCCAGGAGCTGACCAGAAAATCCTTCACGCCAGATTCGGCCAGGGTTGGGGTATCGGGCAGCAAAGCAGAACGCGTGTCGCTTGCTATCGCAATGGGACGCAGGGCGCCCGCCTGGATCTGGCTGATCGCACCCGGAATGGTCATGAAAGACATGTCAATGAAACCGCCCATCAGATCATTAAGAACCGGCCCCGCTCCTTTATAAGGAACATGACGAATGTCGATATTCGTTTTCATTCTGAACAGCTCCCCGGCCAAGTGCGGTGAGCCACCCACCCCTGTCGAACCAAAGGTCATTTCGTTCGGTTTTTCGCCAGCCTGTTTGACAATATCATCCACCGTTTTAATCGGCGATTTGGCATTAACGACCAGCACACTTGGCGCGGCAGAAAACTGAATCACGGGCTTGAAATCACGCAACGTATCATATTTCAGATTTTTATAAACCGACATATTGGTCGCGTGGGCAATTGTTCCCAACAGAATGGTATAGCCGTCCGCCTTTTCGCGTAGCACCGCTTCTGTGGCAATATTGCCGCCAGCACCGGGGCGATTTTCCACGACTACAGGTTGACCCAGGCGTCTCTGCAAATCTGCCGCCACCAACCGTGACACAATGTCGCTCGCTCCACCGGGCGGATAGCCCACGACGAACTTGATAGGATGTGCCGGGTAGTTGTCGGCCGCTGAATCAGTTGCTACTGCAGCGTGACCCCATAGGGTGGTCAACCCCGTGAGTATCAGTTTCATCAATAGTTTGTGCATTATCTTGTCCCAAATGGAAAACCAATATAAACCAAGGACACATAAGGCACAATTTACGTTTTATTGATAAACAATTAAATTATTTTTATGTAGTATATTTGAACGCACGCTTTTTCAGACCCCGAAACGCCTAATCAGCCGGCACCGTTAATGACAGTGAAATTGCTGCCGACAAGCGCGTAATTGTAGCCATTGTCCGACCAGTAGCGGGTGAGCAGCGGCCCCTCTTGCCTTTGTCCCTCTGGAAGCAACTTGTTGCCGGGACCAGGCGGCCGGATATAAAACCCGGTCAGCTGTCCGGCGTCATTCTTATATATCACGACAGCGGCAGGGCCCTCCTCTGTCACCAACATACGAGCGGAAACAGGATGAAAGCCCTTGGCGGTCAGGTCAGGCAGGCGTTGCGCATTTGAAAAATTGGCAGCCACCCATTGCTGCAAATCCGTCTCTGTAGCCAGCGCGTCGGCGCGCAACGCCGGATTACCTGCAAAGACACGATATGCAGCAATGGCATCCTGCATGGGCAACGGGCGAGCTGCCAGGCCCAATTGCGCAGTCGGCACGGGACGCAGCTGCCATCCCGACAGGCCCCCGATACAAAGGGCAACGAAGATGCTCGCCGCCAGTTTCCAGCGCATGTTTGTGCGTTCTTTCAAGCGCATACGGATGGCTGCCGGGTCCAGTGCAGGATTGATCGGCGGGTCGACCGATTGCCATGCCGCCCGCAATTGCGCTGCGTCCTTGC
>Ga0308157_10004060_pt1 | contig 20015 bp, 16 predicted proteins | sample PhyBR1_FD_201035 | JGI IMG/M metagenome (GOLD analysis project Ga0308157, IMG submission 201035) | Phyllosphere microbial communities from UC Gill Tract Community Farm, Albany, California, United States - DLSLB.R1 | ecosystem: Host-associated > Plants > Phyllosphere > Unclassified | place: USA...
CCCCCGCGCCGGAACGGCGGGGTCGGTGACCTGGGTGAGCACGGAGGTGCGAGCCCCCGGCGGTCAGGGCAACCACGGAATCATAGCCCAGATGCCCGCCTGGCTGAAGGGGAGGGGAGGCCTGCGGCGCTGTGGAGTCCCTCACGATGTCGCAGGGCAATGGCACGATGGGTCCGCGGCAGCACTGCACGGGACGAGGAGATGCCACGATGGCCAGGAGGACCAGCACCACACGCGGCGCGATGCCGCTGTCCGAGCTGCTCGTCTCCAAGGAGTCGAAGGCCATGGCCTCCTTCGGCGTGCGGGACCTCGAGACCATGCTCCGCTTCACCCCGCGCCGCTACGTGGTCCCCGCCCCGTTGCGCTCGCTGCGCGAGATCTCCGAGGGCGAGGAGGTCAGCGCGATCGTCCAGGTCGACTCCGTCCGCTCCCGGCAGATGCGCAGCCGCTACGGCTTCATCCTCGAGGCCGCTGTCTCCGATGGCTCCGACGTGCTGCCGCTGACATTCTTCCTGCCCAAGCAGCACCATGTCGAGTGGTACGAGAAGCGCCTGCCCGTCGGCGCCACGATCTGCGTGCACGGCGCCGTGGGTCGGGACCAGTACCGCGACGCCCTCCAGCTCACCCACCCGGACTTCGAGCCCGTCGAGGACACCGACGAGGGGCGCGCCTGGGCGCAGCGTCCCCGCCCGGTCTACCCGCTGAAGCAGAACATCGCCCTGGCCACGATGCGCTCGGCGATGGAGAAGGGGCTCGAGTTCGCGGACACGATCACCGGGGCCGTCCCTGAGGAGCTCCTGGGCCGGCGCGGGCTGCCCTCCCTCGCCGAGGCCCTCCGCCTCGTCCACGCGCCGCTGACCATGGACGAGGCCCGGCGCGGCATAGCCCACCTGCGCTTCGAGGAGGCCTTCGTGCTGCAGGCGATCTTCGCCCAGCGCCGCGCCCAGGACGAGCGCACTCCCGCCCCGCGCCTGCGCGAGGCGGGACCGCTCCAGCAGCTCTTCGACGCGCGCCTGCCCTTCACCCTCACTGACGGCCAGCGCGAGATCGGCGACCGCCTCGCCGAGCGGATCGGCAACGGCCACCCCACCAGCGCGCTGCTCCAGGGCGACGTCGGCTCCGGCAAGACGGTCATCGCCCTGCGCGCCATGCTCCGCGCGGTCGACTCCGGGCACCAGGCCGTGCTGCTCGCCCCCACCGAGGTCCTCGCCGAGCAGCACCACCGCACCCTGCTCGAGCTCCTCGGCGCCCTCGGCCGCGCCGGCCAGCTCGACGCCCCGCCCGAGGCGACCCGGGTGCGCCTGCTCACCGGCTCCCAGCGCACCTCCGCCCGTCGCGAGACGCTGCTGGACGTCACCTCCGGCGAGGCGGGCATCGTGGTGGGCACCCACGCGCTGCTCACCGAGGGCGTCGAGTTCGCCTCCCTGGGCCTCGTGGTCATCGACGAGCAGCACCGCTTCGGCGTGGACCATCGTCGGCGCCTGCGTGCGAAGGGCCCCGAGGGCATGAGCCCGCACGTCGTGGTGATGACGGCGACGCCGATCCCGCGCACCGCGGCGCTGGCGACAGTCGGCGACCTCGACGTGCTCACCCTCGCCGAGAGCCCCGGCCGCCGCGCCGGGGTCGAGAGCTTCGTGGTCCACGAGAAGCTGCCCGCCTGGGAGCAGCGCATGTGGCAGCGGGCGGGGGAGGAAATCCGCGAGGGCCGACAGGTCTTCGTCGTCTGCGCCCGGATCGACGAGGACGAGGCCGCCGCCCCCGACCCGACGGTGCTCGACGAGGACGGTACCGAGAAGACCCCGGCCCTCGAGCCCGCCCGCGGCGTCACACAAACCGCCGAGCGCCTCGCCGCCCGCCCCGAGCTCGCAGGCGCCAGGATCGGCGTGCTCCACGGCCGCCTCTCCGCCGAGCAGAAGCAGCAGGTGATGGACCAGATGGTGCGCGGCGAGCTCGACCTGCTCGTCTCCACGACCGTGATCGAGGTGGGGGTCGACATCCCGAACGCCTCGGTGATGATCGTGCTGGACGCGGAGCGCTTCGGCGTCTCCCAGCTCCACCAGCTGCGCGGCCGCGTGGGCCGCGGCGAGCATCCCGGCATCGCCTTCTTCGACACCAGCGCGGTGGTCGACGAGGAGCACTCCCGTCATCTGCGTGCGATCGCCGACGCCCCCGACGGCTTCGCCCTGGCCGAGCTCGACCTGCGCCGTCGCGGCGCGGGCGACCTGGTGGGGGAGGAGCAGTCCGGGCTGCAGCGCACCCTGAAGCATCTCGACGTGATGCGCGATGCGCGCTGGATCGAGCTGGCCCGCGAGGACGCCTTCGCCCTCGTGGCCGACGACCCGGACCTCGAGGACCATCCCGATCTCGCCGGAGCCGTCGCGCACCGGCTGCAGGACGCCGACCCCGACGTGGAGAGGAGCTGACATGCCGCGGATCATCGCCGGCGCCCTGGGAGGCCGCACGATCCCCGGGCCGCCCGGGAAGGGCACCCGGCCCACCTCGGACCGGGTGCGCGAGGCGCTGTTCAGTCGGCTCGACGGCTGGGACGCCGTGGCCGGTGCGCGGGTGCTCGACCTCTACGCCGGCACGGGCGCGCTCGCCCTCGAGGCCCTCTCGCGCGGCGCCGAGCATGCCGTCCTCGTCGAGGTCCACGCCCCGACCGCGCGGCAGCTGCGGCGCACGGCGGGGGAGCTCGGTCTCGCGGCACAGGTCGAGGTGCGCCCCGGGAAGGCCGCCACGGTCGCCGCGGGTCTCGCCGGTCACGACGCGACCCTCGTCTTCCTCGACCCTCCCTACGACGTCGCCATCGAGGACCTCGAGGCGCTGCTGCTCACGCTGCGCCGCGCGCTCACCGATGACGCGCTGGTCGTCCTCGAGCGCTCCTCCCGCAGCCGCCCCCTCGTCTGGCCCGAGGGCTGGGCCGACGACGGCACGAAGTCCTACGGCGAGACCGTGCTGCAGTTCGGCGGGCCGGTGGGCGAGGGGGAGGATGACGGGGAGGCCTCGGCGGCCAACGGCTGAGCACCGCACCCCGCGGCCATCCACAGTTTCGGCAGGCCCTTGCAGAGAAGGTCCGGATATGCCTTGTGGTGACATCTCCAGAGTGTCCCTGGAGTGGCCGGCGACAATATCGACGCCAAGGTCGATGTCGTTCCTGTGCGCTCGCCTCGGCGGTTGCATCCAGTCCGCATTCCACCCCGCAAAATCCCAGGTGACCCATCGGTATCCCCAGAGCGTGCGACCCATGTGGAAAACGATGGACCTTTCCTCCGCAACCCATGGGTATCCATATTCTGCGGTGATATCGCGCGGAACTCTGGTACATGTCGTTCATGTGTTCAAAAATTAGGTCATCAACGTGGATCACGAACTTCGCGTCGATGACGACGCAGTCCACGTGCACACCGCACTTCGGAGGGGAGGGGACATGGGATACGACGACGCTCCTGCCGGGCGCGCCACCGACCGTCTCGCCGTCGCCGAGCCGCCCCGCAAGACGATCCGCGCACGCCGCCCCCTGACCCCGCAGGCGCTCGTGGAGCGCGCCGACGTCGCCCCGCGCACCGCCGAGGCCGCGACCGTGCTGCGCATCTACCGCCGTCGCCGCGTAGAGCACGCGGCCCTGTACGTCGCGGAGATGCGGGACCTCGCCTCCCTCTGGACCGAGGAGGACGAGGGCGACGAGAAGACCCTGCACGCCCTCGCCGCCGCGACGGGCCTGCGCACGAAGCTGGGTCGCGGGGAGACCCGCCTGCGCGACGCCCACGTCGCGGTCACCGACCTGCCCGCCTGCTTCTCCCGCGTCGCCGCCGGGGAGCTGCCGACGGACTGGTTCGAATGGCTCCTGCGCAGCGTGCTGCGGCTGACCTCCCACCAGCGCCGGCAGGTCGACGAGCGGGTCGCGGCCTGGCAGGTCGACGCGATCGACGTCGAGCGCTTCTACCGCGAGCTGCGCCTGCTGATCGGCTGGTTCGGTCGTGCCGCCGTGCAGGAGACGCCCCGGGAGCAGCGTGCCGTCCACCTCACACCGTCCCCGGACGGCGACGGCACCGGCTGCCTCACCGTCGTCGGCCCGATCCCTGAGCTCCTCGCCCTCGGCCACCGTCTCGACGCTGCCGCCCGCGCTGTCCAGGACGCCCAGCGCCGCGCGCTGGAGACCGGCGGGACGATCCTCTACGACGTCGACGGCGACGTGGCCCGCGATGGCCGGCACATGCCGCTCTCGGCGCTTCGCTACGCGATCCTGACCCGCTCCCGGCTCGACACCGGCGGCGTCGAGGTGCCCGAGCCCGCCTTCCGCCTCTCCGTCGTCGTGCCCGTGCTGACCCTGCTGGGACGCTCGAACGCGCCCGCGACCCTGGACGGCACGATCCCGATCCCCGCGCGCATGGCCCGCGAGCTCGCCGCGAAGGCCCCCGCCTTCGAGCGGGTGCTCGCCGACGCCGCGACCGGCGACTACGCGCACGCCGCCTCGAAGACCTACCGCGTCAGCCGCGCCATGGCCGAGAACCTTCGCCTCATCGACCCCGTCTGCGCCGTCCCCGGCTGCGACTGCACCGTGATGACCGTCGGCGAGAGCGACCACATCGAGGAGTTCGACCTCGAGCACCCCGCACGCGGCGGTCCCACCGCGATCGAGAACCTCCACCGGCTCTGCCGCAGGCACCACCGCATGAAGACCGCCGGCCTGCTCGACCCGGTCCGGGACGAGACCACCGGCGTGACACGGTGGAGGATCGGCGAGATCGCAGTGTGCGACGCACGGCGCGACGGCGACCTCGTCACCCGTGAGCTCGGTCAGCATCTCCGCCGAGCCTGGGAGCAGTACGAGGCCGACCTCGAGTTCGAGGCGATCCTGCACAGCGGCGCACTCGACGAATCCCCGCAGGAGCGACTCGACGCGATCGAGGAGCAGCGCTGGGGCGAGCACCTCCTCGAGTACTGGTCGCGGCCCGACACCGGCGGTGCCGACGACCCCGATGACCCTGGCGCCCCTGACGATCCCGGCCCGCCCGGCCTCGACCCCCGGTGCGGCTACGGCCCGCCGCCCTTCTGACCCCCTTCCCGCCAGACCCACCCCGCGTACCCTGACGCGATGACCCGCACCCTCGACGAGCTCGACTGGCCCCTGCGCACCTCCCGCCTCACCCTCCGGCGAGGCCTCAGCGAGGACGCCGCGGCGGTCTGGCCCTGGTACGGCCTGCCCGAGGTTCAGGAGTACACGACCACCCTCAGCCCCACCCTCGCGGACCACCAGGCGTGGTGGGACCGGACCCTCGAGACCTGCGTCGTCGGAGTGCTGGAGGACCGCATCGTCGCCGCCGGCAAGGTCGAACGGCAGGACGCCTGGTCCCAGGCCGACATGCGCGAGCAGGCCGCCGGGCGACAGGCCGAGCTCGGCTGGGTCCTCGACCCCGCCGTCCAGGGCCGCGGCCTGGGCACCGAGTTCGCCGCCGCCCTGCGCGACCTCGCCTTCGACGGGCTCGGCGTGCGCCGCATCGAGGCCTCCTGCTTCGCCGAGAACCACGCCTCCCGCCGCGTGATGGAGAAGATCGGCCTGCGCCTCGAGGGCATCTTCCGCGAGGAGTCCCTCCACCGCAGCGGCCGCTGGCTGGACGGGGCGAGCTACGCCCTGCTCGCGAGCGAGCGCTCGCACATACTGGAGTCATGACGTACCACACCGCCTCCTTCACCGTGCAGATGGCCCCCGGCGCCCCGATCGACGGCGCCGCCGACCGCTTCTCCCTGACCAAGACTTGGACCGGCGAGGCCGAGGGCATCTCCCGCGGCACCATGCTCACCGCCGGCGACCCCGAGACCGGCAGCGCCGGCTACATCGCCAGCGAGCTCTTCGAGGGCAGCCTCGGCGGACGCACCGGCACCCTCGCCTTCCAGCAGCTCGGCACCATGACCGGCGGCGCGCCCGCCCTGCAGTACGTGATCGTCCCCGGCTCCGGCACCGGCGAGCTCGCCGGCACCACCGGCACCCTCGAGATCGGCGAGATCCACGACGACGGCCGCCACGAGGTGCGCTTCGACCTGGACTGAGCACTAGAGTCGTGGTCATGACCACCGTCGTCCTGCCCGGCTCGTTCGACCCCTTCACGCTGGGGCACCTCGACCTCACCCGCCGTGCGGCCGCGCTCGGCCACCGCGTGATCGTCGCCGTCTCCCACAACCCCTCCAAGAAGGGGCTGCTCGACCTCGAGGCGCGCACCGCCGCGATCCGGGGAGCGCTGGAGCAGGAGGGCCTCGCCGAGCAGACCGAGGTGCGCACCCTCCCGCGGGGACTGCTCGTCGACTTCTGCCGCGAGGTCGGAGCGGACGCGGTCGTGCGCGGGCTGCGCTCCCAGCTCGACCTCTCCTACGAGGAGCCGATGGCGCGGATGAACCGCCACCTCGCCGGGACCGAGACCCTGTTCCTCCTCACCGACCAGTCCCTCGCCCACATCTCCTCCTCGCTCGTGCGCGAGGTGCATGCGCTCGGCGGTGACGTCTCCGACATGCTCCCGGCCGCCTCCCTGGAGGCGCTGGGCGCCGTCTCTGACCTACGCTGAGCAGATGACCACCGACGCCACCCCCACTTCGCCGCTCGACGACGCCCTGCGCTTCGATGTCGTCGACCTCGTCGGCCGCACCGGCACCCACCGCAGCGTCGAGCGCACCGTCCCCGCTCCGGCCCGCGAGGCCGGCGGCCTCGCGATGCAGGTCGCCGAGGGCGACGACATCGCCGTCGAGATCGAGCTCGAGTCCGTGGTCGAGGGCATCTACGTCCACGGCACCGTCACCGCCGAGCTCGAGGGAGAGTGCTCCCGCTGCCTCGACCCCGTCGAGCAGGACGTCTCCCCGCGGGTCGACGAGCTGTTCCTCTACCCCGAGAAGGTCAAGGCCGCCGAGCGCGAGGACTCCGTGCTGCTCGAGGAGGACGAGGTGCGCCTCGGCACGCTCGTGCGCGACGCGCTCGCGATGGAGGCCGACGAGAGGCCGCTGTGCCGCGAGGACTGCCCGGGCCTGTGCGCCCAGTGCGGCTTTCGCATGGAGGACGACCCCGAGCACCACCACGAGGTGATCGACGAGCGCTTCGCCGCGCTCAAGGGCCTCTTCGACGACGACTCGAATGACGACGACCCGCAGGACGGGAAGGCCTGATGGCCCGCAGGCGCCGCGCCACGGAGGCCGCCGCCCCGCAGGGCCTGCTGGACACGCTGCCGCTGGATGCCGGGCAGGCCGCGGATCTCGAGGGCTCCGGTCTGCTCGAGCTGGCCCTGACCCACCGCTCCTACTCCTACGAGCATGACGGCCTCCCGCACAACGAGCGGCTCGAGTTCCTCGGCGACGCGGTGCTGCAGCTGGCCGTCACCGAGCACCTCTACGCCGCCCACCCCACCCTCCCCGAGGGCGACCTGGCCCGGCGCCGTGCGGCGACCGTCTCCACGCGGGCGCTCGCCGTGATCGCCTCCCGCCTCGACCTCGGCGCCTACGTGCGCCTCGGCCGCGGCGAGGACCTCACCGGCGGCCGCACCAAGGCCTCGATCCTCGCCGACACCACCGAGGCGGTGATCGGCGCGGTCCACCTCGCGCTCGGCCAGGACGTCTCGCGACGCTTCGTGCTCGACCTGCTCAGCCCCCTGCTGGACTCCGACGAGTTCCTCGAGGCGGGCTACGACTTCAAGTCCCGCCTGCAGGAGATGGCCGCGGCCGAGGGGCAGAACGTCAGCTACGCCCTCACCGAGGCGGGTCTCGAGCACTCCAAGACCTTCACCGCGACCGTCTCCGTCCCGGGCCTCGTCAGCGCCCGCGGCGAGGGGGCCTCGAAGAAGGACGCCGAGCTCGCCGCCGCGCAGAACGCCGTGCGCGGCCTGCTCGCCGAGCGCGGCGAGTCCCTCATCCCCAGGGGCTGAGGCGTGCCCGAGCTGCCCGAGGTCGAGGTGGTGCGGCGCGGCCTCGAGCCCCGCACCGTCGGCCGCACGATCACCGCGCTCGAGGTGCTCGATCCGCGCATCATCCGCCGACAGCACGGGGGAGTGGACCGCCTGCGCGCCGCGTTGGTGGGCTCCCGACTGACCGCAGCCGTGCGGCGGGGGAAGTTCCTCTGGTGGCGGCTCGCAAACCCGGACGGCACGGAGATCGGCGAGGCGCTGATGGGGCATCTGGGCATGAGCGGGCAGCTGCGCATGAGCGCGCCCGGCGTCGCCTCCGCGCCGCCCGCGCCCTCGGAGGGACCGGCCTCGGATCCGCTGCGACACCGTCGGCTCTCCCTCCACCTCGACGACGGCGCCCGTGTGGACCTCGTGGACCAGCGCCTCTTCGGCGGCCTCTGGACCAGCCCGCTCCTCGAGGCGCCCGACGGCGCGCTCGCGGGCGTGGGCAGTCCCGACGCCCTGCTACCCGAGGACGCCTCCCACATCGCGCGCGACCTGCTGGACCCGGCCGCGGACCTGTCCGGGATCGCCGACGCCCTGCGCACCCGGCGCAGCGCCGTGAAGACCCTGCTGCTGAATCAGGAGATCGTCTCCGGGATCGGGAACATCTACGCCGACGAGGCGCTGTGGGCGGCGCGGATCCGGTACGACACGCCCGGCGCGGCGCTCAGCCGGCGCAAGGCGCTCGAGGTGCTGCGCGCCGCCCGCGAGGTGATGGAGCGGGCGCTCGAGGTGGGCGGGACGAGCTTCGACGCGCTGTACGTGAACGTCGACGGGCGCAGTGGCTACTTCGCCCGCAGCCTGAACGCCTACGGCAAGGAGGGCACGCCCTGCCCGAGGTGCGGGAGCACGATGCGGCGCGTGATGCACGGCGGTCGCTCCTCGCACTACTGCCCGCGGTGCCAGCGTGCCGCGGTGCGATAGATTGCGAGACATCCGCCGAGGACAGGAAGGACGCCACGTGACAGCGACCCCGCAGGACGGCCCGATCCGCGTGATGCTCGTCGACGACCACGAGGTGGTCCGCCGCGGCATCGTCACCGCGATCGACGCGAGCCCCGCGCTCACCGTGATCGGCGAGGCCTCCTCGGTCGCCGAGGCGAACCGCCGCCTCCCGGCGATCCGCCCGCAGGTGCTGCTGGTGGACCTGCAGCTGCCTGACGGCACCGGCATCGACGTCATGAGGACGGCCCGGGAGCTCGATCCCGAGCAGACGATGCTGGTGCTGACCAGCTTCGACGACGACGCGGCCCTGCGCGAGTCCCGGGCGGCGGGAGCGGCGGGCCTGATCCTGAAGTCCTCCCGCTCGCAGGAGATCGTCGAGGCGATCCGCTCCGTGCACGAAGGCCGCCCCGTGTGGCCGGCCGACCACGTCGAGGACGGCCCGGACCTGTCCGACGCCGATCAGCGGATCGTCGAGCTGATCGGCGACGGGCACTCGAACCGCGAGATCGCCGACGCCCTCGGGATCGCGGAGAAGACCGTGAAGAACCGCATCACCGTCATCCTGCAGACCCTCGGGATGCAGCGCCGCACACAGGTCGCCGCGATGGTCGCGGCGCGCCGACGGGCGGGCTGGAAGCCGCAGTGAGCTGAGCTCAGGCGGGAGGCAGCGTCACCCGCCAGGAGATCATCGTCCCCGGCTCGAGGCTGATCGCATCGACCCATCCCGAGTGGCGCCGCGCCCGCGAGGACATGTTCGCGAGCCCGCTGCGGCGTCGCACCGACGGGTCGATGCCGCGTCCGTTGTCGGAGACGTTCACCTGGACCACTCGGTCCACCCCCTCCGAGAACATGCTGATCGAGACCGCGACCGCGCTCGCATGCGCGTGACGGGCGGCGTTGGCGAGGCACTCCCGCACCACCGCGACCACGTCGTCGGCGATCTCCGGCGGCAGCTCCGCGTCCATCTCGGCGGGGTGCGGCGGCAGGCGCAGCGAGGGCACGAAGCCGAGCCCGGCGGTCGCGAGCCCCACCTCGCGGCGCAGCTGCTCGGTGAGCGTCGCCTCGGCCCGCTCGCGCCGCAGGGACTGCACGATCAGCCGGATCTGCGCGACCGCCGCCTCGACCCCCTGCACGGAGGCGGCGACGGAGGAGCGGATGCGCGCCTTCGACGGGGTGACGTCCGGGTCGCCGAGCGAGTCCACGAGCCCCTCCAGCTCCATGCCGACGGCGAAGAGCTCCTGGATCGCGAGATCATGCAGGTCACGGGCGATGCGGCCGCGCTCGTCGTCGATCTCGGAGTCCGTGCGCAGGGTCGGTGCACGCAGGGTGAGGCCGACGAGCCCCGCGAGCGCGTCGAGTCGTTCCCGGTCGGCGGCGGTGAACTCCTCGGCGTCCTCGGCGCGCAGCACCCCGAGCAGCCCTGTGCCGTGCTCGGCCGCGTCGATCACGGCAAGCATCGCCCGGCACGGCGCGCCGTCGACGGGGAGCGCGCCGATCGCCTCGAGCTGCTCGGCGTCGGCCTGCTCGAGCGCCGCGCCGAGGGGATGCGAGGAGGGGATCTGCTCGCCGAGAAGCCCGGCGGCGTCGGGCCCGTCGACCATCTCGATCGCCCAGGCGTCCCGGTCCAGCGGCAGCACGAGCAGCGCGCGGCGGGCGCCGAGATCGGTGCGGGCCGAGCGGACGAGCAGCTCGAGCAGCTCCTCCGCCTCCCCGCCGGCGAGGACGGCACCGGCGAGGTCCTGGATGCGGGGTCTGTCCCTCATGGCGCCTCCTCGAGGACGGTGCGGGCATCGGGCAGCAGGCGCAGCACGGCGGTGCCGGCGGGGATCGCCTCCTCGCGGTGGGTGACGACCACGATCGTGCTCGATGCCGGGACGAGGCTCTCGTCCCCGGAGGCGAGCAGCGAGGCGAGCAGGGCGTCGCCGCGGGCGGCGTCGAGATGCTCGGTCGGCTCGTCCAGCAGCAGCACCGGCCCGCGCCGCACCACGGCGCGCGCCAGCAGCAGGCGGCGTCGCTCCCCGCCGGAGACGGTGGTGCCGTCGGGGCCGAGCATCGTGTCCAGCCCGTGGGGGAGTGCGGCGACCCAGTCCTCGAGGCCGACGGCCCTGAGCGCCGCCCGTGCCTCGCCGTCCTCGAGGTCTCCGCGCACCACGCGCAGGTTCTCCCGCAGCGTGGTCGCGAAGACGTGCCCGTCCTCGGCGAACATGGTCACGGCCTCGCGCAGGGTGGCGGCATCGGTGCGGACCTCGCCGTCCAGCGGGGCGAGCAGCCCGGCGAGGGTCGCCAGCAGCGTCGACTTCCCGCTCCCGGAGGGGCCGACGACGGCGAGGCGGGAGCCGGGCGGGAGGTCGAGGTCGAGGCCGGCGACGCGCGGGTTCTCCGCGGTCCAGCCGGCGGTGAGGGCGCGGGTCTGAAGGGTCGCCGTGGTCGGGCGCTCGGAGGGCACCGGGGAGGCCTCCTCGCCACCCTCTCCGGCCAGGTCGTCGAGGCGCTGCGCGGCGGCGCGGGAGCGGGCGTGCTGGGTCGCGGCGGCGGGCAGGGCGGTCGCCGCCTCGAAGGAGCTCAGCGGCAGCAGGAGCAGGATCCCGATCTGTCCGGCGGAGAGGTCCCCGGCTGTCCAGGCCGCGCTGGCGGCGAGCAGCGCGCCGAGCACCGCGAGCACCATGCTCGCGGGCACTGCCGCGGCGGCCAGGGCGGCGGGGCGGGCGGCGCGGTCGATCGCCGCGTCGTGCGCGGTCTGCGCCCGGTCGAGCCGGGTGAGTGCGTCCTCGAGCCTCCCGTCGATCCGCAGCGCGGTCGCGTCGTCGAGGATCTCGAGGGACTGCGCGGTCACGTCCCCGCGGGTGGTGAGCACGGCCTGCTCGGCGAGGGTCGCGGCGCGATGGGCGAACCAGGGCGCCGTGAGGCTCGCGAGGACGAGCGAGAGCGCCATCGCGGCCGTCGCGGTGAGCGACAGCGGGGCGAAGGTCGCCAGCACCGCCACGAACATCACGACCGCGACGAGGGCGGGCACCACGGCCTTGATGACGAGGTCGCCGAGCTCCTGCGCATCGTCCCCCAGGCGGGTGAGCAGCTCGCCGCGCCGCAGCCGGGTCAGGGCGTCGTCGGTGCGCGCGGCGAGCGAGGAGAACAGCGAGGTGCGCAGCGAGACCACGCCGCGCAGGGCGACGTCGTGGGTGAGCATCCGCTCGACCCAGCGCAGCACGCCCCGGGAGACGCCGAGGGCCCGCACCATCACCACCGCGACGGTCAGGTCGAGTACGGGAGGCATGGTCCATGCACGGGTGACGAGATAGGCGGAGACCGCGGCGAGGGCGAAGGCGGAGCCGAGGGTCGCGGCCGCGGCGGCCACCGCGGCGGCGAGGCGCGCGGGCGGGATCTCGAGGGAGCGGAGGGCGCTCATGCGCTCACCTCCACGGCCGCCTCGACGGCGACTACCTCGTCGGCCGCCTCCACGAGGCGCGAGCGGTGGGCGATGACGAGCACGGTGCGGCCCTGGGCGCGCAGCCGCGCGAGCAGGTCGAGCACGATCTGCTCGGAGGCGCCGTCCAGATGGGCGGTCGGCTCGTCGAGCACGACCAGCGGGGCGGGGGAGAGCAGGGCGCGCGCGAGGGAGAGCCGCTGCCGCTCGCCGAGGGAGAGGCCGTGCCCGGACCGGCCGAGATCCGCGTCCCAGCCCCGCCGCGCGATCACGGTCCCGAGACCGACGGCGACGGCTGCGGCCTCGAGCTCCGCGGGCCCGGCCTCCGGCCGGGCGGAGGCGAGCACCTCGCGCAGCGTGCCGGGCGGCAGGACGGGCCGCTGGGGGAGGAGCGTCACCTGGTCCCAGAGGGTGCGGCGCTCGAGCTCGCGCACATCGGTCGCCGTGCCGTCCGCAGCGATCACCACGGCGCGGCCCTGCTCGGGCTCCAGCAGGCCCAGCAGCACCTGCACGGCGGTGGTCTTCCCGGCGCCGGAGGGGCCGGTCAGCGCGGTGATGCGGCCGGGGCGGACCTCGATCTCCGCCGCGTGCGGGGCGAGCCCTTCGCGCGAGGCGACGCTCACGCCGCGCAGGGCGAGGGTCGCGCCGGCGAGGTCGGGGGCGGGACGGGTCCCGTCGGCCGGGGCGTGCTCGTCGAGCACCTCGAAGGCCGCGCCGACCGCGGCGAGCCCGTCCGTCGAGGCGTGGTACTGGGAGCCGACGTTGCGCAGCGGCTGGTACACCTCGGGAGCGAGGACGAGCACGGCGAGGGCCGGGGCGAGCTCCATCTCCCCGTAGACCAGGCGCATGCCGATCGACACCGCGACCAGGGCGACGCACAGGGTGGCCAGCAGCTCGAGCACCATCGAGGAGAGGAAGGCGAACTTCAGCGAGCCCATCGCGGAGGCGCGATGGCGGTCCCCGAGCGCGGCCACCACCTTCTCCGGGCCCTTCTCCCGGCCCAGCGCCCGCAGCGTCGGCAGCCCCTCGACGAGGTCGAGCAGCTGCGACCACAGCGAACGCATGTCGGCCAGCAGCCGCTCCGAGCGGCCGACGGTCATCGTCCCGACCAGGATCATGAACAGCGGGATCAGCGGCAGGGTGATCAGGGCGATCACGGCGCTCAGCGGATCCAGCAGCCCGATCGTGAGCAGGCACAGCGGGGTGACGGTCGCGGAGAGGACGAGCTGCGGCACGTAACCCACCAGATAGGGGCGCAGCTTCTCGATCCCCGTGGTCGCGAGCGCCGTGAGGTCCGCGCCGCGACCCGCCCCAGCCCGGGGACCGAGGCGCGCGGCATGGGAGAGGATCCGGGAGCGCAGATCGCTGATCGCCGAGGTCGCCGCACGATGCGCCGTCGCCTCCTCGACCAGCACGGCCCCGGCCCGGACGGCGAGCGCGAGGATCAGCAGGGCGAGCATCTCCGGGGTGTCCCCGGGGACGTCCCGCTCGACCAGCAGCTGCGCGCCGAGGTGCGCGATCACCAGCGCCGTGACGATCACGCACGCGGCTTGGACGAGCCCGAGGACCACGGTCCGCGCCACATGGGCGCGCGCGGCGCGCACCTCCCGGACCAGTCGCGGGTCCAGGGGTGCCCGCCGCGTGCGCGCGCTCGTGCTCACTCCTGCTCGAACGCTTCGCGGTATCTCGCGCGCGCCTTGTCGACCAGGCCCGCACCGGGGGCGGGGGAGTCCTCGTCGGCGATCCGGTGGCGGAAGACCCGGTAGGTCCAGATCGTGTACGCGATGACGATCGGCAGCAGGATCGCGAGCGCGATCAGCATGACCGTCAGGGTGTGCTCCGTCGAGGAGGCGTTCGCGACGGTCAGCGAGTTCGCCGGATCGTTCGAGGCGGGCATCACGTACGGGAACAGCCCGCCGAACAGGGAGATCGTCGCCGCCGCGATCGCGGTGGAGGTGGCGGTGAAGGCGAGGCCCTCGCGGCGCGCCCTGCCCAGCGGCACCACGGCGATCAGGGCCACGGCGGCGATCCCGACCGGGATCAGGGTCAGCGGCGTGTTCGAGTGGGCGAACTGGAACCACAGCAGGTAGGCGGCGCCGGCCACGATCGTCGGCCACACCAGCCGATCCGCGAGGCGGTGGGCGTCCTCGCGCAGCGGGCCCTCGACCTTCAGCGCCAGGTACAGGGTGCCGTGCAGCCAGAACAGCAGCACGAACACCAGACCGCCCAGCAGCGCGAAGGGGTTCAGCAGCCCGAGCAGCGAGGTGGTGACCCAGTGGTTCTGGTCGATCGCCACGCCCGCGACGATGTTCGAGAAGGCGACGCCCCACAGCAGCGCGGGGGCGAAGCCGCCGATCACGTGCACGACGTCCCACGAGGTGCGCCAGCTCCCCTCTTCGTGCTTCTCCCGCCACTTGAAGGCGCACACGCGCACGATCAGCACCAGCAGCAGGAGCAGCAGGGCGAGGTAGAAGCCGGAGAACAGGGTGGCGTACCACTCGGGGAAGGCCGCGAACAGCAGCGCGCCGCCGGTGATCACCCAGACTTCGTTCCCGTCCCAGACGGGCCCGATGGTCCGCAGGATCGTGCCGCGGGTGCCGACGCCGCGGCGCCAGAACGCGGCGACGTTCATCTGCACCCCGAAGTCGAACCCCTCGAGCACGAAGTAGCCCAGGAAGAAGAAGGCGATCAGCGCGAACCAGAGGGTCTGCAGGACGGTGGCATCCAGCATGGGGTCCATGAGTCAGGTGGTCCCTTCTCAGTAGTCGAAGGAGAGGGTGGGCGTGTCGAGCTCCTCGGTCTCCGGGTCGCGCCGCGGCAGCGGCGCCCCCTTCAGCGCCGCACTGCGCATCATCCGGAACCAGATCACGGCGAGCACGCCGTAGACGAGGGTGAAGGCGACCAGCGAGGTCACCACCATCGCGGAGGGATGGCCGGAGACGCCCTGGAGCGTCATGAGCCGCACCGTGGGATCGTCCGGATTGGGGTGGACCACCCAGGGCTGGCGGCCGATCTCGGTGAACACCCAGCCGGCGGAGTTGGCGAGGAAGGGCATCGGGATCGAGAGCACGGCGAACCACTGGAAGGCCTTCGAGCCCGTCGTGCGGGCGTTCTCGCCCTTGCCGCGCGTGACCCACAGGGCCCAGAGGGCGAGGATCCCGCTGAAGGCGGCCAGGCCCATCATCAGGCGGAAGGACCAGTAGGTGACGAAGAGGTTCGGGCGGTAGTCGGCCTGGACCTCCTCTCCGTGGACGTTCGTGACCGTCTCCCCGAAGTCCTCCTTGTACTGCGCGTTGAGGTCGTTGACACCCTGGAGGGTGGCGTCGAACTCATGGGTGGCCAGGAAGGAGGTCACGTAGGGCACCTCGATGAGGTGGGTGACGTCCTCGCACTCCTGGGCGAAGGCGTCCGGCCCGCCGATGGTGAGGATCGAGAAGCTCGCGCCGGTCTCGGTGGTGCACAGCGCCTCGGCCGAGGCCATCTTCATCGGCTGCTGCTTGAACATGATCTGTGCCTGGAAGTCCCCGGAGATCACCAGCACGATCGCCGAGACGAACATCGCGATCACCCCGAAGCGCACGGTGGGGCGGTACAGGTCGCGCGCGGCGCGGTGCTGCTCCTGCCCCTCGGGGGTCTCGAGCCCCGCCTCGCGGGCCGCCCGGTGGTGCTTGACCATGTGCCAGGAGGCGACGCCGGTGAGGAATGCGCCGGCGACCAGCCAGGCGCCGGAGACGACATGGGGGAAGGCCGCCATCGCCGTGACGTTCGTGAGGACGGCGAGGATCGAGCCCTGGGAGGGGTCGAGCTCGGCGCGCCCCGTCTCCGGGTTCAGCATCGCGCCGACGGGGTGCTGCATGAACGAGTTCGCGGCGATGATGAAGTAGGCCGACAGCGTCGTGCCCAGCGCCACCGCCCAGATCGTCAGCAGGTGGATCTTCTCGGGCAGCTTCCCCCAGCCGAAGATCCACAGCCCCAGGAACACGGACTCGAGGAAGAAGGCGGCGAGGCCCTCGAGGGCCAGCGGCGCGCCGAAGACGTCGCCGACGTAGCGTGCGTACTCCGACCAGTTCATCCCGAACTGGAACTCCTGGACGATGCCGGTGGCGATGCCGATGCCGAAGTTCACGATGAGCATCGAGCCGAAGAACTTCGTCATGCGGGTCCAGGCGTCCTTGCGCTCCACGTCCTTCGCGAACACGGCGCGGGTGTGCATGATCGCGACCAGCAGCGACAGCCCGATGGTCAGCGGCACGAAGATGAAGTGGTACACGGTGGTGATGCCGAACTGCCACCGTGCCAGGTCGAGGGCTTCCATGAATCCTCCCGAGTGGACGACACGCTGTCATGAAACCTACGGCGGCCGCGCGCACCGCCCGAGGACCATGGTCCCCCTGATCGACGGGGTCTGTCCTCCCCGGTCCGGCTTTCGCGCTGTGCCATACTGGCCGAGGCGCTCTCCTGCTCCGTACCGGGCGGGGGAACCTCCCGGCGTCGTGACGTCGAGCACCGGCCACGCGGACTCACCGCGACCGCAGTGCTCCCCGCGATCGGCATCGCAGCGCTCCCCAGCGGAGCTGCGCGACGGCGAGGGCCAGAGACTTCCGTCCCCAGGGACGATGACCAGACGGGGCCAGGGTGCGCTGGCCCTCCAGAAGGAGACGGCCGCATGGCTGACAGCACCCAGAACCCCGAGAACGACGCGTCGACCGAAGGGACGCAGCCGGCACGCCGCCGACGCCGTGCGGCAGGAGCCCCGGCCGGCGCCCCCGCCGTGACTCCGGAGCCCGTCGCGGCCCCCGAGGACACTGCCCCCCGCACCGTCGTCGCACCCCAGTCCGAGGAGCCCCTCGAGCCAGCGCCGGTGGCGCCGACGCGCAGGCGCCGCCGCGCCGGAGCGCCCGCCGGCGCCCCGACCTTCCAGGAGCCCGCCGCGGCACCGGCCCCCGCCGAGGAGCCCGCCGAGGAGAACGAGGATCCCGCTGAGGAGGAGAGCGGCAGCGAGAACCCCGTCGTCGACGACCTGCGCGCCCTCGCCTCCGCGCGCGGCGCCGAGGCCGAGGTCGAGGTCGAGGAGCCCCCGGCCGACGAGGACGGGGACCGCGCACGCCGCCGGGAGCAGGTCCAGCTGGACTTCGCCTCCCTGCTCTTCCAGGCACCCACCCCGCAGCCGCGCACCACCGTCGCCTCCCAGGACCAGGAGGCGGAGGACCAGGGCGAGGACGAGGACGCCGCCGACGGCGCGGACGAGGAGCAGGCTCCCGCGCGCCGCAGCCGCAGCCGCGGTCGCAGCCGGTCGCGCCGCGCCGAGCAGGAGGAGGAGACCGCCGAGGAGGGCGCCGCCGAGGACGAGGACGGCGACGCGGAGCGTGACTCCGATGCCGACTCCGAGGAGCGCTCCTCGGGCTCCTCGCGCCGACGCCGCCGCCGCGGCGGAAGGGGCCGCCGGGGCCGCGGCCGCGGCGACGACGACGCCTCGGGCGAGGACTCCTCCGAGCAGGAGGACCAGACCGGCTCCGAGGACTCCGAGGACTCCCACGACGAGGAGGGCTCCGGCTCGTCCTCGAACGCCTCGGGCTCCGGCTCGAGCTCGCGCCGTCGGCGTCGCCGCCGCCGCTCGGGCAGCAGCAGCGGGGACGACGGCTCCTCGCCGGATGATCCGCCGAACACCGTCGTGAAGGTGCGCGAGGCGCGCGACGAGGTCAAGGCCGTCAAGGGCTCCACCCGTCTCGAGGCCAAGCGCCAGCGCCGTCGGGAGGGCCGCGACGCGGGCCGTCGCCGGAACGTGATCACCGAGGCCGAGTTCCTCGCCCGCCGCGAGTCCGTCAAGCGCTCCATGGTGGTGCGCGAGCGGCAGGGCAGCACCCAGATCGCGGTGCTCGAGGACGACGTGCTCGTCGAGCACTACGTCGCCCAGAAGTCGCAGACCTCGATGGTCGGCAACGTCTACGTCGGCAAGGTCCAGAACGTGCTGCCCTCCATGGAGGCGGCCTTCGTGGACATCGGCAAGGGCCGCAACGCCGTGCTCTACGCCGGCGAGGTCAACTGGGACGCGGTGGGCCTGGACGGGCAGCCGCGCCGCATCGAGCTCGCACTCAAGAGCGGCGATCCCGTCCTGGTGCAGGTCACCAAGGACCCGATCGGCCACAAGGGCGCGCGACTGACCAGCCAGATCTCCCTGCCCGGGCGCTACGTGGTGTTCGTGCCCGGCGGCTCGATGACCGGCATCTCCCGCAAGCTGCCCGACACCGAGCGCACCCGGCTGAAGAAGATCATGCGCCAGATCATCCCCGAGGACGCGGGCGTCATCGTGCGCACCGCCGCCGAGGGCGCGAGCGAGGAGGAGCTCACCCGCGACGTCGAGCGCCTGCGCGCCCAGTGGGAGAAGATCCAGAAGTCCCAGAGGTCGAAGTCCGCGCCCGTGGCCCTCTCGCAGGAGCCGGACATCGCCATCAAGGTGGTGCGCGACGTCTTCAACGAGGACTTCACCTCCCTGATCGTCGAGGGCGGCAAGGTCCACGACGACGTGCACGCCTACGTCTCCGAGGTCGCCCCCGACCTGCTCGAGCGCGTCACCCGGCACGTCGGCGAGAAGGACGTGTTCGCCAAGCACCGCATCGACGAGCAGCTCCTGAAGGCGATGGACCGCAAGGTCTACCTCCCCTCCGGCGGCTCCCTGGTCATCGACCGCACCGAGGCGATGACCGTCGTCGACGTCAACACCGGGAAGTTCACCGGATCGGGCGGCTCCCTCGAGGAGACCGTCACCAAGAACAACCTCGAGGCGGCCGAGGAGATCGTGCGCCAGCTGCGGCTGCGCGACATCGGCGGCATCATCGTCGTCGACTTCATCGACATGGTGCTCGAGGCCAACCGCGACCTCGTGCTGCGCCGCCTCGTGGAGTGCCTGGGCCGGGACCGCACCAAGCACCAGGTCGCCGAGGTGACCTCCCTCGGGCTCGTGCAGATGACCCGCAAGCGCGTGGGCCAGGGCCTGGTCGAGACCTTCTCCACCACCTGCGAGCACTGCCACGGCCGCGGCATGACCGTGGACATGGACGCCGACGGCGGCCACAGCCACCCCCAGGGCGGCGGCAGCGGCGACGAGGGCTCGAAGGGCTCCTCCCGCCGGCGCGGCCGGCGCGGGCGCGGCGGGTCGAAGGACGAGGACGAGTCGGCCGGTGCCGAGGGCGCCGCCGACGAGAACGGCGACGTGCACCGCCTCGCGGACGACGAGGACAGCCGCGCGCTCACCCGCGCGACGATCGCCTCGATCGCCGCGGCCTCCGGCGGCCACGGCCAGGCCGAGCAGGACCAGGAACAGGAGCAGGGCCAGGAGCCCGGGCAGGACGACGCCCCGTCCGAGGGGTGACGCGTTCCACAGGGTGTGACCGCGTTCTCGCAGGTCGGGGCGTGTCCGATGGTTGACCGGCAGTGCGCGGGATCGTAAGCTGTCCCGTGGCGCGAAAGCGTCGCTGTCGTGGCCCGGTGGACATCGCGCGACCGCATCTCCCTCCCGGCCCCGTGCCGGGACGGTTGACGGTCGCAGGTCCGCGGTGGACACCCGTGTGGGCGCACGACTCGAAGACTAGATCCGATTCACAGATGGAGCAGTGACGTGGTGTACGCAATCGTCCGCGCAGGCGGTCGTCAGGAGAAGGTGTCGGTCGGTGACACCATCGTGATCAACCGCGTGGCAGGCGAGGCGGGCGACAGCATCGATCTCGCTC
>Ga0308157_10004061_pt1 | contig 20014 bp, 19 predicted proteins | sample PhyBR1_FD_201035 | JGI IMG/M metagenome (GOLD analysis project Ga0308157, IMG submission 201035) | Phyllosphere microbial communities from UC Gill Tract Community Farm, Albany, California, United States - DLSLB.R1 | ecosystem: Host-associated > Plants > Phyllosphere > Unclassified | place: USA...
AACCGAAAACATCATCCATTTGGTACTTGCTAAAACGCCAAACGCCCCTGAAGGCTCAAAAGGCATCTCACTATTTTTAGTGCCAAAATTTTTGGTGAATGACGATGGCAGCTTGGGCGCTCGCAATAACGTGGCAGCAGGGTCAATTGAGCACAAAATGGGCATCAAAGCATCCGCCACTTGTGTGATGAACTTTGATAATGCTCAAGGCTGGATGGTTGGCGCGGAAAACACGGGGCTGTCCTCGATGTTTATCATGATGAACTATGAGCGCGTCACTATGGGGCTTCAAGGTCTTGGCGGCACTGAGCTTGCCTATCAAAACGCCGCGCAATATGCACTCGATCGCGGTCAAGGTCGCAGCGATACCCAAATCCAAAGCCCAGAAAAGCCTGCTGACGCCATCATTTATCATGCCGACGTTCGCCGGATGCTGCTCAATGCCAAAGCCAATAGTGAGGCATCGCGCTGCTTTGCCATGTATGTTGCCAAACAGCTCGATACCGAAAAATTTAGTACCGATATGGAAGCGGCAAAGTCGGCAGCCGCTCGCGTGGCACTATTAACACCAATTGCCAAAGCCTTTTTAACCGACAAAGCGCTTGAAGCAACTGTAGATTGTCAGCAAGTTTTTGGTGGTCACGGCTATATCAAAGAATGGGGCATGGAGCAAATCGTTCGCGATACCCGAATTGCGCAGATTTATGAAGGTGCTAACGGCATTCAAGCGCTGGATTTTTTAGGTCGAAAAGTTGCAAAAAATGAAGGCAAATATCTGCTCAACTTTTTAGATGAAATCCGCAGCTTTGTGGCAACTATGAGCGCCGATCATGCCATTAAAGCCGCAACGCTTAAATCGGCGGACACCATTGAGCAGTTAACCCAAACGGTGCTTGGCAATATTGCCTCGCGTAAAAGCGAGATCAACGGCTGCGCGGTCGATTTCATGCATGCAGCAGGCTATTTGTGCTACGCCTATATGTTTGCCATGATGGTGGAAGCCGCTAATGGCAAAGCGGGTGATTTTTATCAAAATAAAGCCAAGCTTGCCGACTATTTTGTCGCGCGGATTTTGCCACGACTTGAGGCGCATGCCAAAATGGTCGAGGCAGGAAGCGATCCGATCATGAGCTTTGATTTGGACTATTTTAGCCAAGCTATCCGTTAATGCCGCGAATAAATTTGGCTTGATCCCATTTGGAATGGGGCTATCGCAATTTGGCATTGTTAGGCTAAACTTAGCTGCGCTAAGGTAAAAAACTCTCAAGAAAAAGGACAGTAGCAACTGTCCTTTTTTATCCCAAAATTCGCTTTAAAATCAGCGGCGTTCGCAACTGCTAACAAAATAGTTGAACATTTTTAAATTATTCCGATTAGAATACGGTGAGCTTATAAGGATGATAAGTGAAAACGTTGGCAACAATGACTGCCAATAACAATTTCAAGTCATAATAATAATAGGTGTTCGGTGTCAGAAATAAAACGCATTTTACAGCAGATTACCGCGCTGAGCGACGTTCCTGAAGCTTCCGTTCTTAAACGTTTGGTGGATGAGTTGCGCGCGTCTGATAAAGAGCCTGAGCTTGCCAATGCGCGAATTCAAGAGCTGATTGAGGTGTTGCAAGCGCATCCTGAGTATGCCGATGGTTTGGCAAGCTTTGTGCTCAGATTGCTTTATTCACTGATACCGGAATTATGTCGGATCAGGGCTTTTTTAGTGGACTTCGGCGCTTGATCGGTCACCGGTTTTTGCCGCTGCTTCCTGAAGATGATTCGGTGGTCGAGCTGGTCGCTTATTTGCTTGACAATCGCTTTGATGAGCGCTGGCTTGCCAATATTGATTCCGATAAATGGGATACTTTGATTGCGCTACTAAAAGTCAAAGATGAGCATTTGCATCTGGTCGCAACAGTTAAAAACAATATTTTAAATGCCATTGTCATTTTATCTTATCGCATTACTGGTGTGGGACTGCATCCGGATTTGATGGAGTCTTATCCGCAGATTTTGAACTATTCAGCATCGTTTGTGGCGCAAAACCAAGAAGCGGTATTGTTTGTTAACCAATACCGCGAGGCGCATGAGCTTGATACGTTAACCGACATCATCCCTGAAGAAGCGGTAAACCCCGCGCCGCTTTTGGTCATGCTTGAGCAGTGCGAGGAGATCGTTGCCACCGTCCGAAAGCGCATTTATAAAACAGGCATTTCGATTCGTGCGACCAATATGATGCTAAGGCTCGATCAAAGCCTTCAGCGCATGCGCATTTTGACAGATTTATTGACCATCAATTCGCAAAAGCGCGATAAAGCCATTATTGAGCTGATTCAAACCCTAATCATTGCTGCCAATCGCCGCTATAGTATCGTTTATTTGATCGACAACAATACCAAGCTTTTGTCACGAAAAGTGACTGAAAACGCAAGTCGCCGCGGTGAACATTATATCAGCACCGACAAAGCCGGCTATCGCAAGATGCTCAAAATGGCAGCAACCGGCGGCTTTGTCATTGCCTTTATGGGAACGACTAAGATTTTAGCTTATCAGCTGGCACTGGCGCCCATTGGTCGAGCGTTTGTGAACAGCATGATTTATGGCTTGGGATTTGTCTTTATTCACATTATTCATGGGACGGTTGCCACCAAACAGCCTGCCATGACCGCCGCTGCCATTGCCTCAACCATTTCAAGTGGCTCTGGTAAAAAGTCGCATCAGTTAACCAAATTGTCTGAGCTGATTGTTGATATCATGCGAACGCAATTTATCGCCATCATTGGTAACGTCATGATGGCAGCGCCAGTTGCGCTGTTGATTTCGTTTCTTTGGCTGCACTATACCGGCGCGCCGATGATCAATACCGACAAAGCGGCGCATTTGCTTCATGAGCTTGACCCGATTCACTCATTAGCCCTGCCGCATGCCGCCATCGCTGGGGTATATTTGTTTTTATCCGGACTCATTGCCGGCTATTACGACAACTTAGCGGTTTATAATAAAATTGGCGCCCGAATCAAACGCCACTGGCTGGTCAATCGCTTATTATCTAAAACGTGGCGCGAACGCTTTGGCGATTTTGTGGAAGCAAACTTAGGCGCGATTATGGGTAACTTTATTTTCGGGGTATTTTTAGGAAGTACCGCGACGATTGGGTTCATCTTTGGGCTTCCTATCGACATTCGCCATATTGCCTTTGCCTCAGCCAACTTAGCTCACGGGTTATTTAACGTTGCCCCTGATCAGTTAAGCGCCTCTTTGGTGATCATATCCGTATTAGGCGTCGCGCTGATTGGTTTGGTCAACTTGATGGTCAGCTTTACCTTAGCTCTGATTGTGGCACTGCGCTCAAAAGATGTGAAGTTTTTGGAGTGGGGTCGCTTGATCCAACTGATTTTTGCGCATTTGGTCAGCCACCCTTCTGACTTTTTATGGCCGCGCGAAAAACCGATGAAATACGCGCGAATCAACAGCCAAGGTCATATGATTTTTGAAGATGTGGCACAAAAAAATGGCAAGCCGATTCCTAATAACTATGTGGTCAGGCGACTGTCCGACGTTCAGGTATTGCCGCAATCCATTCAATCGGCAGAAACGCAAACGGACATTCATTATAACCAAACGCTATCCGATGAGATCACTCAAACCAATGGCGATCATAACTTATCAGCGCTCACCAAAGACTCCCCAAAAAAAATCATCGATCTAGATGATGGGTTAAATGACGATGAGCTTAATAGCGTGCCGTATTTAGAAGATATTCAATACGAAAAATCTGAGGATGCGGCTATTTCAAAAGCCAATCCTGAGATTCCGTGTAATGCCAAAACGCCATTACCAAAACCTAAAAAGCCGCCAAATCTTCCTGATTAATCAGCAAGATGGCGGTTTATGATGATCTTAGTGTTTATTGGTTCGCGGTTTTGGGCATTTGGCGCTTGAGGTGATGGTTTTTTCATCTTCTAGGCGGTAAGCCACCAAATAATTGCCCCAAACGCAGCCGCCATCCAAAGCGCGCGCCGTTGGCAAATCAACCTTGGCTTTGAGCGCTGCCCAATGACCAAATAAAATCTTGCGCGAGCGCGGCACTTGCCATTCAAACCACGGCAAAAAGTCTTTGGGCATGGCATCATCAAGACTTGAATCAAAGCTAAATTCAAGCGTGCCGTCAGCTTTGCAAAGGCGCATTCGGGTAAAATAGTTGGCAATGGCGCGCATTTTGGTAAAGCCGTTAATATTTTTTGACCACTCATCCGCTGTTTTGCTATACAAATGCGGCAATAAGCGATCGAGTTGATTAAGGCTACTTTTTAGCTGAGCTTCCAACTGCCGAGCATAGCCTTCTGCCTCATCAAGTGTCCAGTTGGGCGGAATTCCGGCATGAACCAAAACTGTTTTATCATCAGGGTACGCCATTATGGGCTGATGGCGCAGCCAGTTGAGCAGCTCATCGCAATCCTCGGCTAAAAATATCGGCGCCGTTTTGTCTTTTTTACGGATTTTGGTGGCACCGCGCCAAACGGCAATCAAATTTAAATCGTGATTGCCAAGCACCGTTGCCGCTGCGCCCCGCTCACAAAGCGCTTTGACATCGCGAAGGGTATTGAGCGAATCCTCACCGCGAGCCACCAAATCACCTGCAAACCAAAGCTTATCTTGAGCAGGGTCAAACTCCAAGCTTGCTAATAACTGCTGATAAGCGGCGTGACAACCTTGTAAATCTCCAATAACGTATTGATGACGAAAACTCATAATCTCTCAATTTAACAGCGAAACTTTTATCAAGCGGCAAACGTTTACCGCTTTTTGACCTTGATACCCATTTACAAAAACGGCAGATGGTTTACCGCGCCAGCCTTTAGGAGCGCGATATTTTTAACCAAAGGCTACTCAAGCGTTTTTTGCAGTTGTTGAACATGATTGCTCAGCGTTACAAAATCGCGGACGGCAAGCGTTTCTGGTCGCGCCTGCGGATCAATTTGGCAAGCGGCAAAATCATCATCGCCAAGCGTTGGCAACAGCGATGAGCCTTTAAAAATCGCTCGCAGCGTTTTTCTGCGATGGTTAAAGGCTTCTCTGACGATTAAAGCAAATAACGTCTCATCTTCCGCGCAAATCGGCTTGTCTTGAAAGGGCGTCAATCGAAATACGGCACTGGTCACTTTTGGCGGCGGATTAAACGCGCCTCTTGGCACGGTTAATAAATACTCCGTATCGCAATAGTATTGAATAATCACCGACAATCTGCCGTAAGTTTTACTACCAACGTCTGCGGTAATGCGCTCAACCACTTCTTTTTGCAGCATAAAATGCATATCTTGAATGCTGCTAGCAAAGCTTAACAAATGAAATAAAATCGGCGTTGAAATGTTATACGGCAGATTTCCCACCACGCGCAAGCGACCACGATCTTTGGCAAGCTCGCTAAAATCGACCGCCAGCGCATTGGCTTTGATGATGGTAAAATTAGGATGGCTATTGGCGCCAATACGAATTCGCAAGCTGTCTGCCAAATCGCGATCAAGCTCAACGACCGTCATCGCATCCACTTCTGCCAATAATGGCTCGGTCAGCGCGCCCATTCCGGGACCAATTTCTACCAAATTGTCATCGCGGTTTAAATGAATGCTGTCCACGATTTGGCGAATGATGCTGCTGTCATGTAAAAAGTTTTGACCAAAGCGCTTTCGCGGCTGATGCTTTGCCGCTTTCAGGCTTTGTTTTAGCGATTGGGAATCAAAAGTGGGATGACTCATAACTGATCTTTTTTAAGTTGCCAAAATAAATAGTGAGCTGACAGTTAAAACTTTTTGAAACTACAATAGCCGTTCATCCGTTAAAACTAAGTCAGCCGCTTTTTGCTAGAAGCCGCGTAGTATATCACAGCTTACCGTTGACGGTGACGACGATTGGGGTCGCTCAAAAGCGATGCTCAATCACACTAAACCAAATTTATACTTTTACTTGCCATCTCGTCTGCCATCTTTAAGGCTTGATATAAGCTGGTGGCACTTGCATTGCCCTGACCTGCCAAATCAAGCGCCGTGCCGTGATCAACTGAGGTGCGAATATACGGCAGTCCCAAGGTTAAGTTCACAGTATCGCCAAAGCCATGTGATTTGAGCACCGGCAATCCTTGATCGTGATACATCGCAATCACCACATCACAGTTGCTTAAATGGCGCGGCGTAAATAAAGTATCAGCAGGCATAGCAAGGGAGATATCCGCACCTGCCTCGATAAATTGCTGCAATACTGGATTGATGGTGTCAATCTCCTCAACACCCAAATGACCGCCCTCGCCTGCGTGCGGGTTCAGACCGCAAACCAAAACGCGCGGTCGCAGTAGCCCAAATTTGCGCTGCATGTCATCAAGAACGATCTGAACGGTTTGGCGAACGTTGTCTTTAGTAATGGCAAATGGCACATCTTTGAGCGCCAGATGCGTCGTTACAAGCGCTACTTTCATCGCTTGGTTAGCAAGCATCATCACCACTTTTTGGCAACCGCTTTGCTGCATAAAAAACTCGGTATGACCGCTGAACATCGTGCCATCAAGCAGCTTAATGCCAGCATCGATCAGCGCTGACTTTTGTAAAGGTCCAGTGACGATAGCCGCCACTTGTTTGTTTGCCGCTAAGGTATGCGCCAATTCAAGCTGACGCAGCACCATTTTGGCATTGTCAATATTGATCATGCCAGCAACAACGGGCGCGGCAACCGGAACATTTAATAAGATAAACTCGCAATCAGCCGCGCCAATACGATTAAAGTCATCAAATGCGGGCGCGACATTTAAATTAACTGTTTGCCAAATGGGCTTTCTTGACAACACCCCTTTTGCCATCAATTGCGCCGCACGCTCTTCCATAGCAAGCCCATCTGCCGTCACCCAAATCGGGCGATTGACCGCTTTTAGTTGCCCAGAATCAGCAAGCTGTAATACGATATCCATGCCGATTCCGGCAGGCTCTCCTGTGGTAATCAATAATGGTAACGGCGGCATAAGTTAACCTTATTTTAATCAGTAAAAAGTTGTGGAAAAGTTAAAATCAATAACATTATATTTTTTATAATAATTTAAAAAATTCAAATTTTATCAAAAATATCAATAAATTACTTACTATCTTAATCAAAATTCTTAGCAAAAATTATGTAATGGGTGATAAATCCTAATTTTAAAAAGCGAAGACTGTGCTAAACTTGTGCTTTTGATTGTAACATCAAAATTTAAGATAATCGTATACATTTAGGTTATCTTGCGACCTAAAAGTTTGAGAAAAGATTGCGCCATTATGACCGACAAAACCACTTCTGAGGACTTACTAAGTCAGCAGCCACCGCACAATATTGATATTGAAAAGGCGCTGCTTGCCTCCTTAATGAGCATTGAGGAGTCATTTGATAAAATTGCGGATATTGTGACCAAAGATGACTTTTATGCCGCGCGCCATCAGCATATTTTTGCCGCAATTATGCACTTAGCGGCGGTCAATGAGCCTTATGATACGGTGATGGTTCACGATTGGCTTGAAGGTCAAAAACTACTCAAGCTGGCAGGCGGCGACAGTTATTTGGCGGACATTTTAAGCCAAAGTCCGGCAACGTTATTTAACTTGACCGCTTATGCGCAAAGGGTTCGCGAGTTATCCACCTTGCGTCAGCTGATCACTACGGGCAACGAGATGTTAAGCTTGGCTTACAATCCAAAAGATCGCAGCGTCAGCGACATTTTAGACAGCGTTGAGGCGTCCGTATTTAGCATCAATGAGCAGCACAACAAACGCGCCGAGCAGCGAGGTCCTGTTGGGGTGACGACGGTGCTCACTAACGTTATTGATCAAATTCAAGAACTCAAAGCCAATCCGTTTGGTCTGATCGGCTTACAAACGCCCTTTGCTGAGCTTAACAACAAAACCCAAGGGCTACAAAAAGGCGATTTGGTGATTGTGGCGGCGCGTCCCTCAATGGGAAAAACAACGTTTGCGATGAACTTAGCTGAAAGCGTTTTGTTCAATGAAGATTTGCCGGTGGTGGTATTTTCGATGGAAATGCCCGCTGAATCTATCGTGATGCGGTTATTGTCGTCTTGGGGTGCGATTAATCAATCGCATCTGCGATCAGGGCAAATGAGCGAGGATGAATGGGCAAAAATGATGAACGCCATTCAGCATTTGCAATCCAAACATTTATATATCGATGACAGCACGGCGCTACCGCCCTCTGAGCTGCGATCACGCTGCCGCCGAATTGCCAAAAATCATGATGGCAGAATCGGCGCTATTATCGTCGATTATTTGCAATTAATGAAAGTACCAAGCCTTGATGGTAACCGTGTTGGCGAGATTTCTGAAATCTCACGAAGCCTAAAAGCGCTAGCGCGCGAGCTTGAGTGTCCGGTCATTGCGTTATCTCAGCTCAACCGAAGCCTTGAGAACCGTCCCAATAAGCGTCCGATCATGTCCGATTTGCGCGAGTCCGGCGCGATTGAGCAAGATGCGGATTTGATCATGTTTATTTACCGCGATGAAGTTTATAACGAAAACTCTGAGCAAAAAGGCATTGCTGAAATCATCATTGGCAAGCAGCGAAATGGTCCTATTGGTACGGTTCGCTTGTCCTTTGAGGGGCAATTTACCCGCTTTAGTAACTTAACCCCTGAGCATTATCAAAGCGCAAATTTTGATGATGAATAAAGCGGTAATGGCTTATTTTTATAAAATTTTTCATCCCATGATCTTTAACCTCAACGCTCAGGATGGTAAATTGCGCTGATAGGTCAGCGCTTTGACGCCTGATTTGCCCTAATTAATAAGAAGTGAACTATGCGCACTGCCACCGTCACCATTGATTCTGCTGCCTTATCCCACAACTTAAGTGAAGTTAAAAAGCGCGCGCCAAGCTCGCGGGTGCTTGCTATGGTCAAAGCCGATGCTTATGGTCATGGCGTGGCGGCGGCGCTACCGGCGCTGCAATCGGCAGACGGCATTGGGGTGGCAACCTTTAATGAGGCAAAGGAGGCGCGAGCGCTTGGCTGGTCAAAAGTCATCACGTTGATTGAGGGCGTGTTTTGTTTTAACGAATGGCAACAAGCACTTGATTTTGAATGCTGCTGCGTTATTCATCATCACTCGCAGCTTGATTGGGCGCTTAAGGTTTTGCCCAAGCCCAAGAGCAAGTCGCAAACTGTTTGGCTTAAATTTAATACCGGAATGAACCGCTTAGGATTTAATGAAGCCGACATCATTGATGCCGCCACTAAGCTGAATAACGCCGGTTACCGCTTGGTATTGACGACACATTTTGCCAATGCCGATAACGTTCAAAATCCGCTGAACGCTCAGCAAATCAGACGCTTTTGCAAAATGCTTGACTATTTAAAAACCCATATCCACCCAGATATCCAAGGCTCACTTTGCAATTCTGCGGGCATTATTAACTTTGCCCCTTATCATTTTGACTGGGTTCGCCCCGGAATCATGCTTTATGGCAGCTCGCCGGTCACTGACCAAAGCGCGGCTGAGCTTAACTTAAAACCTGTTATGGAATTTAGCGCAAAAATCATGGCGCTGCGAACCATCCACCAAGGCGAAGGCATCGGTTATGGCAGCCGATTTGTTGCCAATCAAGACACCAACGTGGCACTGGTCAGCATCGGTTATGGCGACGGCTATCCGCGCGGTATCAGCAGCAATGCGGTGGTTTGCTTGCATAATAGCTTTAATAATCAGCGCTATTTGTGCCCGATTGTCGGTCGGGTGGCGATGGATATGATGGTGATTGATGTCAGTCATATCACCCAAAGCATCGCGCTTGATAGCCTCGTGGTACTTTGGGGGCAACAGCCGCATATCGATGAGGTCGCAGGGTTTGCCGACACTATTAGCTATGAGCTGCTTTGCAGGCTTAGCCGCCGACCAACCCGATTGGCAGCCAGTGCTTAAGCTAAATATGAGCTTAAGCACGCAAAGTTATCCCGCTTGACTTTACCAAAATTGGGCGTTTACATTGCGATGAATTGCGCTATACTAAAAGTTTGTCGTCAACTTTCAAAAGCCAACACTCAGCGCGGCTAAGGGATGACGTTTTTTTGACTGAGCTTGACTGCTAGGACTGCTATGAGTTTGCGCCATTTTTTGACTTTATCCGATTTATCCAAAACTGAACTGCAAGATTTGATCCACCGCGCCTGTGAGCTGCGCAAAATGCAGCATGCAGGCGAGATTTATCAGCCGTTTGTTGGTCGAACGCTTGGCATGATTTTTGAGAAATCCTCTACCCGAACGCGCATCTCTTTTGAAACGGGAATGGGTCAATTTGGCGGTCAGGCAATTTTTTTATCTCCAAAAGACACCCAGCTTGGTCGCGGTGAGCCGCTTGAGGACTCCGCGCGGGTGATTTCAAGCATGGTGGACATCATCATGATTCGCACCTTTGAGCATGAAAAAGTCGAAACCTTTGCCAAATATTCAAGCGTTCCTATTATCAATGCGCTCACCGACGAGTTTCACCCTTGCCAATTGCTAGCTGACATGCAGACCTTTTATGAGCATCGCGGCAGCATCGAAAACAAAATCGTCACTTGGGTGGGTGATGGCAACAATATGTGCGCCTCTTACATGCAAGCGGCAAATCAGTTTGGCTTTGAGCTTCGCGTGGCCGCGCCCTATGGCTTTGAGCCGGATCCTGAGCTCATGAAGCGCTTTTCGCATTGCGTCAGCTGGGTTGAAAATGTTCAGGACGCGGCAAAAGATTCCAACCTTATTGTCACTGACGTTTGGGCAAGTATGGGTCAAGAATCTGAGCAACTAACAAGGGCGCGCCGATTTGCGCCGTATCAAGTGACACCATCACTGCTTGATAAAGCCGCGCCAGATGCGCTGTTTATGCACTGCTTGCCTGCCCATCGCGGCGAGGAGATCTCGTTTGATATGCTTGATGACCCGCGATCAGTCGTTTGGGATGAAGCTGAAAATCGCCTTCATGCGCAAAAAGCACTGATGGAATTTTTGCTTAAAGATAAGATTAAGCTGGCTTAATCTTATCTTTAAAAAACAAGCAAATAAAAAAGCAGCAAATTTATAGGCTGCTTTTTTATTGTTAAAACTGTTTCAACAAGGTTATCGCAAAATTGTTTCAACGCCTGTCGCGCTTGCCTTTAACAACACATCGGCTTGATTGGCAGCAAAAATGCCATTGCAAACCACGCCAACGATGTTATTTAATTTTGCCTCAAGGGCGATTGGGTCACTGACGTCCAAGTCATAAGTGTCCAAAATCAAGTTGCCATAATCGGTGACAAAGCCATCACGGTAAACCGGCTCACCGCCAAGCTCAACCAATTGCCGAGCCACATACGAGCGCGCTTGCGGCAATACCTCAATCGGAACCGGAAAAGCGCGACCTAGCACCTCAACGGATTTGCTGGCATCCACCATGCAAACAAACTTATTTGATGCTGCCGCAACGATTTTTTCACGGGTGAGCGCCCCGCCGCCGCCTTTGATCAGCTGCAAATCAGCGTTCACTTCATCCGCGCCATCAATATACAAATCAAGCGTTCCGGCAAAGTTTAAATCAACAATATCAATGCCAAGCGCTCGCAACTTGTCCTCAGTGACTTTGGAGCTTGCCACCGCGCCTTTTAGGTTCACTTGTGGCAAAAGCTCAATCAAGCAATTGACCGTACTGCCCGTACCCACCCCTAAAATCATCTCATCTTCAATATAGCGTAGCGCAGCCTTTGCAGCGGCTTGCTTTTGGGCATTTTGGTCACTCATCATCAATCCTTGGCAACATAAAGGTAAATTATAAAAAGTCAACGTTGCGGCTATTATAACCGATGCCATGAGCGATTGTCAGCGTCAAGGCGCGATCAACGGCAAAATGGTCAAGCTTAAACCCTATTTAACACAGGAAGCCAAAAAACCAATGCCAACAAAGTGAATAATAATATAGGCGGCGTGATGAGCAAGCCTGCTTTCATATACTGACCCCAACTGATGTGATCGCCTTTTTCTGACAACACATGCAGCCACAATAAGGTCGCCAAACTGCCAATCGGGGTAAATTTAGGTCCCAAATCATTACCGATGACATTGGCATAAATCATCAGCTCCCGAGTTGCCGCCGGAACTTGAGCGCTATCTATCGCAAGCGCGCCCACAAGCGTTGAGGGCAAATTGTTCATAACTGAGGCAACAATAGCCGATAAAAACCCTGTTCCCAAAGTTGCCACAATTTCTCCTTGAGCGCCAAGCCAAGTTAACCATTGCGCGCCGAAACCTGTCAATCCGGCATTTCCCAAACCGTAAACGACCAAATACATGCCCACCGAAAACAACACAATTTGCCAAGGCGCTTGCCGCAAAATCTCCTTCACCGAAATCATAGCGCCGTGACCTTTTTGCCAAAATCGACTCGCCACCGCAAGCAAGATCAGCGCTGCAATCCCTGTCACTACAGCAATAGGAACGTCTAATGCCTCGGTTGCAAAGTATGCTATAAGCAATACGGTCAATAGCGGAAAAGCGGCTTTAAACACCAGCGGATCAACAATCGCCGTTTCAGGGGCGATCAGATTGCTTGTGGGATAATGTTTTGGAAGCTTTCGACCATAGACCGCCCAAAGCACGCTAAGGGTAGCCATCACCGAGACGATATTGACCGGCAGCATCACCTGAGCATAGCGCCCAAAACCAATACCAAAATAATTGGCGCTTACAATATTTACCAAATTTGAAGTGATGAACGGCAAGCTTGCGGTATCCGCGATAAATCCTGTGGCGATAATAAAAGCTAAAGCGGCAGCAGGCGAAAACTCCAACCGAAGTAAAATAGCAATAACGATCGGCGTTAACAATAGCGCCGCCCCATCATTAGCAAAAAACGCCGATATCAGCGCGCCCAACAGCACAATCATACAAAACAGCCATCGACCGCGACCTTGAGCGCAATTGACCACTACCAAAGCCGCCCAACCAAAAAATCCTGCTTGATCCAAAACCAGTGAGATAATAATCAGCGCCACAAAAGTTAAGGTGGCATCCCAAACAATTTGTCAGACCACCCCCACATCCGCCAACTGAACCACGCCAAAAAGCAGCGCTGCCAGCGCGCCGCCTAATGCACTCCAACCAATTCCCAAGCCTTTCGGTTGCCAAATGACCAAAATCAACGTCACGATAAAAATAACGAAAACCAGCATGAAGCAACCTTAACAAATCCTATTAAATTTAGCTGAAAACATTGGTTTAAGACCACTCAAAGCTCATGCAAGTCATGATAAATCACCTCGCCATTTTCTTTAGTAAACTGGCTTACGGGATTTGCCAATAAAGTAAAAACACGCGCTAACGGTCGGCACAACGCTGCGCCTTTATCGGTGACCACAATCGGGCGGTTCATTAATCTAGGGTGCGCAATGACGGCATCAACAATCTCATCGTCGGTCAATGCCGGATTGTCCAAACCAAGCTCTTGATAAAGTGGCTCTTTATTTCGTAGCAGCGCTCGCGGCGTCATATCTATGGCGGTCAGCAGCTGAACCAACTCATCACGATTGGGCGGATTTTTTAGATATTCTATCACTTTTGGCGGCTCCCCAGAGGCGATCATGATGGCAAGCGCATTTCGAGACGTACTACATTTTGGGTTATGATAAATCAGTGGCGTCATGGTTTTATTCCCTAAGTTTTGAGAGTTTAAAAAGGTTGATTTTTATTTATTCGTTTAAGAACAGCTCGACCAACTTATCCTTGCTTTAATAATTTGCAATCGCCCAATATTAGCAACATAGTAAGGCAATTTAAGATTATTTTCTAACGCCTGTGTCATGATCTTGAGCACAAAAACTGCAATTGCGCCTTGCAAGATAAGAAAAATGAGCATAGGCTAATCTTTTTGCTTTTACAATGAGGAGCCGATATGTTATCGCACTGGGTTCGGGCTATTTTGCAAGCCACCGTTTATGATGTCGCCATTCAAACTCCACTTGAGGCGGCGCCGAAATTGACCCAGCGCTTTGGCAATGACATTCGCCTCAAACGAGAAGACTTGCAGCCGGTATTTTCATTTAAACTTCGCGGCGCTTATAACCGAATCAGCCAGTTAAGCGATGAGCAAAAAGCACGCGGCGTGATTTGCGCGTCCGCCGGCAACCACGCTCAAGGCGTGGCTTATTCCGCTCAGCGTTTAAAAATTAATAACATCATTGTCATGCCTACCACAACGCCTGACATCAAAGTCAATGCAGTCAAAGCCCTTGGCGGTCACGTTGATTTGTTTGGCGACAGCTTTGATGAGGCCAACCGCTACGCCATGGCTCGCGCCGAAAACGAAGGCTTAACCTTTATCCCGCCTTACGATGACGAGCTTGTGATTGCCGGTCAAGGTACGATCGCCCTTGAGTTGACCCAGCAGTGGCGCGACATGGATTATGTGTTTGTTGCCGTCGGCGGCGGCGGGTTGATTTCGGGCGTTGCGGCATTTTTGGGCGAAGTTGCCCCGCATGTTAAAGTCATTGCCGTGGAGGCAAGCGAGGCGGCAAGTTTAAAAGCGGCGCTTGACACCGGCGAGCGCGTTCGACTACCACAAGTTGGTCTGTTTGCCGATGGTGTGGCGGTCGCGCAAATTGGCAAATTGCCGTTTGATGTCGTTCGAATGCAAAAAAGCGACGGCTCAGGCGCAGTGGTTGACCCAGAAGTGGTTACTTGCACCAATGATGAAGTTTGCGCCGCCATCAAAGATGTTTTTGAAGAAAATCGCAGCATCGTTGAGCCGGCAGGCGCGCTTGCCATTGCAGGAATGAAAAAATATATCCAAGCGCATCATCTAACAGATAAAAACTGCGTCGGTATCATTTGCGGCGCGAACATGAACTTTGACCGGTTGCGATATATTGCTGAGCGTACCGAAATCGGTGAGAAAAAAGAAGCCATTTTTGCGGTTACCATCCCTGAAAAAACTGGCGCGTTTTTAAACTTCTGCCGCAGCCTTCAAGGTCGCAATATCACCGAATTTAACTACCGCGCGGACAATAACTTATCGCCCGATTCAATGGAACCTGCGGCAATTTTTGTTGGTATTGCCTTAAAAGACGGCGAAAATGAGCGCCAAACTATCAGCAATCAACTGGCAAATGACGGCTATACTGCTTATGACTTGACCGATGATGAAATTGCCAAATCACATATTCGCCATTTGATCGGCGGTCATGCCCACGTTGAAAATGAGCAATTGTTAAAAATTACTTTCCCTGAGCGCCCCGGTGCGCTGCTTAGTTTTTTAGAAAAGCTTGGTAATGATTTTAATATTACCTTATTTCACTATCGCAACCACGGGGCGGCAGAAGGTCGAGTTTTAGTAGGGCTTCAAGCCTCGCCTAGCAACTCACGGCAACTTCAAGATGCGCTTCTTGATATTGGCTATCAATGCACGATGGTCAGCGACAATATTGGCTATCAGTTGTTTTTAAAATAGCTGTTTTTAAAATGTTATAATAGGATTTTTGTTAGCCATTTTGCGCGATCTTTGTTGAGATGACATGAAAAACAGTTTAATTATTGCCGTCGTATTAATTTTAGCAATTTATGGCTATCAAAAATTTCAAAAACAGCCTGATCCTATTGACCCACCGCAAGTTTCTGAATTGACGCTTGAAGAGGTGGACAATATTGCGCCATCTTATAACGACCATCGCCCTGCTCCATTAAGTACCAACACCAACAGCGCTAATAGCCCGATTTCATCTAAATTTAGCTGCGATGGTCGCCAGCATTGTTCGCAAATGACTTCTTGCGAGGAAGCAACCTATTTTTTACAGCATTGTCCTAACACGCAAATGGATGGCAACAACGATGGCATTCCTTGCGAAAAGCAGTGGTGCAAATAGCCTTTTTTAAGGTCATTTAGCCGCAAATGCTCTTTTAATTTGCAAATAAAACCTCATTATTATTCAAGATAACTATCAAAGGTATTTTGCCAAAATGAGGTTTGAATGACCAATAAAACAACCAAAGAAAATAATGCGACGCCTGCCAAAGTACGTTTGGACAAATGGCTTTGGGCAGCGCGTTTTTTTCGAACCCGAACTCTTGCTAAAGAAGCCATCGACAGCGGTCGCGTTCATTTTGGTGGCAGCCGCGTTAAAAGCAGCAAAGAAATTGCCGTTGGTGATGAGCTGACCATCCGCCAAGGCTCGGCAACAGCGATGACGGAAAAAGTGGTCATCGTTGAGGCGCTATCCATTCAGCGTGGCAATGCCACGACCGCTCAAGTGTTGTATTCTGAAACAGAAAGCAGCATCGAGCGCCGCGCTTATTTTAGCGAGCAGCGCAAACTTGCCAATCTTGCCCGACCTGACAATCGCCCCAATAAAAAGCAGCGCCGAGATTTACAGCGCTTTAAAGACAGCCGCGATTGATTATCATGCAATTTTGTCATTGATTTATCTTCAGCCATAAAAAGAAGAACCTTGCCATTTTTCTCATTAATCGTTACGCTAGTAGCCCAAATCTTGCATGCAAATAGGTCGCCGATTTTTTGACCTATTTTGGCATGTTTTTTTTATTGTCGATTACAGGTGAGCTATGCCCATTAAGCCCTCCACGCCCTCCTCCGTCCTTTTGGTTTGCCTTGGCAACATTTGCAGATCCCCGACTGCAGAAGAGGTATTGCGGCAGCAAGCCGCGATTGCTGGGATTTCGTTAAAAGTCGATTCGGCAGGAACGGGTAATTGGCACATTGGTCATGCCCCTGATGAGCGCTCGCAGCGCCACGCTAAAGCCCATGGCTACAATTTAAGCAAGTTGGTCGCCCGCCAAATCAAACCGCAAGATTTTTATGATTTCGATTTAATTTTGGCAATGGATGAGCAAAATTTAAAAGATTTACAAGCGATTAAATCAAAGCTTACAAATGACAAACCGCTTGCTCGATTGGCATTGTTTAGCGAAGAAGACCCAAACTTTGGCGGCGATGATGTTCCCGATCCGTATTATGGCGACAGCGATGAGTTTGAGGCGGTTATTGAGCGCGTTGAATCAGGCGCGAAAGCTTGGGTTGATAGCTGGCTGGTTCATTAAGCCTGATTTGTACCGCGATCAGGTAATCCCAAAGCTTGCTGATTTTTTATGGTTTAACAAAGGTTTAAAAGGTCGATTTATGACTCAAGCGTTGCGTTTTGATGACAATGCCCGCTCGCCTGCCCAAAGTCTGAGCAAAATGACGGCAAGCACTAACGATTTGTCTACGCTTAATACCATGGCATTGTCGTGTCAAGCCAATCAAGTACTGACGCTGACTTCTGAGGCGGAACTGGAGGCGTTTTTTAAAACCTTTGATGACCAAAAGCCTTTATTTGTCTTATCAGGCGGCAGTAATGTTTTGCTCCCAAATACTCTTGATGCGATCGTCCTGCGACCATTAATAATGGGGATAACGACGCAAAAGCAATCGGCAGACCATATTGAAATCGAAGTCATGGCGGGTGAAAACTGGCATGATTTGGTGCAATTTACGGTCAATCAAGGCTGGTTTGGGCTTGAAAACCTAGCGCTGATTCCAGGGCTTACGGGCGCCGCTCCCGTGCAAAACATTGGCGCTTATGGCGTTCAGTTAGAAGATTGCCTAACTCACGTTCGCGCATTTCATATTCCATCAAAATCTTGGCGAACGCTGTCAAAAGACGACTGCCAATTTGGCTATCGTGATAGTATTTTTAAACGCGAGCCAAACACTTGGATTATCACCAAAGTTGGCTTTGTCCTTCATAAAAATGAGCAACAGATCTTAACAAGCTACGGCGATGTGGCGACTGTTGCTCAAAGTTTGGTAGAAAAAAACGACAGAAATACTCCTACGCCATTAGATGTGATGAACGCCATCATTGATATCCGCCAAAAAAAGCTTCCTGACCCTAAAGTATTGCCTAATTGTGGCAGCTTTTTTCAAAATCCTGTGATTTCTCAAGTGCAATTTGATGCGTTAAGGGCACAATTTCCAACTCTGCCCTCGTACCCTATGCCAGAAAATCAGGTGAAAATTGCTGCCGGCTGGCTGATCGATCAGGCAGGACTTAAAGGTGGCGGCATTACTCCTATTTTAACGCATGAGAAGCAAGCGCTAGTATTGACCAATCATGCGCCATTTCGCGCGACCCAAGACGATGTGGCAGCGGCGCAAGATTTTATTATTAAAACAGTTTTAGCTAAATTTGGCATTACTATTTCGCGCGAGCCTGTTTGGGTCAATCAAAATGGCAGTTTAGGACGCGGCGGTCATGCGCTTTAAATCGCAGCATCGGGCAAATAAGCCCAAGTCGCTATTATCAAAGCGGCTTTGGCGCTATTATCTGCGCTCAGCGGAGCGAACGATTAAAGTTTTTAAAATCATTCATGTGATTTTTGTGGTGGGAACAACGACCGTTATTTTGGTCATTGCCAGCTTGTTTACGCCATTATTTGCAAAATCGGTGATTTATGTTCTCGATCATTTGCCCATCCCTACCATGACGGGGGCGGCAATCAGCTCGCCGCCGACCGCTTACGTGGTGCTTGGCGGGGGTTTAACCAATGACAATAATAACGAAATCATCCTTAATAACTTTACCTTAAATCGCGCGCGAACCGCTGCCGCCGCTTACCATGACTTGCCGCTGCCCGTGGTGCTCAGTGGTGCTGAAGCGCCTTGGATTGAAAAGTGGCTGTTGGCGCATGGCGTGAGCGGCATCATCAGCGAAAACGCCAGCATGAACACTTGCGAAAATGCCAGATTTACGGCAAAACGAATCCCTTTGAACCATATTTATCTGATTACCGATGCTTATCATATGGCACGGGCGCGGCGGCAATTTGCACTTAATAATATCAATGTGACGCCCCTGAGCGCGCCACTGCCCGTAGCGCTTGATTGGCGCGAGCCTGCGCAAAATTTAAGCCACTCTCGGCGCGCCGTTTATGAGCTTGCAGCGTATCTTCGCGATGTGCTGCGACCCCAAGCAGACTGCCGCGAGACCAACAATATTAGCATTGCTGAGCTTAAAACCCCACGCGGTCAAGCAGTAAAAACTTTTTAGCGATGATTGTTAATTGAGATAAAGCTATCTTTTAACCGTATTGTCAAGACAAACTCAGGGATAATTCTGACTTTTTTCCCCAATCGGCGTATAATTATAGTTACTGCCAATGAGGGAGTGTTTTATGCTTAGTATCTTTTTATTAATTCCGCTTAGCCTCATGCTGTTTGTGGTGGCGATTTGGGCGGTTCGCTTTGCGGTCAAATCCAACCAATTTGAGGATTTGGACAACGCCTCGCAGCGTATCATTTTAGATGACCGCCAAGAGCGCCGACAAACGTTGCAAGCCTTTGATCACCCACCTTCAAATTCTTCCTCAACAGAGGATCACAAATCCTAGCGATTTATGATCCGTTAAAAAATAGCAAATTAAGCAAACCTTTATTTCAAACCATTCAATTTTTAATATCACCCATTGATGAGGAGAGGTATTGTGACCCTAGCGTTAGTTGTTGCTGCGGTGTTGATGGGATTTTTTGGCTCGCCGCATTGCCTTGGTATGTGCGGCGGTTTGGTAAGCGCGTTTGGGCTGTCGATGCAGGACCTCACCGCAAAAAAACGCCGAGCCTTGGTTGCAACCTATCATTTAGGCAGGCTGCTAAGCTATGCAACCCTTGGCTTGATTGCAGGGCTTGTTGGCACAACGGTGCTGGCGCCATTGATTGTGGATAACAACTTACCACGGATTTTGTTGGGATTGGTGCTTGTATTTGTGGGCATGGTGATGCTTGGGGCGCCTTTTTTAAATAAGCTTGAGCGATTAGGGATGAAGTTTTGGCAAAAGCTTGCGCCGATTCGCCAAAAAGTATTTCCGCTGAACACGTACCCACGGGCGCTCAGTGCTGGACTGCTTTGGGGATTTTTACCTTGTGGTTTGGTTTATGGCGCGCTGCTAATCGCGGTGGTGGGTCACAGTCCACTTTCAGGGGCGATGTTGATGTTTGC
>Ga0308157_10004063_pt1 | contig 20009 bp, 25 predicted proteins | sample PhyBR1_FD_201035 | JGI IMG/M metagenome (GOLD analysis project Ga0308157, IMG submission 201035) | Phyllosphere microbial communities from UC Gill Tract Community Farm, Albany, California, United States - DLSLB.R1 | ecosystem: Host-associated > Plants > Phyllosphere > Unclassified | place: USA...
CCTGGCCGGATGGTGGAATCGGTAGACACAAGGGATTTAAAATCCCTCGGCGTTCGCGCTGTGTGGGTTCAAGTCCCACTCCGGCTACCATGGGAAAACTAGAATAAAATCAATGATAAGCAGTGTCGTATAAACCACCGAAAGGTGGTTTTTTATTGTCCATTTTTCGCCATTCACCATTCTTTCGCCATTCCGTTTCGCCATTCGAAAATTTTTAAGGTGAAGTCCCGTAGTACAAGTTAAATTTTACTTCAGGTGATACATTCTTGCTCTATGATGGTATTCGTGCAATTTAACGAAAATCCGAACTCGACATTCATACAAGTAAAATATCTCTCTAAGCAGAAAATTTAAGGAGAATTTTAAATGCGTGCCTTTACTTCAGTAGTTTTGTTCTTTTGTTGTATTCTCATTCCAGTCCATGCTGAGGGGTGGTACATCAATAAACGTGGTGAACCGACAGTCATGTCAGATGATGGCTATTGGTATATGCTTCTTTCAAGGTCTGCAAAAGGTGATGTGAATGCTTACCTGTTGCCTCGTAATGGTATCGAATGTAAAGCATCTGGAAGTTCATCAAGCATGTATGTCAATGGAACTAAATTGCGTTGGTGGCAGAACTGCGACCCGTCTATGGGAATGTATTGGTACGCCTATACACAAGCAGGAATAACTCACCTCATTGGTGAATTTATGCGCCGTCAAACAGTTACCATCCGTGACGGTAGCTTAACAATTGTTTTTTCTGCGGTAGGCTTTAATGACAAAGCTCGACAGTTCATCGACGATGTGGCGGATCCTGGGTTATAAAATGTTTACGCATCTGCAATTTTGAAACATTCAAGTAAGAACGCCCTTCCTCAAATTTGATGATGCTAACTTAATGTGATTATTCAAATGAGAATGCTTATTTGAAGGGTCTAAGTTCTTTTGGGTATTTGAGGAGGGCATTACTGCCCCCCGACCACCGGTACTACAGAAATCTTTCGGTTATATCTCGCCGTTTGTGATGCATTTTTATGACCTGAAATTTCCTGCTTCTCGTGAAGTGTTCCTTCCAGATCGGATATCCCTTTAGCTTTAAGATCATGGAACGTGAAGTTAAATTCAAGCTCAGGAAATTTTTCAGCGGCTAACTTTTTAGCTTTCATCCACTGCGCATTAAATGCATCTCGTGTGTAACGAGAACCTGACTGCTGGTGGATAACGTACAGACTCACCATACCACTATTTAACGGAAGGGAATCGGCCAGGGTGATCGCTTTCGATAGGCGTACTGTCCAGGCCTTAATCTGACTCACTGCCGTCTTGCTTTGCTGAATTAAAATACCTTCATCAAGTATCTGACTCTTTTTAAGATCCAGAATGTCACCCTGACGTGCGCAGCATAAATAGGCAACCTCCATGGCAATCTTCACCGGTACTGACGAAACGCTGAAGAGTGCATCATATTCTTTGTCCGTGACGTAACGCGTGCGCGCTTGCTCCTTAAATTGCTTCACTCCCTGGCATGGATTCATCTTCACTTTGCCACGCTCATATGCCCACCTGAACACCCTCGACATAAACGCTTTTTCTCGGTTAGCCTGAACTCTGCTTTTAACACCCCTCTTATCCATATACTTCCTGATATGCTCAGGCTTGATGTTGTCTGGCTTCATCTTCCCGAAAACGACATTTACCTTTGAACCGTATTTCCGGTAATCCTTTCTGGTTTCTGTTGCCAGCTCATGGAAGTCACCAGAGTTAAAAAAATCTTCGCAAAGTGCGTGGAAGTTGGAACCTACCTTGATATCGTTGATGAAGTTTTCATAAGCCGCCCAGACCTGAGACTTAGTAAGATCGTGATTGCACAATCTTACAGTTCTGCCGTCTGGCGTTCTGAATTCATAGGCTGACTTGCCCCGACGAACGCGGGGCGGCATCCAATTATCTTCTGGGTTTTTGCGGATTCTGGGCATTACATGTCCTTAAAGTTTGGTTCTTCTTCCTCTAGATTGTTCACTACCAGCTTTAGGCCTGCAGGGTTAGTTACATGATCCCATGTAGTGCCAGGCCTACCGTCTTTTCGTGGCACGAAAAATACACCGCTTTCTTTCAGCGCGCGGCACTGAAGGGAAGGGCGGCGATAACCAGTAAGCTGATAAAGGTCATCAGGGGTAAGAAAACGTTGGCTTTGTCCGCTCATCGTATAGCTCTCCACTTAACCGGCTGCACCCGGCTATCTCTTATAGAAAACGCAAGATGAGCAACCACCACGGAGCCCATCATTGCAGGTACGACATCTTTTTGTTTCGGTGTAATAGAGCTGGTGAATCATTTCCTTTGGCATGAGAAGCGGCATCGGTACGCGGATAACCAACTTCTTGAGCCTGTCGATTTCCCCGGCAAGCTCCAGCAGGCGTGAGCGGCAATCCTCTGCCTCTTCTCGCCACCAGTCGGTCTTAAGGCGGCGCAGGCGCCGCTGTTTGAGTTTACTGGCCATCGATATTGAACTTGATAGCGAAGACCTTAACCGGGTCGGGTCCGAAATGCGGATGTGTTATCACCTTCACTTCGTAACCAGCATACGGAACGTCGATGCGTTTGCTCTCGTCGTCGCACTTAGGATAGCCTCGGGTGATAATCAGGCGGTCGAAGCTTCGAGGTAATTGCTGATTATGGCCATGTGAGAGCCTTCGGCACCAGTACGGATTTACCAGTCGATACTCTTCGGTTTTCTCACCAGACTTCATCTGGTCGAAGTATTCACCGTTAACAGCTAACTGCAGGTTAGTCATTCCAGGCCTCCAGCTCGTTCTGAATCTCTTCGTCGATTTCATCGTTAGTGGCTTCTTCGTTGAGGTAGTCTCGCGCCTCTTTGAGGTACTGTTCGCGACGTTCGCCATACCAGGCAGAGAACTCCGGAGACCATCCGTTATCGACACCACAAAAATCAATCTTGGCATTTCGATCGGCCATGCTCTGAACCATGCAATCAGTGGTTGTCAGTGCAGCATCGCGGATATAACCGCGTAGGTCACGCTTCCGCCACCATGGATTTAACTTCGAATCGCAGACGCCCTTAAACTCAACTTCCCAGCGACGAATGCAACGAGAATTAAGTGATTTGCTCATGACTGCACTCCTTTGCGAAAAGTAGAGACAAAACCAGCGGCGCCAGCAGCACCACTTCGCAACTCTGGCGTTGGGCTGGTCTGGGATAATTCGGTGAACCGAGCTTCTAGCTCATCGATCAGATCATTCCTTTCATGCGCCCGCACTTCAGCCAGGAAAGCGTCATGATTTGGCGTTTCGCACTGCCACCACAGCAGGTGCATTTTCGGGCCCTCAAAAGCGCCGTCAGACTCATATCCGCGAAGTTCTTCAGACAGACAATCATTCATGGCTTTAACTGACTGCAATTCCGCAGCGAGCCCCGCATTCTCCGCAGCCAGCGACGCAGCATCATCACGAACCTTACGCAACTCCAGAACAGCAACCTGAACTGCATAAGCGAACATAGCGGAAGGGCGGTTACAGTCGGTCTCAGCCTCGCGCTGCTTGTTGACAGCAACAGTCATCATTTCATCCAGCTGTTCGCCGGTCATTGGTTCATTGGCTGTCATGATTATTTTCCTGCTGCAGTTTGTGTTGCTTAACGAAATGGGCCACTGCTTTTGACTGGCTGGTGACTATCCCATTCAGGATGACGTTTTTGCCGCGATAGATTTGAGCGGTACCAATCTCAATGCCTTCTAGTTTCACGTAAAGTGTTTTACCTACTACCTCTGTTTCAGGCACTGGCTGTGAAAGGCGGTATGTTTCACGCGCTTCCGCAATCGCTTTGTGCTCGTCCATAATGGCCAGCGCTTCAGCAAGGGAAGTTCCTTCAAGAGTGAAAACACTTTCATCACTGATTGTGGCCTGAGCCATAAGCTCAACGAAACGGCGCGCGTTCTTTGCGCTGAGTTCCGGAGCGATAGAACTGCGGGTAACTTTCGTTTTCCCCTGGGCAGCTGCTACTGCCTTATCGTGCTGGAGAACTTTTCCGGCTTGTTCGCCATACTCCATAACACGATCAACCGCGACATCGACTGACACCGCACCGGATTTAACTTCCTGCTGAACGTCATGGTTCGCCGTGCTCAGGAGCAGCAACTTCTCTATCGTGGCCACGGACTTATTAACAAGCTTTGCAATTTCGCTGGTGGTCTGGTTGAAGGCGTTATGCAGCTCCTGAATAACTGCAGCCTGTTCCATATCGGATAGCGGGAGCTGGTTGTTACTTGTCATGATGCGAGCCAGGCGCTGAACATCATTGCCGTTGAACGGCATAATGTGGATGCGGTCTACGGGCTTTCCAGCTTCAGCACAGCGCGCATAGCAGCGGCGACGGCGATGACCCTCAACAACCCAAACACCACCTTCATCACGTGCGATAACTTCCAGCGGTGGAACTGATCCGCCATTCATCAGATAGTTGAATAGGTCATCATCTGCCTGGCGGGTGCGTTCATCGTCTTCACGCTTATTGAAACCTTCACGAATGTGGATATCGGAAAGAGCGATAAACATCCCGGTATCGGTGCGCTTAATTACACCGGCCTTGGTCATCTGCTTGAATGAGTTAGCCATCAGAGAGAAACCTCGTTATTCAGGGAAATGACGACACGAGGCAGCTCACGGAGTTCTCGCTGAGCTTCCAGCTGGTGCATGTTGGTAGGCATTTTGGTGTGGCGCTCTTCGATGCGGTCGCACTCTTTGGCCCAACTGGCGACATCTTCACGCAGGGTTTCGTTCTGCTCCGCCAGTTCCTTCCGCTGCGCCATCTCTTCACACAGCGCGACGCTGGTATAGTCAAGGCGATTAGCCATTTCGTTAATCATCCAACCGTAAGCCGCTGGGAGGAGAGGGGCTGTTTTACGAGCTGCGTCGATAAGCTGCTCTCTGGTCATCTGTGGTTGTAACATGGTGACGGTCTGTGTGTTGTTCATGGTTAGTTTCTCCGTGATATATACGCTCTGCACAGCGCTGAATTTTGGTTGCACGAATCCCTGCCGGCTGGCGACAAAAATGTAGGGTTTCGTTACAGAAAGTACCCGCTTAGGTCACTTATTTAAACAGGTAACTATATTAACCCTTAGGTTTACTTGATGGGGGTATTCATAGATTAAGTTAACCCTCAATTATTTAAGCCATTTTTACTAGGATCGCAGTATTCTTATGAACGATTGAAGTGTATAGAATCACATTATGTACTTTTGGTTCAATTTGTAAAGGGGGAAACTCATTAAAGATCTTTAAGCTACCATAAGATATTGAATTTTATTGGTATTTATCTCAATCTACATTGTTTGAGAAGATATTTTATAAGTATATAAACAGCTCTGTCTTATTAAAGAATATAATATGATCTTTAAATTTACTAAAAACAATTCGAGTGTGATTAAATGTAGGGGAAATATTTATAAATACTTTAAATAGTATGACTTATATAAGAGGGGTTGATTTATAAAGACAGCCCCATTGTTTAACGAGGCTTGTTTTGCACGATTCACTATAAATTATGATGTATTGGGTGAATATCTCTGTAAATGCAGTTTATTGCTACAATACTGTTATTTAATAAGTCTTGTGCTTCATCGATGCTATAATTTTTTTCTGGGTGTTGCGTAGGGTTTCTATAATTAAGCCTTATCATATCTAGCATATCTAGAGTTTCTTTTCTCGGTTTTGGATTGTTTTTTGCGTTGAGTTTAATTACCATAGGGCCCCACATGGGTTTTGCTAAGCGATTTCTTTTGACAAAATGGAAATATAATTGCTTTAAAGTTTCTTCGACTGCTCTCATTAAATGAAATGCTGACGAAGTCGGCAAGTTCATCGCAATACATTTTGTTGCTTCAGAGAAATCAAGTTTAGCTTGATCGGACATAAAGCCCCATACATTTTCGGCTAAAAGATTTTTTGGTTCTTCCAGTAAAGATTCTGTATCAAATCTTTTTTGAGTAACAGACAATACCATTTTTAAAGAAAGCTCAGCATCCATAGCTGCATCAGCTTCATCAATGATTTCAGTTAGTTCTTTCTCATGCTCAGGCAAAAACTTGTCGCCTTCAGCTTTTTCAATTTTTTTTATTAGTCTTTCGCATCTATTCTTGAAAATTTTGAGAGTAATCGCAAGATTTAAATTCTGTAAATTGTTTAAATGCTCTTTTATTTTGTTTATTGCATCAACCTTATCCGAATTAGCCTCTATGCTCCGCACGATATGATAATTATATCCAAATGCATAGTATGAAAAAACACTTGTTTTGTCCATTTTAAACCCATTGCTATGTTGTTAGGAAGTTAGACTTTGTTGTATTTTACTGACTCATGAATTAACGCTTTACCCATTATATATAATTGATCTTGATCTTTTTCTTCTACATACCATGTTTCGTAAGTTGGATTATCCGAGAGTACGGCAAGACGTATTCCTTGCATTTGCAATCTTTTAACATAGAATGTTTTTCCAAAGACAAAGGCATAAATTCCATCTGTAATAAACTGCCTGACTGAGATGTCAAAAAATAATCTATCACCTGACGTTAACGATGGGGACATGCTGTCTCCGCAAACCGTCATAACTTTAATATCCTCAGAGCGTCTATTGCTAAAAAGCTCTCTTGCATGATTATTTGTAAATTCTATACCATACAGAACATCAACATGCTCAGAAGATATGTAAGTACCAGGCCCTGCACTTAGTTTAAGGTCAAGAACGTCAATACGATAAATATCACTGTAAATTTTTAAATGTTCGACATTAGTACTACCCTCTGAAATTTCTCCAAGCAAAAAAGAGCCAGACGTACCAAGGATAGCCGCCAGATCTTGGAGCTTTCCACGTCTAGGTATAGCCTCTCCATTGAACCACTTGCTTACAGCCTTGGGGGTTAGCTTCATCTTCTTGGCGATGTAAGCCTGACGCCCATGCAACTGCAACCCAGCTTTTTCACAGGCTAGCGCAAGCCTATCAGAGAAGTCTTTTCGCGCTTTTTCTTCATGAACCATGAGTTCAATAATAGAGATACTTGCGTGTACTATCAGTTCCATCTTAAAATGAACTTTTAGTTCAGTATGGTGGAGTTTTATGCAGCATGTAAAAAAAGTCACTCTTGTTCAGGCCATCAAAGACATTGGGGTTAAAGCAACCTCTATAGCTTGTGGCTGTAGTGTCAGGTCAATCTATAAATGGATGAAAAAAGGCTCTCTACCTCGCACGGATTATTCTGGAGAGACTGACTACGCAGAAAAAATCTCAATAGCATCAATGGGCAAGTATTCAACTGAGTTAATTAAGTCGATTAGCCGCCCTCAGAAATCTAACGAAACTACTTTCAAATAATAACTACCAAAGGAAAAACAACATGGTAGAGCCAAGCCTGAAAGAAGTAGTAAAAGCGATGTGCAAAGCGTACCCCGGTGGGCGTGAGGCTATGGCCGGTGCTCTTGGCATGTCATTAACGCAGTTCAACAACAACATTTATGAGAAGAACGGCTGCCGCTTCTTCGAAGTGAACGAGCTGGAAGCTATGGAAGACATTTCAAATACGTCTCTCCTGGCGGATTACTTCGCTCGTCGTTGCGGTGCGCTGCTGGTGGATGTTCCTCATCTGGAAGACCTGGACCGTGTCGACTTGTTTGATCGCGCAATGCGTACATCAGCAGCACGTGGACGAGTCGATACCGTTATTCAGAAAGCCCTGGAAGATGGAGTGATCGAGCCGCATGAAGCTGAAGAAATTAACGAATATCACCGCCGCCATTTGGCTGCGCGTGAAGAAGAAATCCGCGCGATTGTCGGGCTGTTTAGCCGGAAGAAATCCCCAAAAAAGTGACGCCAGCGGGCGTGCAGGCCCCTGGCGTCTTGGCGTGTCGTATTCAGTGGAGAAACTAACGCATGAACAGTTTAAACCGATTGAGACCAGCGAAGCAATTCAGATGCCTTCCGCTGGTGGGTAAAGACTCCCCGTTCGGCTATGTGGAGAGATTAAACGACCAGGTTGGCACGAACAACTACCAGCCTGAGAACGCGATGGTAGAGGCTTTTACTCAGATGAACGAGAAGGGGCGTGAGGAATGGCTGAAGTTGACCGGCGATTCAGAGACCACAGAGGTATCCCCGTCCACGTCCTCAGGTGGGAGCCACAGACTCGACGCGTTATATACCTTCGCGAAGGGTACGATCATGAGTGCTTCAGCCCTCTTGAGCAATTCCAGCGTAAATTTTCAGAGTTAAAGGACGACCATGAGCCTGTTGATGCCATCCCGGCCGATAGTGATAAACCCTGACCTTGCTTACAGCATTGGCCTGAACCCCCACTCAGGATTCACGCGACATCATTAACGCCGCGGTAAAGTGCCTGGACAAAATCTGGAAGGATGGCCACAGGTACCAGAAAGCCGGCATTATGCTGGGTGATTTCTTCAGTCAGGGGGTAGCCCAGCTCAACTTGTTCGATGAAAACGCGACGCGGCCCGGTAGTGATAAACTGATGGAGGTTCTTGATCAACTCAATGCCAGAGACGGCAGAGGAACGCTCTACTTTGCCGGGCAGGGCATTCAGCAACAGTGGCAAATGAAGCGAGAAATGCTGTCGCCTCGATATACGACGAGATATTCAGATCTGCTAAGAGTCCGATAAGTATTCCTGATGTCTTGGTCCGCTTTGTGCCACAAGCGGACGTCGATATCCTAAGCCAGTGTTATTCAAAGGGAGCAGGTCAGATTTACAGTAATGATTCCAGTCAGTTAAATGTTAAGGTATAACTATTTTCAGTAGAGCAACTTATGCAATCGACACAGGGAAAGGAAGATGTCATCAGACAAAAAAGAAACCGTTTGTAGCGATATAGATGTCTATAGTGTTTTAGAGCATAGAGCAAGGTTTGTGAGACGGACAAACATCGCTCTGATAATTCTATTGATTATGGCTGCCACTTTAGTTGCGACTCTTATTGTTGGATATAAGGACAATCAGAAAAACTGGATTTCCGATATTCTTAATGCGTCCATAATTAAAAAAAATAACCTCAAGCCTGGCGATCTGGTTTTATTTAATACTGGTAAAAATGAGGGGGAGAGGCATGTGGGTGTATTTTTAGGCAATGACTTTAAGCCCCTCAGTCCGGAACAAGAGGCTTCCTATAAGGCTTGGAGAGGGATCACTTACAACACCACAAAAAATCAGAGTGAAAAAATTGCTGACTCGATAGCTACGGTCCTACTAACTCTATCTCTAATAATATTTGTTGGTTTCATAATGAGAGCCGTTTTGGTGTTCATTAGATATTACATGCAACTTGGGACTGATTTTGAAAATCAGAGGCTGGCTTATATTATAAGTAAAAAAGAAGGGGGCGATTTTAGTAAAACATTGCAAGATCTTAGGAGTAGCAACATCAACTTTGAGAAAACACCTCAATTACCACAAGAGAAAATAATTATAGGTCTAATTGACGTGTTAAAAAAGATTGACCCGTCTAATAAAAATTCAGCTACAAAGGATTGATATAGTGAAAAGATTTAAAGATACAAGCATAACTGGATGGTCAGGAGAATATTATTTTGCATATTGGGTTGTTTCAAATTTTAAATGGGCTTGCAGACTTCTTGATATAGATGTTGGGATTGATGCGCAAGTTGAAGTTTTTGACAAGGAGTTTTCAACTGGTGACTTTTTTGCAGTTCAAATAAAGAGCACTGTTTCTGATTCTCCTAACATATCCTTGTATCTTTCAGATTTTAATTACTGGAATCAGATTGATGGAGTCGTGGTTTTGGTGTCAATAGTTCTTGGTGATGGAACATCTAATCCCATTATTTACTACAAAGTCATGAATGAAAATGAAGTTGAAAAACTAATTTTAGCTGCAAACAAAAATAAAGGTGGTAGCGCAACGGTAAAATTTAATAAAAGAAACATTCTCACCAAAAGATCCAAGATGAAATGGCTTTCTTCACTTATCCGAGGAGAGAGTGTTGTAATTGTTGAAAAGGCAAAAGAGCTTTCAGGGCTTATAGATGTCGTTTTTACTTATTCGCAAGATAACAGTGTCCAAGATATCTATGGTCACATGGAAATTTTTAAAAATATTAACGACATTTGGTATTCTTATGAAAAGATATGCGAAGCAACTCGGTACCATAAAAATTTAGAAAATTATTCAAGAGATATTCGTCTCGCGCTTGCTAAATTTTCGAAAGATAAAGATGAACTTCTTGAAGTATTTTCAAATTTAGTATATGAAGTTAAAAGAGATTATCAACCTGAAGAAATGTTGCCCGACAACTTACATGAGGAGTTAAGACAGTCAGAGTATTCATGGGTGAATAGTAGTCGTAATAGATAAATGAAGAAGGGATACGCCACCTTCATTTATCTAAGCAGTATATGCCATCCTCAATTACTGTCAGCATTGTTACTCTGCGAGGACATCGGTTTCAGTTCCATATCTTTTTTAATACTTCCGCTCCTCGCTCACAGCCGACCTCCAACTCAGTTACCTGGTCCGCTTCGTGCCAGGAGCGGAAGTAGCTCACAAGTTCGGATCTTAGTTTGTATTGGAAAGAGAGTAAGCTGTCATCAGCATACTACTCATGTAATTGACACCCACGTATATAACGTGGGTGATATCTGAGGATTCGATATTTTTTCAGTTTAGAACTTATAAAAAATCAATATAACTCAAACTAAAAACTATACATCAGGAGGTACGAAGTTATTGATTCGATTATAGTACCTGTGTTCAAAACCTAAGGGGCTTCCATTTAGTTTATCTACTATTCTATTGTTTTCCTTGATGAAATCAAGGAAAATGGAATCCAATCTCGGATGCTCTGAATTGTTGAAAATATGTGAGAGATGGTTAATTGCAGCTATTGCAACCCCATAATCAAGGCATGCACTGAGAGCCTTAAGAATATCCTTATGATCCGTACATAAATAATCGTAGCTGAATTTTATGTTATTACCTTCACTTTCTAATGATATATTATTCAGTAACCCAATAGGATTTGGGTGAGCACCAAAATCGATTGCTGCATCATACAAGCTCATGATGTATTGCTCATACGGCGTGTCACCTGATTTTTCATCATGACGTTGCAAGTATCCTCTAAACCGTTTGACTGCTGCAGTGAATGCTTTTTTATTAGAATTAAAGTCATCTTCGGATAATTGACGTTTCTTCCACTTTTCACTGAGGCCTTCTTCGCAATTAAATAAATATCCATAGATGGCACTTTCAAGGGCCGTTCTAAAAAGAGGGAATATTGCAGTAAAATGACCAGATTGAGCTAAGTCGAAAGCCACTAAGAAAAGTGAATGGGCGTTTGCTGCGGCCGTTAATGATTCATGTGTTTTCATGCCATGTATAGAAGATGCTATGATATAATCGCACTTTTTAACCTGAGTAATAATTTCATAAAAATCGTTCCTTATCTCTTTACGTAATATTTCCTTTACTGATTCATATTGTTCGTAGCAGAAATTTTGTTGAGAATTATCCATGGTCATTACCTCTCATAAAATATATTATTTTTTATTAATCAAAGCTTCAATACATTATCATCACTTGACTATGCATTTAAGTTGTCTGTTAGGTACGCTGCTCATAAACGTTTATGAGCAATCACTTACGACAACCTTAGCTGATTTTACAACAAGTAGGCCCGATAGTCTGCTCCTCGCTCATTTCAGACGCGTCTGGTCTTTTTTACTTTTCATTGTACCGCCTCGATTAACTCCGGCCCCTGGTTCTTCACATTACCCACGGCGCGCGTCACGGCGTGCCAGATAAATTTGTCAGCTGGCGCAGCACCGTCTGCGGCTATCTCCTCAGCTTCTTTCCCGCCTATATCTTGGCGCATCCACTCCCGGGCGGCTTCTGGCGACAAAACAAGTGGCCGACGGTCGTGAATATCTACCAGACCTTTATCTGCTGCCGATGTCACAATGAGAAAACCTTCCGCATCATCGCCGCGTTCAAACGGTGTGCTGCCGATCGCCGCCATAAAAATCGGCTGGCCGTCTACTCGGTGAATAAAATATGGCTGCTTCTTTTCGCCTTCCTTCTTCCACTCGAACCATCCATCAGCAAAGCAGATTGCCCGGCCATGCTGCCAGAGAGGCTTGAACATCCTGCTGGTGGCCGCCGTCTCGACCCGCGTGTTTATCAATGGTGCTTTATCCCACCACCCTGGCGCGTAAGACCACAGGACCGGATCAAGATGCAGCTGCTCGTTGCGTTCGCTCAGCAGCAGAACGTTGGTACCAGGCGCCACGTTGTACCGGCCAATGGGTTCCGGATCATACGCAATGTCACGATCGGCTTCATCGGCCAGGTATGCCAGATATTCTTCACGGGTTTGGGCTTGTGCAAAACGTCCACACATAGAAACCTCCAGTCAGTCAGACTGAAAGTATAGGGTAGGGAGAAAAAGTAGCGGGCGCTGGTTAAGTATTACAAACGGATTCGCGGTGATTATGCTGGTGAGGATGAAATGCGTAAAGCGAAACGTTGTGAAACTGGAAGGAGCTACGCAAAGTTGCGACAAAGCCAAAAGAGAACGCTAAATCCGGTAGGGGATCCGGGTTCGCTGTGATGACAATATGGAAATTCATTCATTAGTAAGCCACATATCAGACTCTTCAAACATATCCTCCAGCATACGGTTCAACTTTTCACGGTCACTTTTGCTGGCATCACTATTCAATCCGTTAGCCTGCATAGGCTTAACCTTCACTTCAGCATCGGGGAATATGCTATGAACTCGCCTCGTCAGCTCAGCCAAAATAATTTCTCTTGCGCCATCCAAGCCCTGAACATTTCGCTTATCGTAAACCAACTCAACAAACATAACAGTCTCCTTAATCTCTGTGAGAGGAGGTTATATTTTTACTGTAAATACACACAGTGCCAAGCGAGTGATTCGACCTACAGGATGGGATTTGTTCGTCCGATTGAAGAAAAATTATCGGTAATTATTCCCCAGTTATTCCCCAATGTTTCCCCACAAGAAAATTACCAATAAAAAAACCAGCCATAAGAGGCTGGTTTTCAATGTATTTTTGATCGGCACGAGAGGATTTGAACCTCCGACCCCCGACACCCCATGACGGAACGCTACTTGAACTCAAGCATCGTTTGGCCTTTATGCTGATAGATTGACATTACTGGGTGCTCCTTACAGTTTTCACACCAAAAGCCAATCTTTAATCCATGCCTTCTTCGTGATGGGTTACCTGATAAATTACGGTTTATAGTTACGTCATCGTTATCGATAATTACATGAGTACCTTCTTTTGCATCCTCCTGTCGCTCAAATACCTCAACTTTGCCTTGATGAAGGTAATTTGAATTGCAATAAGGACAGAACAGCACATGCTCAAAGTCTGTAGATGTGAAACGAATTTCTAAGCTCATTTCTTTCCCCAAAACAAAAAACAAAGATAGTGGTATCAGCAAGTTAGCACATGGCGTTATTGGCGTAAAATTAAACAAAGATAGTTGATAATTATCTTTGAAAGCATTAACTTATGAAAAGTTCTCGCATATAATGCTGCGTCATATGGAATGGTTCGAAGCCGCAGACCTGATCGTTAAAGGTATGGAAGGCGCGATCAACGCAAAAACCGTAACCTATGACTTCGAACGTCTGATGGAAGGCGCTAAGCTGCTGAAATGCTCAGAGTTTGGCGACGCGATTATCGCGAACATGTAATCCAGATTCTGGGTTAAACAAGAGCGGGGGCCTGAGGGTTCCCGTTTTTTTTGCCTCTGCCTGCGGGAGACAACACGATGTTAGCCACCGTCCTTATCGCTGTCGTTGTATTCATCCATCTTTATATTCTTGTGCTGGAAATGTTCCTGTGGAATACCAAAACAGGGCATAAGGCCTTTAATCTGCGTCCTGATTTTGCGCGCGAGACCCGCGTGCTGGCCGCGAATCAGGGGCTGTATAACGGTTTTCTGGCGGCCGGTCTGCTCTGGAGCCTCTGGCTCGGGGAAAAGGGGATTCAGGTGGCCATCTTCTTCCTTACCTGCGTGCTGATCGCCGGACTCTTTGGCGCAGCCACCGCCAGCCGAAAAATTTTGTATGTACAGGCCGCGCCCGCTCTCGCAGCGCTGCTTGCGTTACTCATCTGAAGCAATGCTTTGGTTGAGATAGGGCGTCCGATATACTGATGGCTTTACCCTTACAGGTTAGCGACGAGACTGTTATGAACAACGATATCCCACTGAAATATTATGACATTGCCGATGAGTACGCGACGGAAGCCGCTGAGCAGGTCGCTGAGTCAGAGCGCGACGCGCTGGCACATTATTTCCAGCTGCTGCTCACCCGTTTATCGAATAATGAGGAGATTAGCGAGGAAGCCCAGCAGGAGATGGCCACTGAGGCCGGGATCCGTGCGGGTCGCATCGATGATATTGCGAACTTCCTCAATCAGTGGGGAAATGAATAGTCTGCTTCAAAAACCGTTATGCTGATGCTTGGCGATACAGCTCAGCATCACGCTATCGGACCACATGCATTTTTTCCGCAGAATATGCGACGCGGGGGCGTCGATAAACAGCGCGAAAATAACGGTCAGACAAAAGAGTACCACTGGGAATAGTAAGGATAATTTCACGTTTTTAACCAAAATATGAGTGTGCTTCAGGGTAATCTACCGTCTGAATGTGACGACTATATGTTTTTGCGTAAAAAATAGAAATGCCCGACTGGAAAAAAACGGACGCGCAAGGCTTCGGGTTACGGTGCGACCCCGGTGAGTCGCTTCGCCAGCTCGCTCCGGGTGAGTGCTTTTGAAAAATACCATCCCTGAATCAGCGCATCGGGATATCTGTTTGCAATAAAGCGATATTGAATTTCATTTTCCACACCCTCGAAAACAAGCGTTTTATTCAATCTTGCAAGGGCATCGCTGAAGATTGCAAAGATGTTTTGCTTATAATGCTCGCTGATGCCGTCCACCAGCGACTTATCGATTTTGATTTCATCATATTCAAGCAGAGACAGGCGGGCGAGATTGGAGTTTTGCACGCCAAAATCATCTATTGATATTTTAACGCCGAGCGATTTCAGCTCCTGACAGAATCCCTCGAGGATATCTGCCGTGGAAACGGCTTTTTCGGAGAGTTCGACCTTCATCAGGGAAAGGGGAAGTTGGTTGGCAAAACACGCACGACGCAAAATGGTAATGAACTGTCCATCTTCAATTTCCTTGTGCCCAACGTTTATGGAGACTATCAGCTGGTGTTTTATCGCCAGAGGGGCAATTTCGGAAAGGGATTTTTCGATAATATTACTGTAATATTTTTTATACAAACCGATCTTCTTAATTAATGGGATAAACAGCTCCGGAGAGACGTCCCCGTGCTTTTGGTCACGCCATCTCGACAGAACTTCTACACCCACGATTTTTTGATCGTGAATACGAATAATGGGCTGATAGTTAACGCTTATGGTATTCGTGAGGACGGCTTTTATCAGCGTACGTTCCAGAGAAAAACGGTCTTCATAGATACGGAAGATAAATAACGTTATCGCAATCCAGATAAAACAGAGAATGACCGCGAGAAGCGCAAAGATAAACGGAGGTAACGAGGCGAGCCCGGCGTCGTGATGCTGCACGATGACGCACAGGTCCCAGAAGGCGCTGCACTGTGTCAGGGTCAGGGTAAACAATGTCGAATGCAGCCAGCTCTGCTGATTTAGCTCCGTGGCGGCCGAAAAAAAGACTCTGCCGAAGTCTTTGGTGGTAGCACTGAGCGAATAGCTTGCGGTGACCGGGGTGAATTTATCGTAAGCATAGCGGGAGGTGAAGATAATAATATTATTATAAATTGCCGCATTGCCCGTGAAAAAGTCTTTTCTCGAAAACTGGGCCAGGAGAAAGCCCCTCGGCGTTTTATGCAGTTCTGCAGGAAGTGCAACGGGCGTCGCGAGTTTCCCCCAAAAAGCGGTACAGACTATTTTTCCCTTCTCAATAAAGCCGATATCGGCAAAATAAAGATTATTAAGCTTAATTTGTCTGTAGCGATCGAGGCTGGTTTTATCACATCCCTGCGTCGTGATGCTTTTGAGACCCAGCGCCACGCTTTGGGACACGTCTTCTGAATAATGTAAAAGGGTACGGGATATTTCACGCTGTTTACTCTTCTGCTGACCGATGATTACAGCATTGACCGCATAAAGAGACAGGAAGACCAGAAGCGTCGAAACGATAGCAATGGCAATGAGCTTTTTCATTTTCCAGATATCCAGTCCGCTCCCTGATTTCACAAATCTTAACACAGCCAGGGCAAGGAACAAGCCTGATAGTCACGTCATGTGAGTAAATGCCGGCAGGTGAACTCATACGAAAGTATCAGTTTTTTAAGACAATTCTCAGCTAAGCTATTTTCATTGTTATATGCAATACCGGGTTAGCACAGGCTCTTCTACCAGAACATCCATGCTTGTTTTTTCTATTAAGGAAAACATCGTGCGCAACGTGATGATCCCTATTCTTAGCGCTCTGTTTCTTTTTCTGAGCGGCATTTTGATTATTAACTGGCAGCTATGGCAGATGGCGAAGCTGAGTAATAGTCATACCGCCACGGCGAGCACCCAAAAAATAGAAAACATTCTGGCTGAAGCAGTCAGTGCGGCCAGCACGGCAAAGCGCATTGCGGCTCAAGGGTGTACCAGTAGCGGACAGCTGGCGCTGGGGACAGAGGCAGCGCTAAAACCGCATCTGCGCGCCATCATGATCGAGTTGCAGGGTAAAATCATCTGTACTTCCCTTCCCGGGAATGGCGTGTTGATTATTCATCCTGAGACGTTACCTGCCGAAAAATTGATGCTGTTACCCGGCAATCGACTGGTGAACGGCATTCCGGTGCTTATCTTCCAGATGCCCATCGCGGGAGGGCGCGTCATTGTCAGCATCAGTGACGCGCATTTGCAGGACGTCATTGCAAGCGCATCGAACAGCGTGGATTTGGGGCTGGTTGTCGGCGAAAGCATGCTTGTTCGCAACGGCGATGTGAGGGGCTGGAAAGCGGCCTCCTGGACGGGGGCGCTTATGGCATCAACGCAATTTCCCTTTAGCCTTGCCTGGCAACCTCCTGCCTTTTTCAGCCTGACGCGGCTTTTGCAACAGGGATGGAGCCTGATACTGCTTATTCTCGCGCTATCGGTGGCGGTGGGTATTTTGATCCGCCGATACAAGGGGAAAAGTACCTCATTTGAAGACGATTTGCGTAAAGCGATTTTGCAGGGGGAGATCGAGCCTTATTACCAGCCGATCGTGAACGGCGATACCGGCGGGCTGTACGGCGTTGAGGTCCTGGCAAGATGGAAGCATCCAAAGTCAGGCTTTATCCCGCCGGATGTCTTTATTCCTATTGCTGAACGTAGCGGGTTGATTATTCCGCTGACCAAAGGATTGATGGCGAAAGTGGTGACCCAGCTTAAGCCGCTTTTGCCTAAGCTACCGGACGGGTTTCATATCGGGGTGAACATCAGCGCCAGGCATATTAATGCGCCTTCATTTATCGGTGACTGTCGCGTTTTCGGGAAGGGGTTTCAGGGTAAAGAGGTCGAACTGGTTCTCGAGGTGACCGAGCGTGAACCGCTGGTCGATAATCCTCACCTCGTGGAGAACCTTAACATGCTGCATAACGCCGGCTTTGTTATTGCCCTGGATGATTTTGGTACGGGTTATTCCGGGCTGTCATGCCTTAATGCGCTGGCCATTGATTATATTAAAATTGATAAAAGCTTTGTGAACCGGGTTTCAGAGGAAAAGGACTCAACGATCCTGCTGGACTGCGTCATTGACCTGGCGAAAAAACTCTCTTTGCGCATTGTCGCTGAAGGTGTAGAAACAAAAGAGCAACTGGAGTATCTCAACCGTAATGAGATAACCCTGTTACAGGGATATTATTTTGGTAAACCCGTCTCCTATATCGATTTTATTAAAGTCATTTTATCTAAACCCCGGGAGACCGTTAGTTTGTAAAACGAAATAAAGACGAGCTTCTGTTGTATGCTTAAGTGCAATTCATTTTCCTCTTATCCCCAGCTTTGTTACAGTGACAAGAGTTGTCAGCCAGGGATGTCAGGCGTGATAAGGTGGAAAAGCTCGTGCATGTGAAAAATACTTTTTACACAACAACCATTACCGTCATCATTGTCTCATTGATCATCTCGCTGTCGCTTGCCGTCCAAATTGCCACGTCCAGACAGCAGTCAATTCAGCAAATTAATACCAGCGTTGCTAACCTGAGCCATACCCTTGATGTCTACACCGAGGGGATCATGCGCCAAAGCGAAATGTTAATTACTACCGTTTCCGACATAATCGAAATTTATGGCATGACGCCGCAACAGGCGACCAATATTCAGCGGATGATAAATAATCAGGATAATCTTCTTACCCAGATTAATAATGTGGTTGTTTACGACGCTCAGGGCGATATCTTTACCGCGTTGCACGAAACTTTTACAGGCCCACGCAAAGGATCGGACAGGTCATTTTTTATCTATCACAAGGAAAATAAAAATCAGCAGATTTTTATTGGTGAGCCCGTGGTAAGCAGAACCAATGGCAAATGGGTCATTACCATTAGTCGTCGCCTTGAAACCCACACCGGGGCATTTAACGGTGTCGTGGTGGTGACGCTGGGTATCGAGAATTTTCTCGCGCTTTACGGGCAGATTAATATTGGTCACCTGGGCGTCATTGGCTTAACGACACAATCCGGCGTGCTGCTGGTCCGTCACCCCTTTAAAAATACCTACGTCGGCACGATTTTTTCTGATTCACCCCTCTTCAGGAAATACCTAAAGGTACAAAATACCGGGATAGCCAGTTCCGTTTCGCGGTTTGATAAAATCGAACGCATTTACGCCTATGAGAAAAACCGACGCTACGGGCTGGTGACCACCGTGGCCGTCAGCATTGATGAAGCCCTCGCACCGTGGCGCAAGCAGGCTATTCAGCTGGCGCTGCTCATTTTCGTTTTCACTGCGATACTTATCGTCGCGTCATACTTCCTGTATTCCGACTTATCCAGAAAAACCAGAGATAATAAGGCGCTGAAGATTATCGCTTCCGAGGATGCGTTGACCGGGCTGTACAACCGTCGCATTTTTGATGAAAGAATCCTCTCTGAAATCGCGACTTGTGCCGCGCATGACGCAGCGATTTCGATACTGATTGTGGACGTGGACTACTTCAAAAAATATAACGATAACTACGGCCATCCGGAAGGGGACCGGTGTCTGGCGCTGCTGGGAAACAGTCTCAGGGAGAGCCTTACCCGTGATAATCAGATTGTGGCGCGCTACGGCGGAGAGGAGTTTGCGCTGATATTGCCTGATACGGATATTCAGGAGGCGCTTCGACTGGCGCAGACGATTATTCGCAACGTGTTCTCCCTGCAAATCACGCATGATTTTAGCCCCTTCGGACGGGTGACGGTAAGCGTCGGGATTTCCACCGCGCGTGCGGTCGACATCGCGGGCAGCCAGCAGAATATCATTATTGCCGCTGACCAGGCGCTCTACCAGGCAAAACGCGCAGGACGTAACCGGTACGCGTTTGTTGGGGTATGAACAGAAAAAAAAGCCCACTCAGGAGTGGGCAAGAAATACTGGAAGCAATGTGAGCAATGTCGTACTGAATACCTGAGTGTTACGCTCAACTATTCAGTGTTGAGAAAGATAATCTTTCTCAACAAAAGATGCAACCCCACAGTTTATGCGGCAGGCTCTTTTTGTTGATGAATAATTGCGCACTCTCTCATTGTGATGCCTATCACAAATTTCCTTTCTGAAATCCTGTGCTATTCTTTTTTGTGTCGTTGATTTAATGACAAAAACCATACAGAGAGGAAAGTTATGGGAATTTTATCCTGGATTATCTTTGGGCTTATTGCGGGTATTCTGGCGAAGTGGATCATGCCGGGCAAAGATGGCG
>Ga0308157_10004065_pt1 | contig 19996 bp, 13 predicted proteins | sample PhyBR1_FD_201035 | JGI IMG/M metagenome (GOLD analysis project Ga0308157, IMG submission 201035) | Phyllosphere microbial communities from UC Gill Tract Community Farm, Albany, California, United States - DLSLB.R1 | ecosystem: Host-associated > Plants > Phyllosphere > Unclassified | place: USA...
GTATGCGTTCGGCAATCAGGTCGGCGGCATTCCACAGCTCGGTGTACTGCTGCATGAACATCTGGTGCAGGCTGTTGAACATCGGGCCGGTCACGTTCCAGTGGAAGTTGTGCGTGGTCAGGTACAGCGTGTAGTTGTCTGCCAGCAGGCGCGACAGGCCTTCGGCAATGGCCTGGCGGTCCTTGGCCGAGATGCCGATATTGATGGTGTGGGCCTGGGCTGCGGGGATGACTACGGATTTCTTGGGCACTGCGGACTCCTTGGGGTTGAAACAAGCTGTGGGTGAAATCGGTGCTGCATGTCGAAGAGGCACTAGCGCAGACTCTAGCGCGTAACCACGGGCTTTGCCACCGCCCTGCCTGCGGCTTGCCCAAGCGCATCGGGTGGCCGCCCCGGGCTGGCCCTTTGCCAAGGATGGCCATCCCCTCGGGATTTTTAACTTAACATTCAAGAATGTATAGTTATGAGCCTGACATCCATCAAACCAAGCCATGGCTACCGACAATCGACGCTGGAAGGTGCTGGTCACCGTTGCCGCCGCACTGCTGCTGATCACGCTGGACAATTCCGTCCTCTACACCGCGCTGCCCACGCTGGTGCGCGAGCTCGGCGCCAGCAACTCCCAGGGACTGTGGATCATCAACGCCTATCCGCTGGTCATGGCCGGCCTGCTGCTGGGTGCGGGCACGCTGGGCGATCGCATAGGCCACCGCCAGATGTTTCTTGGCGGTCTGCTGATCTTCGGTCTGGCCTCGGTGCTTGCCGCCTTTGCCCCGAGCGCGCCGCTGCTGATCGGCGCGCGCGGCCTGCTGGCCGTGGGCGCGGCGGCAATGATGCCGGCGACGCTGGCACTGATACGCATCACGTTTGAAGACCAGCGCGAGCGCAACATGGCAATCGCCATCTGGGGCAGCATTTCCATTGTCGGCAGCGCGCTCGGGCCGATTGCCGGCGGCCTGCTGCTTGAACACTTCTGGTGGGGCTCGGTGTTTCTGATCAACGTTCCCGTGGTGATCGCGGCTTTTGCCGGCGCGCTGGTGTTCACTCCGCACAGCCTGTCCGATGCCTCCAGGCCCTGGGACCTGCTGTCGTCGGTGCAGGTGCTGGTGGCGCTTTCGGGCCTGGTGTTTGCCATCAAGGAGGCGGCGCATGCGCCGCCGTCCTGGTTCACGGCAGGCGCGGCCCTGGCAGTGGCCTTGGCTGCCAGCTTGCTGTTTGCGCGGCGCCAGGCACGCCTGGCCTATCCGCTGCTTGATTTCGCGATCTTCCGCAACCCGGCGTTCCTGGCGGGCGTGCTGGCCGCGGCGTTTGCGATGTTTGCCGTCGGCGGCGTGCAGCTGATCACCACGCAGCGCTTTCAGCTGGTCGCGGATTTCAGTCCGCTGCAGGCCGGGCTGCTGGTCTCCAGCCTTGCCATCGGGGCCTTGCCCAGCGCGCTGATAGGCGGGGCCGTGCTGCACCGCAGCGGCCTGCTGGCGCTGATTGGCGGCGGCATGCTGGTGGCGCTGCTGGGCGTGCTGCTGACGATTGCCGGCCTGGACGCCAGCCTGGGCTGGATGATTGCCGGCCTGGTGTTGACCGGGTTCGGCCTGGGGGCGGTGATGTCCGTGGCTTCCAGCGCCATTGTCGGCAACGCGCCGGCGCAGCGCGCGGGCATGGCGTCCTCGGTCGAGGAAGTGTCTTATGAATTCGGCAGCCTGATTGCCGTGGCCTTGCTGGGCAGCCTGCTGGCCGTGCTCTACTCGGCGGGCGTTGAGCTGCCGGCCGGCGCCCCGCAAGCCGCGCGCGAGGGTCTGGCCCAGGCGCTGGCGCTGGCCAGCGAAGACAGCGTTTCGGGGCCGGCGATCGCCCAGGCCGCGGCGCGCGCTTTTGACCGCAGCTATCTTGCCGTGATGTCGGTGATTGCCGGCGTGCTGCTGGTGGGCACACTGGTCACGGCCTGGCTGCTGCGCCGCCATGGCCCGGGCGCGGAATCGTTCAGCACCAGCGCCGATTGACAACAGAGGAATGCACCATGCGCACCAGCAACCGCAGCAAGATTCTCGACGCCGCCATCCGCGTGATCGAGCGCGATGGCGTGACCGGCGTGACGTTCGACGCCGTCGCGGCCGAGGCCGGGGTCACGCGCGGCGGAATGATGTACCACTTCCCTTCGCGCGAAGCCTTGATTGCGGCGATTCACGGCCACCTGGCCCAGCAATGGGAGGCCAGCCTGGTCGAGAGCGCGGGCAAGAGCGCTGCCCAAGCCAGCGCCAGCGAGCGCTATGTCGCCTATGCCCGCACCTGCGCGCAAAGCGCGACCCGCGCCGAGTTGCTGTTCATGCTGGACGCGCCCCACGCCGCGCAGGCTGCCAGCGCCTGGGACGAGGTGCTGGCGCAATGGGCGGCGCCGGCGCCGGCCGCAGGCGATGACCCGGCCGCGCTGGCGCAGTTCATCGCGCGCCTGGCCGCCGACGGCATGTGGGTCTATGAAGCGCTGTCCAATGCGCCGCTGCCGGCCGATCTGCGCCAGCGCGTGGCCGAGCAGCTGACGCGGATGATTCAAGGCAGCAGCACGGATCCCGGAAAAAGGCCGGCCAGGAATTGAGACGCGTCAGGACGGCCCGCGCCTACTGGCGCGTGTGTGCTTTCCGACCAGGCGCCGGTGGCCACCGGGGGCGGTTGCCGGGCCAAGGAGCCGTGCGCCCGCCGAGGTCATGGCATGGCAGGCACAATGCCGTATGCGCCGGCCACCCCTGCTGGTTTGCTGTTTTGATTGAGTGCAATGAATACCAAGACTTTCCATGCTGCGGCAGCCCCTTTCGAGGCGGCGCGGCAGCTGACCGGGCACGCGCCTGCGCACCCGGCAACCCGCCTGCATGGGCATGGCTTCACGGCCCGCGTCCAATGCGCCATAGAAGCCGGCTGGGCTGATTTTCCCGGAGGCGAAGTTGAAAAACTTCAGCAAAGACTGGCCGCGGCCCTCGTGCCACTGGACTATCGCCATCTGAACGAGCGTCTGGCCGATCCCAGCGATATCAATATCGCGCGCTGGCTCGCCCAGCAACTGGCCGACCCGGCCCTGGGCCAGATGGAGATCGGCGTGGACAGCACCGAGCGCCAGGGCGCGCTGCTTGACGCCGCGGGCCAGGCCCATGTCTGGCGCCGCTATGTGTTCCAGTCGGCGCACCGGCTGCCCAATGTGCCCGCAGGCCACAAGTGCGGGCGCATGCATGGCCATGGCTTCGAGGTGATTGTCCAGGCGCGCGCCGACGAAGGCGTCGATTGCGACCGGCTCGACGCGGTCTGGGCGCCGCTGCACGACGCCTTGCACTATGCCTGCCTCAACGAGCTTGCCGGGCTGGAGAATCCGACCAGCGAGATGATGTCCAGCTGGATCTGGCAGCGGCTGCACGGGCAGCTGCCCTCGCTGTCGCTGGTCACGGTCTACGAGACCGCGTCCTGCGGCGCGCGCTTCGACGGCCGGCAGTACCGCATCTGGAAGGACCTGACGCTTGACAGCGCGCGCCAGCTGCGGCGTGCGCCCGAGGGCAGCGTTCACCGCCGCCTGCACGGCCACACCTATACGCTGCGCCTGCACCTGAGCGCGCCGCTGGACCGCATCATGGGCTGGACCGTGGACTTCGGCGATGTCAAGGAGCTGTTCAAGCCCTTGTTCGCGGCGCTCGATCACAGGCCGCTGCACGAGATTGCCGACCTTGAAGACTGTGATGCCGCAAGCCTGGCGCAGTGGATCCTGGCCAAGGCGCGTGCCGATCTGCCGCAGCTTGACGGCGTTGACCTGTTTGAAACCCGCGGCTGCGGCGCGCTGGTAGTGGCCCAAGGAGGCACGCCATGAGCTATTCCGTCAAGGAAATCTTCTACACGCTGCAAGGCGAGGGTGGCCAGGCCGGGCGCGCGGCGGTGTTCTGCCGCTTTGCCGGCTGCAACCTCTGGAGCGGCCGCGAAAAGGACCGCGCCAAGGCCATCTGCCAGTTCTGCGACACCGATTTCGTCGGCACCGACGGCGCGGGCGGCGGCAAGTTCGCCACGGCGCTGGCGCTGGCCGAGAAAGTGAAATCGCTGTGGCCAGACTCGCCTTCGGGCAAGCCGCTGGTGGTCTGCACCGGCGGCGAGCCGCTGATGCAGCTGGACCAGGCGCTGGTCGATGCGCTGCATGCTTGCGGCTTCGAGATCGCGGTGGAGACCAATGGCACCCAGCCCGCGCCCCAGGGCCTGGACTGGATCTGCGTCAGTCCCAAGGCCGGCGCGCCGCTGGTGCTGAGCGCAGGCTCGGAGCTGAAGCTGGTCTTCCCCCAGCCCGGCGCCATGCCCGAGCAGTTTGCCGACCTGGCGTTCAGCCACCATTTCCTTCAGCCCATGGACGGGCCCGACCAGCAGCGCAATACGCGCCTGGCCATCGACTACTGCATGGCGCATCCGCAGTGGCGGCTGTCGATCCAGACCCACAAGGTGGTGGGAATCGCCTGAGCGCGAAGGCCGCGCGGCGTCATTGCTCCTGGCGCTTGAGCGCGATCCAGGCACTCCAGAAAAGGCTGGAGAAAAACCGCAGCGGTTGGTGAAAGCCCGCGGCCTCCAGCATGGACTCGACTTCGGCTTCCGAAGCCGGAGGTACCGCGCCCTGGCGTATCCTGGCCAGCTTGGCCTGGACTTCGGCGTCGCCTGCGCCCGCCAGGCGCCAGCGCTGCGCCCATGCGGCAAGAAACAGCGGCTGGGATTCATAGGCGCAGCGGTTGCACGCCAGGATGAACGGCGCGCCGGGCTTGAGCCGGCCTGCGACGGCACGCAGAATGTCGTCCTTGGCCTGCTGCTGCGGCAGGTGATGCAGAACGCCGATCAGCGTGGCGGCATCGAAGGCGGCGCCGTCGGGCAGCGCGTCCAGCGTTCCCGCGAACGGCGTCACGCGCTCGCCCAGGCCGGCCTGGGCAATGCGCTCCATGGCGGTAGCGAGCATGGTCTGCGCGGGATCGACGGCGACAAACTGCCACGCGGGCTGCAGCTGCGCGGCGCTGATGATTTCCTGGCCCGTGCCGCCGGCGCCCCCCACCAGAATGCGGCGCTCGCCCGCGCCCAGGTGGGCGGACAGCAGGCAGGCGGCAAGCTCATGGCAGGCGTCGTAGCCGGCCAGCGCAATGCGGCTTTGGGTGGCGTACTCCTGGGCACGGGACTGATCGAACTTGGTGATGGATTCAGCGCTAGACATGCGGTTATCTTAGGCAGCTGCGGCGCGCAGAAAAAGCCGTGGTCCGCGATTGGCGGCATCGCCGTTGCAGAAGCTCACTGCCGCTGATCGATGGGCACGAACGCCAGATCGTCGGGCCCGGTGTAGTGGGCGCTGGGGCGAATGATCTTGTTGTCCTGGCGCTGCTCGATCACATGGGCGGCCCAGCCGCTGGTGCGCGCGATCACGAACAGCGGGGTGAACATGGCCGTGGGCACGCCCATCATGTGATAGCTCACGGCGCTGAACCAGTCGAGGTTGGGAAACATGCGCTTGCTGTCCCACATCACGGCCTCGAGGCGTTCGGCAATCGCATACATCCTGGTATTGCCCGCCTGCAGCGACAGCTCCTCGGCGACGCGCTTGATGATGGTGTTGCGCGGGTCGCTCACGGTGTAGACCGGGTGGCCGAAGCCTATGACCACTTCCTTGGCAGCGACGCGCCGGCGGATGTCGGCCTCGGCCTCGTCGGGGCTTGCATAGCGCTTCTGGATCTCGAATGCGACTTCGTTGGCGCCGCCATGCTTGGGGCCGCGCAGCGCGCCTATGGCCCCGGTGATGGCCGAGTGCATGTCGCTGCCCGTGCCCGCGACCACGCGCGCGGTGAAAGTCGAGGCGTTGAACTCGTGCTCGGCATAGAGGTTGAGCGAAGTGTGCATCGCGCGTTCCCAGGCGGCGCTGGGTTTTTCGCCATGCAACAGGTGCAGGAAATGCGCGCCTATCGAGTCGTCGTCGGTCTCGACATCGATGCGCTTGCCCTGGGTGCTCCAGTGGTACCAGTACAGCAGCATCGAGCCCTGACAGGCCAGCAGGCGGTCGGCGATATCGCGCGCGCCCGGCGTGTTGTGGTCGTCCTTTTCGGGCAGCACACAGCCCAGCGTCGACACGCCGGTGCGCATCACGTCCATGGGGTGGGCGTTGGCGGGCAGCTGTTCCAACGCGTCCTTGACGCTGGCCGGCAGTCCGCGCATCGCCTTGAGCCTGGCCTTGTAGGCCTTGAGTTCGGCGCGCGTGGGCAGCTTGCCGTGCACCAGTAGGTGGGCGATTTCCTCGAAGCTGCAGACTTCGGCAATATCCAGAATGTCATAGCCGCGGTAGTGCAGATCGTTGCCGGTCTTGCCCACGGTGCACAGCGCGGTATTGCCCGCGGTGACGCCGGACAGCGCGACCGATTTCTTGGGCTTGGGCAGGTGGGGGGTGGCGAGGGCGAGGGTCATGTCAGGTCTCCTGGAAGGCGGCTTGGGGGTGGGGGAGGGAAAGCGGGACTGCGGCGGCGGCGCTGTGCTGCAGGAAATCCTGGGCAAAACGCTGCAGCATGCCGCCGGCTTCATAGATGGACAGTTCCTCGGCGGTGTCGAGCCGGCATTGCATGGCCACCTGCCGCGCGCTGGCGTCGCGCCGCGTGATGCGCAGCACCAGCGCGGCACCGGGCGCGGGACTGCCCAGCACGTCGTAGGTTTCGCTGCCGTCCAGCGCCAGCGTGTGGCGGTCGCAGCCCGGCAGGAACTGCAACGGCAGCACGCCCATGCCTATGAGATTGGTGCGGTGTATGCGCTCGAAGCCTTCGGCGGCAACGGCTTGCACGCCGGCCAGGCGCACGCCCTTGGCCGCCCAGTCGCGCGACGAGCCCTGGCCGTAGTCGGCGCCCGCAATGATGATCAGCGGCTGGCGCCGTGCCATGTAGGTCTCTATGGCTTCCCACATGCGCAGCACCCGGCCCTCGGGCTCCAGCCGTGCCAGCGAACCCTGGCGCGTGCGCCCCTGGGCGTCGCGCACCATCTCGTTGCGCAGCTGCGGGTTGGCAAAGGTCGCGCGCTGGGCCGTGAGGTGGTCGCCGCGATGGGTGGCGTAGGAGTTGAAGTCTTCCTCGGGCAGGCCCATGCGCGCCAGGTATTCGCCCGCGGCGCAGTCGCGCGTGATGGCGTTGGACGGCGACAGATGGTCGGTGGTGATGTTGTCGGGCAGCAGCGCCAGCGGCCGCATGCCGCGAAGCTGGCGCTCGCCAGCCAGCGCGCCTTGCCAGTAGGGCGGGCGGCGGATATAGGTGCTGTGCGCGCGCCAGTCGTAGCGCGGCGCGACGGCGGCGCGTTCGGCGCAGCGCAGGAACATGGGGGCATAGACCTGCTCGAACTGCGCCGGCCGCACGGCCGCCTGGACCACGGCGTCGATTTCCTCGTCGCCGGGCCAGAGATCCTGCAGACGGATCTCGCGGCCGCCGTGCACGCCGAGCACGTCGCGCTCGATGTCAAAGCGTATGCTGCCGGCCAGCGCATAGGCGACGACCAGCGGCGGCGAGGCAAGAAATGCCTGGCTGGCCTGGGGATGGATGCGACCGTCGAAATTGCGGTTGCCCGACAGCACGGCCGTGGTGTGCAGCTGGCGCGCCGCGATTTCCCCGGCAATGGCCGGGGCCAGCGCGCCCGACATGCCGTTGCAGGTGGTGCAGGCAAAGCCGACGATGCCGAAGCCCAGCTGCTCGAGCTCGCGGTCCAGGCCAGCGGCCTCGAGGTACAGCGCCACGGTGCGCGAGCCCGGTGCCAGCGAGGACTTGACCCAGGGCTTGCGCGTGAGGCCCAGCCGGTTGGCATTGCGCGCCAGCAGGCCCGCGGCAATCACATTGCGCGGATTGCTGGTGTTGGTGCAGCTGGTGATGGCGGCAATGATCACCGCGCCGTCGGGCATCAGCCCGTCCGGTGGCGCTGCCTGTTCCTGTGCGATGCCGCGCGGCGCAAGCTCCGACGTGGGCACGCGCGCATGCGGATTCGACGGCCCCGCAATGCAGCGCACCACGCCGGCCAGATCGAACTGCAGCACCCGGTCGTAGACCACGTCCTGCAGCGTATCGGTCCACAGGCCCGCGTGGCGCGCATAGGTCTCGACCAGCGCGACCTGCGCCGCCGCGCGCCCCGTGAGGCGCAGATAGGCCAGCGTTTGCGCGTCAATGGCAAACATCGCGGCCGTCGCACCGTATTCGGGCGCCATGTTGGAAATCGTCGCGCGGTCGCCCAGCGTGAGCCCGGCCACGCCATCGCCGTGGAACTCGAGGTAGCTGCCGACGACTTTTTGCGCGCGCAGGAATTCGGTCAGCGCCAGCACGATGTCAGTGGCCGTGATGCCCGGCTGGCGCTGGCCGCTCAGCCGCACGCCCACGATGTCGGGCACGCGCATCCAGACCGCGCGGCCCAGCATCACGCTTTCGGCTTCCAGCCCGCCCACGCCCACGGCCATCACCCCCAGCGCGTCGACATGGGGCGTGTGGCTGTCGGTGCCGACCAGCGTGTCGGCAAAGGCGACTCCGCCTTGCACCTGCACCACGGGGCTCATGCGCTCCAGATTGATCTGGTGCATGATGCCGTTGCCCGGTGGCACCACATCGACGTTGTCGAAGGCTTGCTGGCACCAGTCTATGAAGTGAAAGCGGTCGGCATTGCGTCGGTCCTCGATCGCGCGGTTGCCGGCAAACGCCCCGGGATCGTCGCCGCCGCATTCGACGGCCAGCGAATGGTCGACGATCAGCTGCACCGGCACCACCGGGTTCACCTGCGCCGGGTCTCCGCCCTGGTCCGCGATGGCATCGCGCAGGCCCGCGAGATCGACCAGCGCCGTCTGACCCAGGATGTCGTGACAGACCACGCGGGCCGGAAACCAGGGAAAGTCGAGCTCCTTGCGGCGCTCTATCATCTGCATCAGGCCTTGATCGCGCAGCGCGGGCGCGCCGCGGCGCAGCAGATTCTCGGCATGCACGCGCAGCGTATAGGGCAGGCCGGCCCAGGCGCCGGGGCGCAGCGCCTCGACGGCGGCGCGCGCGTCGCAATATTGCAGCGCCGTGCCGGGCAGGGCGCGCAGGAAGTCGTTGGTCGGGTTCATCGAGGTCGTGATAGGCTTGCGAGGATTTGCAATTTACGCAAGCCATGCCAGCGGCGCCACCCCTGAATTGGCGAACATTTGCAAATGGCAATGCGTTGATTTGCAAACTTTGCGAATTTCTGGAGACCGACTTTCATGGCCAAGACCTTCATGGGCGTACGCCTGCGTTCGCTGCGCGCCGAGCGCGGCATGACGCAGCTGGCGCTGGCCCACGCGCTGGGGCTGTCGCCCAGCTACGTCAACCAGCTCGAGCAGGACCAGCGCCCGTTCACGGTGTCGGTGCTGCTCAAGATCCACCGCCTGCTGGGCGTGGACATCCAGCAGTTTTCCGAAGACGAGCAGGCGCGCGTGCTGGCCCAGCTCAGCGATGCGTTTGCCGCGCTGCCGGGCGCGCCGGCCGTGCCCCAGCCCGAACTGCGCGAAGTCGCGGCCAAGCTGCCGCAGCTCGCCCAGGCCATTTTGGCGCTGCACCGCCGCCATGCCGAGGATGTGCAGCGCCTGGAAGCGCTGTCGGCCCGGCTGGGGGACAGCCGCGCGCAAGCCGATGACTGGGCCGATGACTGGGCCACGGCGCCGCTGCGCCAGATGCCGTTCGAGGCGGTGCGCGACTTCTTCTTTGCGCACCGCAATTACTTCGATGCACTGGACCGCGCGGCCGAGGCCTGGGCGCTGGAAGCCGGCGCGCGCGGCGCGGCCCTGGTCGACTGGCTGGTGCAGCGGTTGCGCGCCCGGCATGCCGTGCAGGTGCAGCACAGCGCGCGCGAAGCCCAGGGCCCGCTGCGCCGCTACGATGCGGCCAGCCGCATCCTGATGCTGTCAGGCCAGCTGGCCGCGGGCCAGCAGGCATTCCAGCTGGCAACGCAGCTGGCGCTGCTGGAGATGGCGCCGCTGATCGACCAATGCCTGGCCACCGGCACCTGGCAGGACGAGGCCACGCGGCGGCTGGCACGCATGGGCCTGGCGCATTACGTGGCCGGGGCGCTGGTACTGCCCTATGGCGAATTCCTGCAGGCGGCGCAGACGCTGCGCCACGACATCGATCGGCTCGCGCGCCAGTTCGACGTGGGCTTCGAGACCGTGTGCCACCGGCTGTCAACGCTGCAGCGGCCGGACGCACCGGGCGTGCCGTTCTTCTTCATTCGCGTCGATCGCGCGGGCAACATCTCCAAGCGCCAGTCGGCCACGCATTTCCACTTCTCCAAGACCGGCGGCACCTGCCCGCTGTGGAATGTCTACGAAGCCTTTGCCCAGCCCGGGCGCATCCTGCCGCAGCTCGCCAGCATGCCCGACGGCCGCACCTATCTGTGGGTCGCGCGCAGCATTTCCCATGCGGGCGCGGGCTGGGGCACGCCGGGCAAGATGTTTTCCATCGGCCTGGGCTGCGATGTGCAGCATGCGTCGCGGCTGGTCTACTCTGAAGGCATGGATCTCAAGGGCGGGCATGTGGCCACGCCCATAGGCATGGGCTGCAAGGTCTGCGAACGCAGCGCCTGCCCGCAGCGCGCCTTTCCATTTGTCGGCAAGCCGCTGCTGGTCAACGAGAACGCGCAGGGCTTTGTGCCTTATGCGGCGGTCGACTCTTCCTCATTCGCTGGCTGAACGCCTCGCCCGCTTAAAACACTCCCAGCCCCAAGCCCGCCGACAGCGCCTCGCCCAGCGCGCAGCAGTGCTGCAGATCCTGCGCTCCAATTTGCTTGGGCGCCAATATGGCCTCGGGCGTCTGCGCATGGGTGCAGACGATCAGCGGCTCGGCCACGGGCTTGAGGCGCCAGCCGGTGGCAATGCGCGCGATCTGGCGCGCGGCATTGCTGCCGTCGCTGCCCGCGCAGATCAGGCTGGCATAGGGCCGGCCGTTGATGCGCTCGAGCGCGCCGTAATAGCTGCGGTCGAAGAAATCCTTGAGCTGGCCGCTGATGGCCGCGAGGTTTTCGGGGGTGGCAAAGATATAGCCGTCGGCGGCCAGCACATCGTCGGGCCCCGCGTCGCGCGCGTGCAGCAGGCGCACTTGCACGCTGCCCTCGGCAGCCGCGCCGTCATGCGCGGCCTGGGCCATCTGGCGCGTGCCGTCCGTGAGCGAGTGGTAGATGATGAGCAAGGTCTTGCGTGGCATGACTCCAGCATAGTGCCAATGCCTGGACGCCGGCAACGCAAGGGATGTCGGCCGGATTGCCCATGCGGGCCTTGTTCCATGTCAAGCAGCGATCGGGCGTGCAGGCATATGCTGGCACTTCAGTGCAGCTTCCTTTGCCCTGTTTCAAGGAGAAACCATGGCCCAGATGATGAAAGCGGCGGTCTTCGTCGAACCCGGTCGCATCGAGGTGGTGGACAAGCCGATTCCCGATGTCGGGCCCAACGATGCGCTGATCAAGATCACCACGACCACGATTTGCGGCACGGACGTGCACATACTCAAGGGCGAGTACCCCGTCGCCAAGGGTTTGACGATAGGCCACGAACCCGTGGGCGTGATCGTCAAGCTCGGCAGCGCGGTCCGCGGCTACGAGGAAGGCCAGCGCGTGATTGCCGGCGCGATCTGCCCGGATTTCAACAGCTATGCCGCGCAGGATGGCGCGGCATCGCAGGACGGCAGCTACCTGGCCGCAAGCGGGCGCTGCGGCTGCCACGGCTACAAGCTCACCGCGGGCTGGCGCTTCGGCAATCTGATCGATGGCGCGCAGGCCGAGTACCTGCTGGTGCCGGATGCGCAGGGCAATCTGTCGCCGGTACCGCAGGGCCTGAGCGATCGCCAGGTGCTGATGTGCCCCGACATCATGTCGACCGGCTTTGCGGGCGCGGAAAACGCCAACATCCGCATAGGCGACGTGGTGGTCGTTTTTGCGCAGGGGCCTATCGGACTGTGCGCGACCGCGGGCGCGAAGCTGCGCGGCGCCAGCACCATCATTGCCGTGGATGGCAACGATCAACGTCTGGGCGTTGCGCAACAGCTCGGTGCCGATATCACCTTGAATTTCAAGACCCAGGACGTGGTCGCCGAGGTGCTCAAGGCGACGGGCGGCAAAGGCGCCGACAGTGCGATCGAAGCGCTGGGCACGCAGCAGACCTTCGAGAGTGCGCTGCGCTGCATACGCCCCGGCGGCACGCTGTCGAGTCTGGGTGTCTATTCAACGGACCTCAGGATTCCCCTCGATGCCTTTGGTGCGGGCCTGGGTGACCACCGCATCAACACCGCGTTATGCCCGGGCGGCAAGGAGCGCATGCGCCGGCTGATGGCGGTGATCGCCAGCGGACGCATCGACCTTGGCCCGCTGGTGACGCATGAGTACGGGCTGGAGGATATCGCCGCGGCCTACGAGCTGTTCAGCCATCAGCGCGATGGCGTGCTGAAGATCGCCATCCGGCCCTGATGCCAGCGCGCCCGCGCTGGTCCGAAGTCGAAATTGACGGCCAGCTCAATGGACGCGCGGGGCGGCCTTCGGGCCTCAGGACGGCATGGGCAGCGCTTCGCCGTTGATTGCCCAGCTCACGCCAAAACGGTCGGTCAGCATGCCAAAGGTCCTGGCCCAGAACGCGGGAGCCAGCGCCATGGTGATCTGGCCGCCTTCGGCCAGGGCCGCGAAAGCGGCTTCGGCCTGCGCCACGGTGTCGTATTCCAGTGCCAGCATCACGCCCTTGATGCCGTCAAAAGGCATTCCGGGCGGCGTGTCGCCGGCAAACAGCAGCGCACCGCCGGGCAGCACCAGGCTGGCGTGCATGATGCCTTCGCCGGTGGGCGCGGGCATGCCGCCGCAGCTTTCGGCGGGCGATCCGGCCGGCGGCGGTGGTACGTCGTCGTAGCTCATGATCGCCTGGATCTGCGCGCCCAGCGCTTTTTCATAGAAGGCAAACGCTTCCCGCGTCGTGCCGTCGAAGCTCAGGTAGGGGGTCAGGGTGGTGGACATGCACGTCTCCTAGGAGGAAATCTGTGGTCGGGTGGGACTATGAATCCGCTGCACGCGGCAGCATTACTGTAATGCGGGTCGTGTCGGATTCGTCCAAGACCTCAAGGGCGATGCTGCCATGCTGGGCCTCGGCCAGCAGCCTGGCGGAGTAGGTGCCCAGGCCCGTGCCCTGCGTCTTGCCTGCAGTCACGAATTTGTCGAAAAAGCGTTCGCGTATCGCCACCGGCACCGCGCCGCGGTTGCTGATGACGATACGCAGCGGATCTTGTTCGTGCAGTTGGATGGAAACCCGCGAGCCTGCGGGCGCGGCCTCGCAGGCATTGGTCAGCAGGTTCTGGAAAATGGAATAGCACAAGGTGGCATCGGCCAGCGCCAGGGGCGGCGTGGCGCCCACGGCCACATCGGTGTCCACTGCAATCGCCAGTCGTTTCTCCGCAAAGGTGATGCGGTGCATTTCCGCAATGCGCCGCAGCAGCTCGCCAATGGGCACCGGCTGCGCGCGCAGCACGAAGCGGCCCGATTCAATCCGGTAGAGCTCGGACGAGAGGTTGATCATGCCGAGCACCTGCATCACGCTGTCTTCCATCAGGCGCAATTGCTCCACCTGCCGGCGCCCCATGGAGTCGTCTGCCATCAGGGCCTGGACCAGTCCCAGCGCGCCGGCCAGCGGGGCCTTGAGGTCATGCCGGGTGATGCGCTCCACGTCTTCGCGCAGCGCCGCGGTTTCAACCATGCTGTCTAAACCCGCCTGCAAGTCCTTGCGCAGCTGCACGTAGCGCATGAAATTGCGCACTCGCGGCTTGAGGGTGGCGGGATCTATCGGCTTGGTGATGAAATCCACGGCCCCGAGATCGAGCCCCTTGAGGCGCGCGTCCGTCGATGCCATGGCGGTGACGAAGATGATGGGGATGGTCTGGGAGGTGGGGTGTTCGCGCATCAGGCGGGCGACATCGAAGCCGTCCATGCCGGGCATCATGACGTCGAGCAGCACCAGGTCGGGAGGGTCGTCGGAGGTCAGCACCTCCATTGCCTTGGCGCCGGTCTGCGCCAGCCTGACGCGGTATTCGCCTTTGAACAGCTGCGACAGCAGCAGCAGGTTGTCGGGCGTGTCGTCCACGATCAGTATGGTCGGCCGCGGCGCTTCCTCTGACGCGGCGGCGGGCTCCGGCGCGAGCGCTGCGCAAGGCGCGGCTGCGACTGCAGCGCCAGGGCTGCGCGGTTTCCACCGCAATGCCTTCTCCAGGCGCTCGGCCAGCTGCCGCGGAGAGTAGGGCTTGAGCAGCAGCGAAGTCACTCCCATTGCAATCGCCTCGTCGACCCGCTTGCGCTGCGCCTCGGCGGTGATGAGGATAAAAGGAGTGGCGAACAGCTTGGGGTCGGCGCGCATCGCCTGCAACAGTTCCACGCCGGTCATCACGGGCATGTTCCAGTCGGAAAGCACCAGGTCGAAGTGCTGGCTCTGGAGCATCCGCAGGGCCTGCGCGCCGTTGCTCGCGGAGTCGATGCGCTCGATGCCCATCAGTCGCAGCTGGTTGATGGTGACTTTGCGCATCGCCTCGAAATCATCGACCACCAGACAGCGCGCTGTGCTGGCGATGGAGGGTGTGGCTGATTGGGTGAATATGCTCATGCCTGTGTCTCTTGCGCTGGAGAAGAAAATGGGCTCGCCGTGCTGGTTTCTTCGGGCACGAAGCGCTGGATGCCGACGGCAACGATGGGCTCCATGTCCGCAAGCAGCTGGCGGTGTTCCTGCTGGAGGGCTTGGGTCAGCGCCAGTTCGATGACGGCCGTGACGCGACCTGCGTGGCGCACAGGCATGAGATGGATCATGGCGGGAGCGCAATGCCCCAGGCCCGATTCGATGCGCAGATAGTCCGCGCCGGGATTCTCTATCGTCACCTCCTGCCGCGTGGCGATGCAGCGCTCGATCATTCCGCCGGTCTTGCCGCACTCGGACAGCGTCTGCTCTGCGCTGGCCCCCGAGCCTGCATAGTGGGCCAGGGCTTCAATCGACGGTTCATCCTTCACCAGCACCATCAATGCCTGACCCACGGGCAGATTCCGCGCCATTGCACCGAGCACGGTACGCGCAAAGGCCGGGAGCGTGTCCACCTGCTGGAGTTCCAGCAACAGCTCCGCCACGGCCTTGCGTCGGTAGGTCTCGCAGGTCAGCAGATCATGGCTCTCCTGCAGGGCTTTCAGGGTCACCTTGTGGCGTGCCATCTCGCGGTGCAGCCGCGTGGCCCAGAAAAGCATCGCAAACAGCACGCCCCCCAATGCCGCCGCGCCTGGAATGCCCCAGGTCATCCATGCCTGGTGCCATTTCCGGCTGGTGTCGAAGGATTCGGAAAACAGCTGGTACTCCATCAGGGACACGCCGTACTTGCCGCGCCACGACTGGTCCAGCGCCGAGCCCACGCGGCGGTTTTCATCGAAATACCGCTGCAGCGCCTGCTGCAGATCGCGCGCGCGCGGGGAGAGGCCCCAGCCCGCCTGCGTGGCCTCTCCCACGGGGAACAGCATGTCCAGGTTTTGCGGGTCGTTGCGCACCCAGTGGAAGGCAGACTCGGCGGCGATCACGGTGAAATCGGCGCGCCGCTGCGCCACGGCCTGCATGGACTGTGCCGTGGGGGCATTCTGTATCACCACGGCCTGGCTTGCGGCTGCCGTGGCGTTGAGTCCGCGCAGCCAGCCTTCGTAGGCGGTTCCCGCCTGAACCGCTGCGATGCGCCCGCGCAGGTCGTCCTGCGCGCGCAGACTGCCACGCATTTCCGGGCGTGCGACGACCACGTTGCGGGTCACGAAGTAGGGCACCAGCGTCATCTTCTTCTGGCGCCAATCGGTGATGTGAAGGTCATTCGGATACAGGTCGCACTGGCCGCTGGCCAGCGGCGCGGCCTCGTAGCGATCGTCCTGCACCGTGGTGCCCTGGGCGTTGTGGAACTGCTGATCCCACTTTTCCAGCGTCTTCGTCGTGGGCTGGACACCCAGATACCGCGCGAAATCCTCGCCATTGGCGCGGTAGTAGTCGGCGCTGGTGCCGGTCACGCAGATGCGCAGCTCGCGGCTGCTCTGGATTTCCGCCAGCGTGCGGCCCCAGACACTGGCGCTTGCCAGCGCCACGAGCAGAAGACATGCAATCGAGCGCATTGGGAATTCCTCGCGCCGCATTCAGCCGGCACGCGCGGGAGCCAGCCGCGCGAGCGCTTCCAGGGCGGTGTCGAAATCGATGCGCTCCAGCGCCCGATGCACGGCAGACAGGCCATGGGCCAGCGGGTCGCCATCGGCGGCAAGGCGTTGCACCAGCGCCTCCAGTGCGTCGCCTGCATCCGCGTCATCGTCCTGCAGCAACTTGCGCAGGCGTGCCAGCCCGGCTTCGGCTTCGGCCGAGCGCGCGGCCATGAAGGTGGCAGGGCCCGGGCTGGCATGCGGGCCTGCGCCCGGTTCGCTGTGCTGCAGCGCTGCAATCAGCGGTCGCAGCAGTGCCCCCACGTCGGACAGCAGCGCCAGGCACAACGACACGCGCGCCTGGCGGGCGCACTCGGCCTCGAGCGCGCCAGCGGCCGAGGCCAGCTGCGTCGCGCCTATGGTGCCCGAGGCGCCCTTGAGCGTATGCGCCAGGCGCGTGGCCAGCGGCCAGTCCGCCTGTTGCAGCGCGTCAGTGACGGCCTGCTCGAAAGCCTCGTATTCGGTCAGGAACATGGCCAACAGGCGGCGGTACAGCCGCCGGTCATTCTGGACTATGCCCAGCGCGATGTCCTGGTCCACGCCGGGCAAGTGCGGCAGGGGCGTCAGCGCGTCGTCGGCTGCCGCAGGTTTCCTGGCCCGCGGCTGCGGGCGCGCTGCGCCCGGCGTGATCCACCGGGCCATGCAGGCAAACATGTCGTCCACCTTGATCGGCTTGGAGATATGGTCGACCATGCCGGCCTCGAGCACTTTCTCGCGGTCACCGGCCATCGCATTCGCCGTCATGGCGATGATGGGCAGACCGGCGAACTGCGGCAGTGCGCGCAGACGGCGGGTCGCCTCATAGCCGTCCATGACAGGCATCTGGCAATCCATGAGCACCCCATCGAAGCGCGCGTCGGCCAGCAACTGGTCGAGGGCCTCCTGCCCGTTGTTTGCCAGCACGACCTCCATGCCGCCCTGGCGCAGCAGCTCCACTGCCAGCTCCTGATTCAGTTCGTTGTCTTCGACCAGCAGGACCCGCGCGCCCTTGAGATGCTGCAGATGTGCGGATTGCCCCTGGGCTCGGGATAGCGCGCGGTCGGCAACGATGCGCCCGCGGCCAAGCGCTTCGGCCACGGCTTCCAGCAGCGTCGACGGCGTGATCGGCTTGGTCAGCAAGGCATTGACGCGCGCGCCGCAGCTGTGCACCGCCGCCATGGCTTCCTCGCGGCCAAAAGCCGTCACCATGATCACGGCTGGCGCCACCGACCCGCTGAGCGACTGCATGCGTCGCACGGTTTCCACCCCATCCATCCGCGGCATCTTCCAATCCATCAGCACCAGGTTGTAGGCAAGCGCGCGGCGGTCGGCTGCCGCTATCATGCGCAGGCCTTCGTCGCCGTCCCTGGCCATGTCCACTTCCAGGCCGAACTGCCGCGCCATGGTCGAGAGGATTTCGCGCGCCGCGGCATTGTCGTCCACCACCAGCACACGCAGCCCCAGCAGTTCGTTGGCATCGAACATGCGCCGCGGCATGGGCTGGGCCTGCAGGCCGAAATGCGCGTGGAAGTGGAAGGTCGACCCCTGTCCCACGGCACTGTCGACCCAGATGCGCCCGCCCATCATTTCGACCAGGGTCCGGGAGATTGCCAGGCCCAGGCCGGTTCCGCCGTAGCGTCGCGTAGTCGAGGTGTCCGCCTGGGTGAATGACTGGAACAGCTTTGCGCATTGTTCGGGCGTCATGCCTATGCCCGAGTCCTTGATCCAGAAGTGCAGCTCGACCGCGCCTTGCTGCTGGCCGACCACTTCCATGCCCAGGATGATCTCCCCCTGGTCAGCGAACTTCACGGCATTGCTGCACAGGTTGGCCAGCACCTGGCCCAGGCGCAGCGCGTCGCCGACCAGCGCGGTGGGCACATCGACGGCGGCGCTGAACAGCAGTTCCAGACCCTTGTCCTCGGCCTTCATCCCTATCAGGTTGGCGACATGGTCAAGCACATCTTCCAGCCGGAAATCGATATGTTCCATGGACATCTTTCCGGCTTCGATCTTGGAGAAGTCGAGGATGTCGTTGATGATGCCCAGCAAGCTCTCTGCGGCCCTGTGGACTTTCTCTATGTAGTTGCGCTGCTTGTTGTCGAGCGCCGTCTGCAGGGCCAGATGCGACATGCCTATGATGGCATTCATGGGCGTGCGTATCTCATGGCTCATGTTTGCCAGGAATTCGCTCTTGGCCCGTGTCGCTTCCTCGGCGATCTCGCGCGCCTGGTGCAGTTCATCCTCGGCGCGCCGGCGCTCGGTGACGTCGCGCACCGATGCGCAGACGCACTCGCCGCGGCCACCGACGTCAGGCAGGCGCGACAGCCCGACCTCGATCGGCAGTTCCACACCGTCCTTGCGCATGCCGTGCAGCCGGCTTTTGCCGGTTCCCATCAACCTCGCGGCCGCACCGGCGCCAAACTTTCCGCGCAAGGCACCGTGGCTGGGCCGCACGGCGTGGGGCACCAGCAGGTCCACGGACATGCCCACCAGCTCGCCGCTGGCATAACCGAACATGGACTCGACCTGTGGGTTCGCGAGCGTGATCCTGCCGTCGGCGCTCACCACCAGCATGCCGTCGGGAGACGACTCGATGATGCTGTGGTACCAGTCCTCCGTGGCCTGGACGGCATCCTTTTGCGCGGCCAGTTCCTGCGCCTGCTGCTCCAGAATCGCCGCCTGAGCCTGCGTTTCCTCGAGCAGCCGCTGGGTGGCCACGTTGCGTTCGAGGATCTCCAGGTTCGCTGCCAGCGCCGGCAGCAGCGCGTCCAGCATCTCCCGGCGCGCGGGCGACAGGGCCTCGAGGCTCGCTATCTCGAGCACCGCCAGCAGCTCGTCGCCGCGCTGTATCGGCAGCACGCAAATGCACTTCGGTGTGGCGTCGCCCAGCGCCGAGCCGATGCGCACGTAGTCGGCGGGCGGCTCCATGAGGGTGATGGGGCTGCGCTCCAGCGCACACTGTCCGACCAGGCCCTGGCCCAGCTGGATGTACTGCTGCAGCGATTTGCGTTCGCGGTGGGCAAAACCGGTCAGCAGGCGCAGGCGGCGCTGGTTCTTTTCGTAGATGTAGAGAACGCCATGCCCCAGATTCAGCAAGGGAGCGGACAAGGCGAAAAAGCGCTGCGCCAGCTCGACGAAGGACCGGGTCGATTGCAACTCTGCCGAGATTGCGGCCGTGTGGGTCTTGACCCAGCGTTCGACTTCGAGTTCGCGCGCGCCTTGTTGCAGCACGGCCACGGCGCGCGCCAAGGCGCCCAGATCGTTGGTGTGCGAGGTATGGGGCACTTCCTGCTGCAGGTCGCCCGCCGCGATGCGTTCGACGGCGGTGCGCAGCTCGAAGGCCGGCACGCGGATCGAGCGCGCGATCAGCCAGGCAAAGAGGGCGCTGAACAGCCCGCCGATGACCAGCAGTGCGCTGCCATGGAGACGGTTCTGCTGCGCCCGGTCCTGCACCGATTGCAGTGTGGCGCGGGCGCTTTCCTCCTTGGTCGCGGCCACGGCTTCCATGGCTTGCGCGACGGTCTGGCCCATGACGGTGAATTCGCGACTCGCCGCGCGGTTGCGCGCTGCGTCGAGCTCCCCTTGTCGCGCCAGCGTGAGCAACTGCGCGACGTTGTTGCGGTAGACCGCGTAATTCTGTTCGAAGGTCAGCAGGTTGCGCCGGTTGTCATCGCCCAGGATGCGCCCGCGCAGCTCGCCGAGTTCACGATTGATATCCTGGTGCGAATGGTCCAGATTCGCCAGCGCCAGGGCTCTGTCGGTCTCGTCGCTGGTGAGCAAGGCATTGCGCAGGTGGCGCCCC
>Ga0308157_10004069_pt1 | contig 19981 bp, 20 predicted proteins | sample PhyBR1_FD_201035 | JGI IMG/M metagenome (GOLD analysis project Ga0308157, IMG submission 201035) | Phyllosphere microbial communities from UC Gill Tract Community Farm, Albany, California, United States - DLSLB.R1 | ecosystem: Host-associated > Plants > Phyllosphere > Unclassified | place: USA...
CGCTGCGCGACGTCGGCCGGCGCGACATGTCGGTCACGATGGTGGGCGAGCAGGCCCGCATTCCCCTCGCCATCGGACCGACCGGGCTGGCCGGCATGACGTGGCCCAATGGCGAGGCCGAGTCGGCGCGCGCCGCCGCCAGCTTCGGCGTGCCCTACTGTCTGTCGACGATGTCGATCTGCTCGATCGAGGATGTCGCCAAGGCAAGCGGAAAGCCCTTCTGGTTCCAGCTGTACCTGATGAAAGAGCGCAAGATCAACGAGAGCCTGATCGACCGGGCCCAGCGCGCCGGCTGCACGGCGCTGGTGCTCACGCTCGACCTGCACGTGCAGGGCAAGCGCTGGGCCGATGAAAAGCACGGGTTGGGCGTGCCGCCCGAGATGTCCGTGCGCAATGTATGGGACATGGCCAGCCATCCACGCTGGCTGCTGAGCATGATCAAAAGTCAGCGCCACACCTTTGGCAATCTGCAAGGTGAAGTCAAGCAAGCGAAGAATGTGCAGGCGCTGACGGAATGGGTGGAGAGCCAGTTCGACCCGTCGTTCGACGCCGACAGCGTGCGCTGGGTGCGTGCGCGCTGGAAAGGCAGGCTGATCCTCAAGGGCATCATGCATCCGGACGATGCGCGCCAGGCGATCGATCTGGGCGCCGATGCCATCATCGTCTCCAATCACGGCGGCCGCCAGCTCGACGGCGCGCCCTCCTCCATCTCCGTGTTGCCGGGCATTGCGGAAGCGGTGGGCGGGCAGATCGAAGTGTTGTTCGACGGCGGCATCCGCACCGGATCGGACATCATCAAGGCGCTGGGCCGCGGCGCCAGCGGCTGCCTGTCGGGGCGGGCCTGTTTGTATGGACTGGCGGCAAACGGTTGCGAGGGTGTCCATACCGCGCTGTCGCTGTTTGAGCAGGAACTGGCGGACTGCATGGCCTTGACCGGCCTGAGCAGTGTGCACGATATCGCGCCCGGCGTGGTCACTGCCCAGCCTTCGCTGCTGATGCAAGGCTGAGCCGCCGGTTCAGCGCAGCACTGGTGCGATCTGCTGCGGGCGCTGGTAGGGAGCGACGTAGCGTTCGCGCGCAAAGTAGTCCGTGCTCGACAGCGCGAACAGGATCGCCAGCGTGGCCATCGCCGTGATGGCGGTCAGTCGTATCAATACGTGGCTGCTGCGCAGGCGCATGAAAAACAGCATCACCAGTCCCGCCTTGAGCGCGGCGATGCCCAGGTTCAGCACGCTGTTCCACGCACCCAGTTGCAGCAAGGCGCTGGCCGCCGTGGCCGCCAACAGCAGCAACAAGGCGATCCACACGATGATGAGCAGCCTGTACTGTTTCATCTCAGCCTCCCGCCCGCCCGAGCAGATACAGCAGTGGATAGAGGAAGATCCACACCACGTCGACAAAGTGCCAGTACAAGCCGGTCAGTTCGACCGCCAGCGCGTGCTGCCGCCCGCCCCGCACGGTCAGGCCCAGGCAGAACACGCAGCCCACGGCCAGATGCAGCGCGTGCAGCGCGGTCATCGCAAAATAGAGTAGAAAAAACAGCTGCATGCCGTGCAAGCGATCCAGCGAAATTGCATCCGCAGGCGCGAAACCACGGTCGGGGAACAGATGCTCGGCGAACTCGTGCTGGTATTCGATGCCCTTGATGACAAGGAAAGCTAGACCCAGCAAGGCAGTCGCGCTCAGCCACCACTGGGTGCTGCGCTGTGCCCGCGCGCGCTCGGCGGCCACGGCCATGCACAGGCTGCTGGTGAGCAGGATGGCGGTGTTGACAGTACCCAGCAACATGTCCGTGTGTCGGCTTGCCGCGGCGGCCGCGTCCGGGAAATGCGTGCGCACGTAGACGTAGCCCAAAAAGAGCGGTCCGAACAACAGCAATTCCGTGGCCAGCAATATCCAGAGCGCAAACGTGGCTGCGTGTTCGGGCTCGCCACGCTCGGCAATCGCGGACGCGTTCGCGGTACTCACGCCGGCTCTCCCTGCTCGGGGTAATCATAGGGCGGGCGCGTCACCACTGGCGGCCGCTCGAAATTGTGGGTGGGCGGGGGCGAACTGGTTTCCCATTCCAGGCCTGTGGCCTGCCACGGATTATTACCGCTGGGCTTGCCCTTGAACAGCGACCAGCCCAGATAGATCAGCGGCAGCAGGTAACCCACCGCCAGCAGCGCAGCGCCGCAGGAGGAAACCAGATGCAGCACCTGGAACTCGGGAGGATAGCTGTGGTAGCGGCGCGGCATGCCCTCGTAGCCGAGCAAAAATTGCGGGAAAAAGGTCAGGTTGAAGCCGACGAAGATGATCAGGGCGGCCGCCCTGCCCCAGGCTTCGGAATACAGCCGGCCCGTCATTTTCGGCCACCAGAAGTGCAGCGCGCCGAAGTACGCCATGACCGATCCGCCGACCATGATGTAGTGGAAGTGCGCCACCACGAAATACGTGTCGGACAAATGCACGTCCAGCGCCAGCGCGGCCAGGAACAGGCCGGTCAGCCCGCCTATGGTGAACAGTCCGACAAAGCCGAGCGCATACAGCATGGGCGCGCTGAAAGTGATCGAGCCCTTGTACAAGGTGGCGGTCCAGTTGAATACCTTGACCGCCGAGGGAATGGCCACCATGAACGAGAGCAGCGAGAACACCATGCCGGCATACACCGACTGACCGCTGACAAACATGTGGTGCCCCCACACCAGAAAGCCGATGATGCCGATGCCGAGGATGGCGTAGGCCATGAAGCGGTAGCCAAATACGCGCCGGCGCGCAAAGCATGGAATGATTTCGCTGGCCACGCCCATGGCCGGCAGGATCATGATGTAGACCGCCGGGTGCGAATAAAACCAGAACAAGTGCTGGAACAGCAGCGGATCGCCGCCCAGCGCGGGATCGAACAGCCCGACCTGGAAGACGCGCTCGATGCCGACCAACACCAGCGTCATCGCCAGCACCGGGGTGGCCAGCACCAGGATGATGGAGGTGGCGTAGTTGGCCCACACGAACAGCGGCAGCCGGAACCAGCCCAGGCCGGGGGCGCGCATCGTATGGGTGGTGACGATGAAATTAATGCCGGTCATGATGGACGAGAAGCCGACGATGAGCACACCCAGCAGGGCCAGCACCACGTTGGAGTTGGAGAACATCGTTGAGAATGGTGTGTAGAACGTCCAGCCGGTATCGACCCCGCCCGCGATCAGCGCCCATATCGTGAAAGCTCCGCCGATCACATACACATACCAGCTGGCCAGGTTCAGGCGTGGGAAGGCCAGGTCGCGCGCGCCGATCATCAGGGGCAGCAGGAAGTTGCCCAGCACGGAGGGAATCGAAGGGATCAGGAACAGCCACACCATGATCACGCCGTGGGCGGTGAACAGCTTGTTGTAGGTCTCCGCCGAGACCAGGTCGCCCTGCGGCGTGGCCAGTTCGATGCGTATCAGCGCAGCCGCCACGCCGCCGAGGAAGAAAAAGGTCGTGATGGCGATGGCATACAGGATGGCGATGCGCTTGTGGTCGTGCGTGCCCAGCCAGGACCACAGCGAGAACTTCCCGCCAAGGTAGCCCAGATCGATTGCTTCGGTCGCGCTAGCGGGTGTGCCGCGGTGTACTGCGCTCGTCATGCGCGCTCTCCTTGATGTATTCAATGATGGCCAACAGGTCTTCCTCGCCGATCTGGCCGGCAAACGACGGCATGATGGGCGCATAGCCCGCCACCACGTCCTTGTGCGGCAGCAGGATGGAATCGCGGACATAGGTGGCGTCGGCGGTCAGTTCGCGGCCGTCCTGCAAATGGACGCGGCGGCCGATCAGCCCGCGCAGGTCCGGCGCGTGGACGGTCGAGCCGGCAGAGTGGCAGCCGCTGCAGCCGAAGCGGCGGAACAGCGCGAAGCCGCGCGCGGCCATGCCCGGCACCGATGGCCCCTGCTGCAGCCAGCGGCCAAACTCGGCCGGCGGCATGACCACGATGCGCCCGCTCATGGTGGCATGCTCGGTGCCGCAGAACTCGGCGCAAAACAAATGGTAGACGCCCACCTTGCTGGGCGTGAAATAGATCGATGTGTAGCGCCCAGGCAGCACATCCTGCTTGACGCGGAACGCGGGCACGAAAAAGCTGTGGATCACATCCTGCGACGTCATCACCATGCGCACCGGCTGGCCGGCAGCCACGTGCAGCTCACCCACTTCGCGCCGCCCGTTCGGATGTTCCGCCTTCCACATCCATTGCTTGGCCACCAGGTAGATCGGCGTGGCGTCCGGGTTGGGCCGGTACAGGCTGGCGTAGTCGTAGGCGGCCCAGCCGAAGACAGCAAAAAACAGCAGCAGCGGCGCCACGATCCAGATCACCTCGACGGTGCGGTTGCCGCTGGGGGGATGCTGGCGGCCAGCGCTGGAACCGGCGCGGTAGCGGATGCAGAACCAGGTGACGAGCACGAACAAAATGAGCGCAACCAGGCCGGTCATGATCAGCGTGGTCAGGGCCAGCGCGTCGAAGCGTGCCGCGCTGGACGAGGCGCTGGCGGGCAGCCAGTGGAAGTCGCTGTTCATGCCTGCTTCCTCCTTCGGCGAGCCAGGACCGCCAGTCCCAGCAACAGCAACGTGGCCAGGGCGCCGGCGCGCACCAGCCATAGCGCAGCAACGCTGTGGCGACCGCTGGCGGGGTCGAAGTGCGCGCACAGCAACAGGAACTGCTCGCCCAGGCTGGTGTCGAACCTGCCCGCGCCGGCATCGCGCACGGCAAGGCGCAACGCCGCCGGCTCGAAACGCAGGCCGGGGAAAAAGCGCGCCACCCGGCCATCGGGGCTGGCCACGATAAACCCTGCCGCGTGCGCCAGTTCGCCCGTGGCGGGATCGCGGCTGCCGCGGTAGCCGATCGCGTTGGCAAACGCGGCGCTGGCCGCTGGTTTGCCCGACAGCAGATGCAGATCCTGCGCGCCGCCGGGCAATATGGCGGCGTAAGCTTGCTTGCGCGCGGCGGCCAAGGCAGGCGTGTCGGCCGGGTCGATCGATACGCCGGCCAGCCGGTAGGCGCCAGCGGGCAAGCCGCTCAGGGCCAACGCTTGCAGCACGCCTTCAAACAGTGTCGAACACAGATTGCGGCAACTATAATAGCCGGGCACCAGCACTACCGGAACGCGGCCGAACAGCGCCCCCAAGCGCAGCTGTTGGCCGTTCTCGTCGACAAACACGGCGTCCAGCGGCAGCGGCGCGCCCGCTTTCGGCGCAAACGCGGTGACTGGCTGCGGCGGCAGGGCCAGCGGCGCGGCCCGCACAGCGGACGCGGCAAACAGCAGGCACAAGCACATGACGACGGACGGTTTTTGGCTCATCGGCGCTGCTCCGTGGCGGCGCGCTCGGCCATCAGCCGCATCGCTTGCTCGACCGGAATGCGGGCGACGCCGGTATCCCGATCGATCCAGCCATAGCTGTTGACCAGGCGCTGCTTGTCCGCTTCATAGGCCGCGCGTGCCGGTTGCGGGGCCGCCTCGAGCGCGGGCGCAGCCGGACGCGTGCCGGGCGCATTGGGTCCGCCAAACCCTCCCTGCGGACGCAGCATCTCGCGCGCGCCCCACGCCGCACCAAGCGCAAAAAGGACGCCGCCGACAATGGCCGCCCCGCCCCAGGCCAACGCACGGGCGTGCAGACCGCTGTCTTCGTCCGACTCTTTGGCCTTTCCCGCTTGGTTCGGCTGCTGCGGAGTCTCAGGCATACCGGCCCTCCCTGTGATGGCCGGCCCAAACCAGCCATAACGACGCAAATGCCACGGCCACGGTGGGCGCCAGCCATAGCGCGGGCGTTCCCATCGGACCGACCGACGGCAACACCAGCCACCAGCAATCGAGCAAATGGGCCGCGAGCAAGCCCCAGGCCAGCACGCCCATCAACGAGGGCGCGCGTTTGGCGCGGCGCGACAGCAGCAGCATCAACGGCGCCGCCAGATGAAACACCGCCAGAACCCACGCCACGCCCACCCACAAGGCCGTGGAGCGGCGCGCGTACCAGATGATCTCGTGCGGCAAATTCTCGGCCCAGATGATGAGGAACTGCACGTAAGCGAGATACGCCCAGCCAAGCACATACATCAGCAGCAGATTGCCCAGGTCGGGCAACTGCTTGCGCGCCGCTTCGCGCTTGAGCAAGGCCACCGCCAGCGCCATGCCGGTCAACATCTGGCCGCTCAGCGCGAGCCAGCCGAACACGCTGGACGACCACTCCGGCTGCAGCGACATGATCCAGTCGACCGAGGCCAGTCCGAGCGAGAACACGTAGGCCAGCAGCCCAAACGCCGCCATGCCGGGCGAGCGGCGCAGCGCCGGCTTGCGTGCCAGCCAGGATAGCAGACTCCACAGCGCAAGCCAGATCAGCGCGCGCGCAATAAAAAAGGGCCGCGACAGCCACCACGCCTTGAACTCCGGTGCGCTGAAGTCGGCGTGCCAGTCGATGCTGTGCGCGGCCCAGGGATAGAGCGTGTCCATGCCGGCCAGCAGCGGCAGGAACAGCAGACACCACAGCGGAATGAGGCGTGCGCGCTCCAGCATGTCTTCGCGGATCACTTCGCCCCAGGCGCCGCCGGTCAGATTGTGCAGCCAGACATTGGCCAGCCCGCCCATCAGCACGCCGATGCCAAACCACCACGCCGCCAGATAACACGCAAAAAAGGCGCGCGGCGCCAGCCACCAGCCCAGCAGGGCCAGCGCGACGGCGCCGGCAAGCAGCAGCAAACGCTTCATCGCTTGCCCCCCGCCGGCAATTGCTCCCTCAGGGCGGGCGGCAAGCTGGCTGCCTTGGCATTTTGGCTCAGCTGCAAGGCGCGAATATAGGCGACGATGGCCCAGCGGTCGGCCGGCTCCACGCGGTCCGCATACGGGAACATCACGCCGTAGCCGTTGCTGATGACGTCGTAGAAGTGGCGGTCCGGCGCATTGCGCAAGCGGTCGCTGTGGTACGACGGCGGCGCCGGAAAGCCGCGCCGCACGATCAGCCCGTCGCCGTCGCCCGCGATGCTGTGACAGGCAGCGCAATAGATGTTGTAGCGCTGCTGGCCGCGCCGCAACAAGGCCATATCGACCGGATACGGGATCCGCCCGGCCGCCTGGGCCGCGACGTCCGCGCGCACGGCCTGCTGCCCTTCCCGGCCGCCGCTGCTGTCGGCGAAATCACCGCGTGCGCTGGGCTGGGTGCCGGCTGGCGGGGTCCGCGCCGAGCTGCCGTCGGCGAACAGCTTGCTGGCAGCGAAGGGACGATAGCGCGGCTGGTCGTACATGTCCTGCTTGGCCTTTTCACAACCGGCCAGCAGCGTCACTGAAAACAGCAGCAAGGCCAGGCGCTTCATGCCGGCACCTCGCGCACAAACAGGGGCTGCAAGCTGCGCAGCAACCGCTCGCTCCGGTCGCGGGAAAAGGCCGGATCGCTGACGGGCAGGCACAGATAAAACCGGTTGCGGGTGGCAAGCTCGAATTCTTCCACCGCGAACAGCGGATGGTACAGCTTGGGCAAGCCGTTGAGCAGCAACATGCCGAATACCGCGGCCAGCGCGGCGCCCAGGATGGTGAACTCGAAGGTGGCCGGGATGAACGACGGCCAGCTGTGCAAAGGCCGTCCGCCGACATTGATGGGATAGTCGATGACCGCCGAATACCACTGCATGAAATACGTGCCGGCGCCGCCAAGCAGGCCGCCGATCAGGGTGATCAGTGGCACGTGGTTGCGCTTGAGGCCCACCAGTTCATCCAGGCCCTCCAGAGCAAATGGCGAGTAGGCCTCGAAGCGACGAAAGCCGTGTTCGCGCACCGCACGGGCGGCGGCCATCAGCGCGTCGGCGGTGGGAAATTCGGCCAGCAAGCCGTACAGGGGCGCGCTCATGTCGGCTCCCGCGCGCTGTCGCGCACCAGGCCGCGCATTTCCGCCATTGAAATCGCAGGCAGGAAGCGCACGAACAACAGGAACAGCCACACGAACAACGCCACCGAGCCCAGCAACTGAACCCAGTCCCACATGGTCGGGTAGAACATGCCCCAGGCGGAAGGCAGGAAATCCTGGTGCAGGGAGGAGACGACAATCAGGAAGCGCTCCATCCACATGCCAAGGTTGATGACCAGACTGAGCACAAACAAGGTGGGCACGTGGTGGCGCAGCCGCCGCCACCACAGCAGCTGCGGCAGCAGCACGTTACAGACGAGCATGCTCCAGTAGATGGGCGCGTAGGCGCCGACCCAGCGGTCGATGGTGACGTGGCGCTCGTACACATCGCCGCTGTAGAAGGCGGTGAAGATCTCCGCCGCGTAGCCGTAGGCCACCATCGCACTCGTGGCCAGCAGCACCTTGCCGGCATTGGCCAGGTGACGCTCGGTGATGAAATCCTTGAGCCCGAAGAAATGCCGCAGCGGTATGGCCAGGCTCAGCACCATGGCAAAGCCGGAGAACAGCGCGCCGGCGACAAAGTACGGCGGGAAGATGGTCGAATGGTAGCCGGGGGTATTGCCGATGGCGAAATCCAGCGCCACGATCGTATGCACCGACACCACCAGCGGCGTGGCCAGGCCGGCCAGCAGCAGATAGGCTGTTTCGTAACGCGCCCAGTGGCGCGCTTCGCCGCGCCAGCCCAGCGCGAGCAAGCCATACACCACCTGCTTGCCGCGCTGGCCATGGCGCCCTGCCCGGTCGCGCAAGCTGGCCAGGTCCGGCAGCAGCCCGACGTACCAGAATAGCAGCGACACCAGCAGGTAGGTACTGATGGCGAAGAAATCCCATACCAGCGGACTGCGCCACTGCGGCCACAGGTTCATGATGTTCGGATACGGCACCAGCCAGTAGAAGAACCACGGCCGCCCCAGGTGCAGGATGGGGAAAATGCCGGCGATGCCGGCCGCGAACAAGGTCATGGCCTCGGCAAAGCGGTTGATCGATGTGCGCCATTTCTGCCGCAGCAGCAACAGCACGGCGGAGATGAAGGTGCCGGCATGGCCGATGCCGATCCACCACACGAAGTTACCGATCGCAAAGCCCCACGCCACCGGAATATTGACGCCCCAGATGCCCACGCCCTCGATGAACAGCCATACCATGGCGCCGAAAAACGCCAGCACGCCGATGAAGGTCAGTCCGAACGCGGTCCACCAGACCTTGCCGAACGATCGGTCAAGCACGACGCCGGCGATTTTGTCGGTGACGCTGGCATAGTCGTAACCGGCCCGCAACACGCCGATGTCCCGCGACACGGGCTGGCCTGCGCGGTTATGTTCGGTACTCATTCGAGCTCCGGATCCGGGTTGATCACGCGCGCGGCGTAGGTGGTGCGCGGCTGGGTGTTCAGTTCGGCAAGCAGCGCGTAGTCGAGCGTGGCCTGCTTGGCTTTGACCACTTCGCTGGCGGGATCGTTCAAGTTGCCAAAAACGATGGCGCGCGTCGGACAGGCCGCCTGGCAGGCGGTGACCATTTCACCGTCGGCAATCGGGCGCCCCAGTTTTTCAGCGTCGATCCGCGCGTGCGTGATGCGTTGCAGGCAGTACGTACATTTTTCCATCACACCGCGCTGACGCACCGTGACGTCGGGATTGCGCAGCGCCTTGAGTTGTTCGACATCTGTCGGCGAATACTGCAGGAAGTTGAATCGACGGACTTTATACGGACAATTGTTGGAGCAAAAGCGGGTGCCGACGCAGCGGTTGTAGACCTGCACATTCAAGCCTTCGCTATCGTGCATGGTGGCGCCAACCGGGCACACTTCCTCGCACGGCGCCTTCTCGCAATGCATGCACGGCACCGGCTGGAACAGGGTGCGTCCTTGCGAGCGGTAGCGGTCCACGCGTATCCAGTGCATGATCCGCCCGCGCACAACCTCTTCTTTGCCGACAACGGGAATATTGTTTTCGGCCTGGCAGGCAATAGTGCAAGTGCCACAGCCGATGCAGGCGTTCAGGTCGATCGACATACCCCATTTGTAATCCCTGTAGGGCACGGCCGGATACAGCGAGGCATCAGGCGCTTGCTGGCGTTTGAGCGCGCGGGCAAAGCCGGGCTGCCGCCCGAATGTGGCCAGGTCGGCAAAGCGCACGATGTCGCGCCCCTGCATGTCCACCTCATGCTGGCGCAGGGCGAGCTGATGCCGCGCGCCGGTTCGCACCAGGCTGGCACGCAGGTCGCCGCCCAGCGCGGCCACGGTGCGCAGCCGATAGGTATCGAAGCCGACGTTCTCGCCCACCGCACCGCCGGCCCGCCGTCCATATCCCAGTGGCAGGGTCAAGCAGTCCTCGGCCTGTTCCGGCGAGACCAGCACCGGCAGCGTGATGAAGCGGCCTTCCAGGGTGACGCGCACCATGTCCCCGGTCTCCAGGCGGTGGTGCGCGGCGGTCGCCGGGCCAAGCAAGGCGGCGTTGTCCCAGGTGAGGCTGGTCAGCGGGCGCGGCAGCTCCTGCAGCCAGCCATTGTTGGAAAATTCCCCGCCATCGACGGCCGCATCTGCAGCAAAGATGACTTCGATCCCCTCGGCTGCGGGCGGCGGCGCGCTGACAGCGGCAGCGGCCTTGACCTGTACTGGCGCGGCCGCGCTGTTGGCGACCACGCCGGTGCGCAAGCTGTCCTGCCAGAACTGGTCGAAATGCTCGCCAGCGTGCTGCCGCCATTGCCGCCGGACCAGCGCGTAACCGCCCTGCTCCCCCTCGCCCAGCAGCATCGCCAGCAAGGCATGGCTGGAACGGCCGTCGTACAGCGGCGCGATCAGCGGCTGCACAATGCTGGCGGTGCCGTCATGGGCGCGGGCGTCGCTCCAGTGTTCGTAGCAATGCGTGAGCGGCAGGTGCCAGTGCGACAGGCGGGCCGTCTCGTCCTCGTACAAACCGAGATGGGCGCTGAACGGCACTTGGCGCAACGCACGGGCGAAGTCCAGCTCAGCCGGCGCGTTGTAGGCCGGGTTGGTGTCAAGCATCAGCAAACTGTCGACTGTGCCCGCGTGCATGTCCTTGGCCAGTTCGGCTATGGATTCAAGATGCGCCGGCCGGCTGGCGGCGACCGGCTCGATGTGCAGGACGGTCTGCCCGGTATTGCCGAGCATGGCATTGAGCTGATGCACCATGGCCCGCGCCGCGTTCGACAAGCTGGCGCCGGCAACGATGACGCCTTTTCCGCGCTGTGCGGCCAGTGCTTTGGCAACCGCCGCCTCCCATTGTTCGATGGCCTTGCTGGGCGCGGGTCCAGCCGGCGCTGCCGCACCCAGCCGCGCGGCGATGCGCCACAGGGCGCGCTCGATGTAGCGTGGCGCCAGCGCGATGCGGTTGTCGGCAAAGGCGCCGGTGATGCTGGCGCTGGCTTCCATGGCATACAGCCGGTTGGCGCCAGCGGCGGCGCCCAAGCGCCGGCTGGCGGTAAAGTCGCGCGCGTGGGCGATGGCGCCGGGCCAGTTGCCGAACAGGTCGGCGTCAAGCGTGAGCACCACGGCGGCGCGGTCGAGCCGGTACAAGGTGTCGAGCGGACGGCCAAAGGCCAGGCGCGCGGCCACCGCGGCGCCGTCATCATGCAAGGGATCGGCAGCATGCCAGCGCGCCTGGGGATACTTGCGCAGCAGCGCCTGCAACTGGCCTGCCAGCGTGGGCGAGCTCACCGCGCCGGTGAGGATGCGCAGCCCGGCCCCGCCATTGCGGTCGAACCGGGCGCGGCGCGCGTTGAGTGCGCCGGCAAACGCGCCCCAGCTGGACGGTTGCGCGTTTTCGCGCACCGCCTGCGAACGGTCCGGGTCCCACAATTGCAACACCGACGCCTGGCCGAACACATCGGTGGCGCCCTGGCTGACCGGGTGCGCGGGGTTGCCCTCGACCTTGGTTGGGCGTCCCATGTGGCTCTCGACCAGCACCCCGTGCGCCAGCCCGCGCCGGACATAGACGGTGGCATAGAACACCGGGCGGCCGGGCACCATGTTTTCCGGCATGTCGACGTAGGGCACGATGGTCTCGGCGGGCGGTCCGCTGCAGCCGGCGCCGGCCAGCGCGGCGCTGGCGGCCATCAGCTGCAGCATCCGGCGCCTGGCGGGGCTCTCGACCGGCGCGATGGGGATGGTGGGACGGCGCGTCATCGGTGACAGGTGGAGCAGTTGCTCAGCGCATTGGCGTCGCGCAGATGATAAATGCGGCTTAGCTGGCGCATCTCGTCTTCGGTCAACGGCCGCTGCGGCGCCATGGACAACACCTGCGACAGCGGGCGCACGTGCTTGGGTGCGCTGCGGTGACAGGACAGGCACCACTGCATGTTGAGCGACGAGGCGCGCCAGGTCAGCGGCATCTGGTCGATCTGGCCGTGGCACTCGATACACGCCACGCCCTTGTTGACGTGGATGTCGTGCTCGAAATAGGCGAAGCCGGGCAGATCGTGCACGCGGGTCCAGGCGATCGGGCGCCCGGTCCGCATGCTCTCGTGCAGCGGCGCCAGCGCTGGCGAATCCACGTACAGCTGGGAGTGGCAGGTAAGGCAGATGGCGGTGGAAGGCATGCCGGCGAAGCTGGATTTCTCCACCGAGGTGTGGCAGTAGCGGCAATCGATGCCGTCGTCGCCGACGTGATGCTTGTGGCTGAAGCGGATCGGCTGGTCGATCGGTTCCAACGCCACGTGGGCCGGGTCCATCCGCCACTTGGCTAGCGCAATCGTGGCGATACCCAAGAGCAGCAAGGCCAAAAGCGCCAGTTTGATTCCAAGAACCGCAGGTTGGGAAAACGTGGGGGTCATCTGGCACCGGCTGAATGTGTAGTTCTGTGCAGCCAGTATAGCCACGGTGGCAAGTACGGCTCGCACGTTTGCGCCAGGGCGAAGTATTCGTGGAGCGGGCTGGCCTACAAGTCCGCCAGCGGGATGTCGGCGCCTGCGGTGCCCGCCTCCAGCGCCGTAATGAGGATGTTCAAATCGTGCCCGAGGCGCGCCAGCGTCGCCGCGTCCAGGGTCGCCAACGCGTCGGGAAGCACGCCGGAAAACGGTGCCGGGGCACTGGCAAGACGTCGTTCGCCCGCCGGCAGCAAAGTAACGGTCACCGCACGCCGGTCCGCGCCGTTTCGGTCCAATGTGATCAATCCCTGTGCGGCCAAGCTTTTGAGCAGATTGCTGGCCGTGGTCTGGTGAACGTCCAGCGCGCGGGCCAGTTCGCCGACGCCAATGCCCGGCCGTTGCTGCACCACGCTCAGTGCCCACAACTGCGAGCCGCCTATACCGGCGACCTTTTCGACATGGCGAAAATGGCTTTTGACGGCATTGAAGACAACCCGGAACTGCCTCAGCACTTGGGTGGGAGACGACAATTCGACAGCGCCGGTTTGGCCGGCGCACTCTTTTTCCGTTGAATTATTTGAAGGCATGCCGGAATGATAGTCGAAAAACGCCAGCGCGCCATCTTGGGCTGGGGCGGATGGTTCAATCGCCAGCGCCGCGCTGCGGCCAATTTTTTTCCAGTATGGCCCACAGGATGAGGCCATAGGAAAGCAGCCGCACCAGATAATGGTAAGGCGTATCTTCGTGCGCCGCGCCTTCCCAGGTCGAATAGATCCGGTGCGCGCCCTCCACCAGGAATGACAGCGCGAAATACAGGAAAAAACGTTGCCCCGAACTGCGCCAGAAACGCAAAAAGAACAACGCAATCACACAGGAGGCCATCGCGATGGCGCCGGTCAGGAAATGGATCATGTCAGCCTCACTTGTTTTCGTAGATTAGGCCATACAGCAACAGCAGCAGCGCCACCAGGGCGCTGGCCAGGCGCAAGGGCAGCAGATCGACCTGCGTAAACACCAGCTTGTCCAGCACCAGCAGCACATTGTTGACCGACATGCCGATGAAGCACAGGCCGCTCCAGAACAGCAGGCGCACACCGTTGCGCCGGTAGCTGGTGAGCAGCATCCATGCGCAGGCCAGCGAGGTGAGCGTGCAAAGTCCGTAAATAGTTTGCGCCATGTCAGACGTCCTTTCGCCAGGTGAAGGCATCGGCAAATTGCTGTGCTTGCCTATCGGTTTTGGAGTGTATCAGGCCCGCGATGGCGACCAGGTTGGACGCGTAGGCCTGCGCCAGCAGGTCGATCATGGCCGCCAGCTCGGGGTGGCGCGGCCAGTAACGATAAGTGGCATGCTTGGGCGTGCCGGTGCCGGCCAGGGCGCCCATGGTGCACAGCTCCTCAAGCAGCCTGCGCGCCGCCCGCTCGGCGATATACAGCCGTTGGGCGACGGCGGCGCTGTCCCATTCTTGCTCGGGCCGGGAACGCAGCAACAGCAAGGCCTCCAGGTGCGGTACCGACGCCACGCTGGTCAGGATGAAACGCCGCAGATCGTCCGACAGGAGCGGCGCCGTCATCGCCCCGCTCCGGAAAAGCCGCGCAAGTCCACCGCCTTCTGGCTGAACAGTTCGCTCGCGTGGCGCGCCAGGTCGTTCATGCCATAGCCGGCGGCCAGCTGCCGCGTCAGCCAGCGCGCCTGGCCGCCATCGCGCAGCAACTGCTCGATCTGCGCCCGCGCGCGGCCGAAGCCGGGATCGTCGGACTTGGGCGCCAGCCGGGCCATGTCGGCGTTGATCACATCGGCGATGGTGCTTGAACGCCCGCTCTCCGGATCGATCCAGACGCCGTCGATGCCGTCGCGCGCGGCGTTGAAGCGGTTCCAGGTGTACAGCTCGGGGCCGTCGTCGGTGGGCCAGCGGCCCGGCTGGCGGTAAGCCTCGATGCACAGCGCGCGCGCGTAGCAAGCCAGCGCGGCCGCGTAGGCCGGATGCAGCGGGGTGTCCAGCACCCGCAGCTCGATGGTGCCGAATTCCGGCTTGGGCCGCACGTCCCAATAAAAGTCCTTGATGCTGCCGACGATGCCCAAGTCGGCCAGGCGGGAGAAATGGTGCTCGAACTGGCGCCAGCTGCGGATGTGGGCCGGCATCGTGCCGCTCATCGGAAAGGCGCCGACCACGTTGCTGCGGGCGCTGCAAAAGCCTGAGTTCTCGCCCTGCCAGCACGGCGAATTGGCCGACAGCGCGATGAACAGCGGCGCGCGCTGGGTCAGCCAGGCGCACAGGCGCACCGCTTCGTCGCCGCTCGGCACGCCGACATGGACGTGCATGCCGAACACGGTGAACAACTTGGCAAGGTAGCCGAACTTCCTGGCGGAGGCGCGATAGCGGTCCTTGGGGTAGATGCGCTGGTCGCTCCAGCGCTGGAACGGATGGGCGCCACCGCCCGCGATCACCGCGCCGACCGCGAACGCGGCCCGTTCCACGCTGAGGCGGATCTCCTCCAGCTCGGTCGCGGCCTGCTGGTAGTCTTCCAGCACCGAGCTGGCCACCTCCAGCATCGAGGTGGTGATTTCCGGCGTGGCGATCCAGCGCTTGTCCTGCAGGTCCAGCAGGCGCAGGATATCCGGCGCCGCCGGCAGCAGGTCGAACGTCAGGCGGTCGAGCACCATCAGCTCGAGTTCGATCCCCATCGTGCCCAGGCGCGAGCGGGCGAACGGCGGCAGATACGCCGGCCCCTGCCCCGCCACCGCCGCCGCCTGCGCGTCGGCCATTGCCTGATCAGTCATGTCTCTCCTCCTCGTGATGTTCGCCGGCCAGCCGCAACCCGTACCAGGTCAGTCCCGGTGCCACCAGCACGTTGAGCGCCAACAGCGCCGCCATGATCTGGTTGGCGCCCTCGCTCAGGCCGGGATAGCCGGTCATCGAATTGTCCACCATCAGGGCGCCGAAACTCACCAGCGAACCCATCGATATCGCCAGGGCGTTCTTCTTGGACGGGCTCCACGCCAGCGCTGGCGCCAGCGCGACGCGCGTCGCCGCGATCCGCGCCGCAAACAGCAGCAGCGCCACGCCCAGCGCCTGCCAGTGCAACAGTTGCTGCACCTGCACCAGCGACGAGGACATCATGAACAGCAGCGCGTAGCCGATGTCCTGGCCCGTGCGCAGCTCGGCCTGAAACACATTATCGCGTTTCTCGGCGTTGCGCAGCAACACTCCCATCAGCAGCAGCGACAGCAGCGCGCTGGCGGCGCTGACCGAACACAGGCCCAGGTCCATCAACAGCGCGGCGAGCAGCATGCCGGGCCGCATGCGCGCGCGTGCCCGGCTGAGCCGCGTCGCCACCGCGTACAACCCGTAGCACAGCAGCGCGATCGCCAGCCCGCCGCCCAGCCGGCCCAGCTGCTGCGCCAGTTCGGTGCCGTAGCCGGTCGAGGCGCCGCCGTCGCGCGCCTTCAGCCAGGCCAGCGTCGGCACCAGCACCAGCAGCGCCATGACGTTGCCGAGTCCGACAAAATTCGCGCCGGCGAACACCGCCACGCCGCTGGCGTCGGCGTCGGACACCATCGATGCGTGGATGATCGGACTGGCGGCGATCAGCATGGCGGCCATGAAGCCGGCCTCGCTCCAGCCGAGCCCGCACAACACCAGCAATATACCGGCCACCGCGCCCCGCAGCACGCACGCCAGCAGCAGGCTGGCGCCCTGGCGCCGGCTGCGCCACAGCCAGGCCAGATCCATCTTGCGGCCGACCTCGAACAACACCAGGGCGGTGGCGGCGTTGAACAATTCCTGGAATTGCGTGGCCACGGCGGTGTCGATCAGCCCCAGGCCGCTCACGCCGAGCGCCAGGCCGGCGATCACCGCCCCGTACAGCCTGGGCAGGCCGCGCGACTCCAGCGCCAGACCGAGCATTTGGGCCAGCAGCAGGCCGGCGCCCAACAGCGCCAACGGCGACGACAGCCATAACGGCCATGCGATCAGTTCAGCGTTCATGATCGGCCGTCCACAACGCCGCCAGCGCCGCCATTTCGCGGTCCAGCAGCGACACCGCCCGGGTCTCCGCGGCCGAACCGGGGGGCGCCGTCAGCGCCACCTCGAGCCGCGCGCGCAGCGGGGGCTGGCCGGTTTTCCTCGGCAGCCACAGGCGCCCCACCAGCAATTGCCCGCGCCGCGCGATCGCCGCATAGGTGGCGCTGCGCTGCTGCGGCACGGACGGCAACATCAAGTGGAACGAGGCTGGCCACGTCGCGCCCGGCGTGGCGCGCGCCAACTGCACCTGGATCGCGGCCCGCTGCTCAAGCCGGCTATCCTCGCGCGTGAAGGGCAAGGGCATGGCCGGATCATCGCGCTGGTCCGACTCCAGCAGACGCATGCACTGATGCTCGCCCTGCCATACCAGCGCCGGCCCGACCCGTTCGGCCGGACGGCCACCCACATGGCGCCGCCAGATGTCCTCCAGCGCCGGCGGCGGCGCCGCCACATCCGGTTCGGCGTCGCCCGCGGCGAGCACGGCGCGCTGCAGCTCTTGCCAACGCTGTTGCTCCCAAACGCGCGTCGCGGCGCGTTCGGGCGGCGTCCAGCGCCACTCCGTGGCGATCCAGCCGCCACCACCGGACCGTGCCAATAGCACCACGCGCCGGCTGCCGTCCGCGTCCTCGGCCGGCTGCGCCCGCGCCTGGCGGCGCCAGCGGGCGTCCCAGATCGGCCAGGGCGGCGCGCCGGCGGCGCCGGCCCGCCAGTGCCACCACTGTCCAGCAGTGCTGAGGCAGGACGACACGCCGGGGCCATCCGCGACCCAGCGCCGTATCACCAGTCTGCCGCGCCAGGCGCATTGCGCAGGCATGGCCAGCCACGCAGCCGGCGGGCTGCTGTCCTGCTGGGGGCAAAAAACCGGCCGGCTATGCAACAGCGTAGCAAATGACGGAACCGCCGCCGGTAGATCGGGTTCCACCCGTGCCGGCGGTGCGGCCCACAGGCGGCTTGCGGACAGGCAAAGCAACAGCCCAGCGACGCGGCGCCGCCGGCGCGCGCAGCGGCTTGAGATTATTGATGGGTACATTTGACAAATTATATTGCAACAAAGTATATTTGTACAAATGCAGTTTTGGTCGGTAACTGTTCTTCTCCCAGCAGCGCCTGTGAAGGCCTTGATCCTCGTACCGGCGAGGATTTTTTTTAGTTCGTCCCCATCCCATGATAAACAAGCACAATACCGCCGCGGCATTCAACCGGGAATTCCGCAATTGGCGGATCTGGGCCACGCGCGGCCTGGTGGTTGCGGCGGCGGCCGCCGCCGGACTGGCGGTCACAGGCTTTACCTGGCTGGGCGAACAGGCGCTGTCGCTGTTCATGCAGGCGTTCCGCTTCAAACCGTGGCTGACGCTGCTGTGGACGCCGCTGTGCACGGCCGCCATCGTCTGGGTCACCCGGCGCCACTTCAGCGCCGCGGCCGGCTCGGGGATTCCGCAGGTGATGGCGGCGCTGGACCCGCTGGCGCCGCCCCATGCGACGTCCCGACTGGTCTCGTTCAGGCTCAGCATGGCGAAGCTCGGGCTGACCACCTGGGGCTTGCTGGCCGGCCTGTCGCTCGGACGCGAGGGGCCCTCGGTGCAGGTGGCCGCCGGCATCATGCTGACGGTGCGCCGCTGGCTGCCGGAGCGCTCGTCGGTGAGCACCCACGGCCTGCTGGTGGCCGGCGGCGCGGCCGGCATCGCCGCGGCATTCAACACGCCGCTGGCCGGGGTCATGTTCGCCATCGAGGAATTGTCGCGCACGCCCGAGCAGCGCAGCAGCGGGCTGCTGATGTCGGCGATCGTGCTGGCCGGCCTGATCGCGGTCTCGGTCTACGGCAACGCCACCTACTTCGGCATCATTCGCACCAGCGGCATCGACTTGTCGCTGCTGCTGCCCGGCGCGCTGGTCGCGCTGACCAGCGGACTGGCCGGCGGACTGTTCTCGCGCCTCTTGCAGGCGTCCCTGAGCGGCCACGCCGCCGACGCGCTATCGCGCCTGCGCCGCAGCCGTCCCGTGCTGTTTGCCGCGCTGTGCGGCCTGATGGTGGCGGTGATCGGCATGGTGTCGGCTGGCGCCACCTTCGGCAGCGGCTACAGCCACACGCGCGACATGGTGGCAGGCCGGGAAAGCGTGCCGGCGCTGTTCCTGCTGCTGAAGTTTGTCGCGACCTGGCTCACCACGTGGTCGGGCGTCCCGGCCGGCATCTTCGCGCCCTCGCTGGCGATCGGCGCCGCGCTCGGCAACGACATCGCGCAGTTGCTGCACTCGCCGCAGGCGACGGCCTTGATCGCGCTCGGCATGGTCGGCTTCCTGGCCGCCGCCACCCAGGCGCCGCTGACTTCCTTCATCATCGTCATGGAGATGGTCGACGGCCATTCGATGGTGCTGAGCCTGATGGCTTGCGCGATGGTGGCGCGCACCGTCTCCCACGTGATCAGCGCGCCGTTGTACCCGGTGTTGGCGCGGCAGCAGCTGGCCAACGCGACCGTCCTGGCGGGGCCGCATGGCGGCGGCCCACTTTAAGTAATTCCCAATATGTGCTAAAGTGCAACTAGGGTGATCGCGCCAGCCGGCGCGACAGGATATGCGATGGTCGGGCCGCCACGCGGTCGAGTAACGTCCCCGCATGCGTAACATTGCCCTCCCCTCCGTCGCCCCGCCCCTCATTGATATGCCACGCCATGCGCCGTGCCTCACCGGCATCGGCGGCCCGGTGCCGGGCAGGCGCGCGCCTGCCAGCCTCTACTTTGGAAAGTCGAAATGCTCATATTGCTAATTGCCGTCTTCGTCATCGCCTATGCCGCCATCGCGCTGGAACATCCGATCGGCGTCAACAAGTCCGCCTCGGCCCTGGTCGGCGCCGGCCTGTTGTGGACCATCTACGCGCTGGGCGTCGATGAACCGCGCCTGGTCGGGGAAAAGCTCGATGAAACGGTGGTGGCGACCACCCAGATCGTCTTCTTCCTGATGGGGGCCATGGCCATCGTCGAGGTGGTCGACTCCCACAACGGCTTCGAGGTCATTACGTCGCGCATCAAGACCACCAGGCTGACGTCGCTGATGTGGCTGGTCGGGCTGGTCACCTTCTTCCTCAGCGCCGTCCTCGACAACCTGACCACCACCATCGTCATGATTTCCCTGTCGAAGAAACTGCTCGACCAGGCCGAAGACCGGCTCTACTTCGCCGGCATGATTGTCCTGGCGGCCAACGCGGGCGGCGCATGGTCGCCGATCGGCGACGTCACCAC
>Ga0308157_10004070_pt1 | contig 19980 bp, 18 predicted proteins | sample PhyBR1_FD_201035 | JGI IMG/M metagenome (GOLD analysis project Ga0308157, IMG submission 201035) | Phyllosphere microbial communities from UC Gill Tract Community Farm, Albany, California, United States - DLSLB.R1 | ecosystem: Host-associated > Plants > Phyllosphere > Unclassified | place: USA...
GCTGATTACTCACTTGGATCATGAGTTTATCGTTTATACGTTTGATGAATATATTGCTCGTCAAGCTGACTCATCGATAAAAGGAAGCGCAGGTAAAATAAAAAGCTTTAAGATTGATGAGGCCGAAATTCCCTTTGACTTCAAGCATGAGGGAGATTGGTTTCTTTTGATCGTGCTCGATGCCTATTTCCTCAATCACGCTCTTATCCAAGAGGTGTTCGAAGACTTGCTGAAAGGCTAATCGACACAAAGGCTTTGCGAGGGCCCAGCGCGGCCTGTTGAGCCGCTTTGAACTCAGCCATTCAACGTAGTGTGGTTGCAGCGTCGCTTATCAGTTCGTGGTCTGGGTGCGTCGTGATTACCAGCCCGCGTAGTGACACACAAGGTGTGCCCAGATCGTTAATGCCCGACCGTCCCGGCGGAGGATTCGAAGCGCCTCTGCAGCAGGGATCTTGGTAGGGCACCCGCCAATCAGGAAGCATTTGTCCGGGCCCTGATGATAGAGGTGCATCAAGGTCAGTACCATAATCTGTTGAATAGGGGTCATGGATCGGTAGGATTTTCGCATGGTCGTCAATATGGCCGGGATTGGCGTAGATTGCTCCCAGTTGAAGCCCTGTGGTCGCATTGTGAAGTGACGACCTTGAGAGCCGTAGGCCCTGACTTGGATGAAGCAACTCTCCAGTTGGTAGTCATTGACGATCTGCCACGCGGTATTCCCAAAGACCTCGCCCCGTAGGTCTGACGGAAAGATTGGAGGTTGAACACCGCAGATCATGGCCAATGCAGTGTATTCGATCCCGTCCATGCAAGGAGTTTTGTCGACCAAGTTAACGAGTGTGTAGTTAGGAATACGGCCTGCTGCAAAGACTGGATCAATAGCTGCGTAGGCAGTGATGGCCACGGGCATGCGAGAGTGGTGAATGTAGCACGAGCTTGCAATCTCCAAGTCGGTAAATGCCCAGGTGTCTTTTGGCGTTCTGTAAACCCCAAGCTCACTGAGCAAAGATATCGCGTCATTCACGTATTGGTGGTGATTACTCATCGGAGTGCTCAGTCTCGTTTGTATGATCGCCCTACAGACAGCTTAGAGTGTCGTTTCTGATAGGTCTTGCTCGCAGTGCCACATAATTATTTTGCTGTAGATTAAGTGCGAGAACTTGTCGGTATATCCCGGGTTGTCAGGGATGCAAAGCCACTCGCCACGGACTTTTAGATTGAGGTGGAATTCTGAGTAAGTTAAGCGGTGCCATGTTTTGCAACGCAGGGCCATATGTGCATCTACCATGAAGATGGCCCATGTTGAAATATTTAGATGTTGTCGTAAAAATTTTTGAAATCTCCATCAAACTTTCTCCCTTCGTCATCCGCTGGCGGAAGAATGTTAATATTTTCAGGTGACCATTCAGCATGGTGCAAAAACATTTCTTCCGTAAAGGCGCGGACACCTAGCTCATGTGATGAAAGGATTTCTAGAGCATAGGTGCGTAAAATTCGGCCGCCAGATACATTGTTATGAATGAGGCTTTCATCGAAAAACTCCACCGTCCAGTCTTCATAAAACGCGCAACCTCCGATGTTTTTCCACGCACCTTTGAATTGCGGGAACTCATTACATGTAAGGTGACTGTCGTAAACAACGCTCAAAACTCCCTCGCTGGCTTGAAGTAGTTTTACAGGAGACAGTACGCCTCGAATTAATCCCTTTTCAATCATCGCTATGACGCGCGTGTCGGGTGAGGTGTCCCAAAGTACAGCTAAAGTTTGAATGGAAACCTTGTTTGATTTTTTTTGACTCAGTTTAAAAGGTTGAACCAAGTTGAAGATTGTATACGCACCTTCGCCACCTACGTTCGATGGTTGCTCATGTTCGACTTGTAGAACTCGGGAGTAATTCATAATGGTTCCATGAGTTGGTTGCTCGTCTCATGCACTAAAGTAGATTGTGCCATGCTTGTCAAGCCTGTCGGCGGTGCTGTTTTGCTTGCGATGAAGTCGTCATGCTGAGTGTGTGCGGAATATTGAAGATTTTGCAATATGTTAGATTTTCAAACTCAGTGCCTATTTTTGAGTAAATATGTGATGTATTGAAATCGACAAGGGTAGGGTGAGGGATTTTTATTCTGAGCGCATGAGAGTGTATCCGGTCATGCGAAACAATGACTTATCGTGATCGGCTAAATTAATGGCCCTCAATATATTATTAAACATCTCCGCAAATAGTGAGCTGGGTGCTTGAGAGAATATGTTCGCCAGGCAGGTGCTCCGGCGCGTGCCTGCCTGGAGAACTGTCCCCCCTGGCCAACCTTCATGGCTAATCAGCCTCGTAAATTCTTGACGTCAGTTCTCGTAGAGCTCAACGGCGGCTTGGACGGGAGGCAGGACACTTCGATTAAGCGTACCTACCTACAAGAAAAGCCACTCGATTTTTTGGTCATCAAGCGGCTTGATTGGCACCTTAAGCAGGTAGGGGGGCGGTAGCGGGGCTGTGCAAGGTGAGCTTACTCAGAGGCAGTTCTTGGCTCGACGGAAGTCTCGGGCTACAGCATCCTTCTCATCGGTAAACTCGACTCGGTTTTTCGCACTCACGGTGGCGTAGGATGGGCAGCCAGGCATGTGATAGATCTTCGTTCGCACATTCCCGATAACCAATGCCTGAGCTTTTGCGAGGGTTGGTCTAATCGCGGTCTTAGGCTCTGCTGAGCTCATAGGGTTGGCGATCTTCCGTGCCGATGCGCTGGCCTGTAGAGAAGAGGTTGTTGGGCTGAGCCTAACGTTCAGAAAAATCGGTGCATGGTCGGATACAAGAGATCTACCTTGTGCATGGCTCAGCCCTAGGTATTTGGGGTAGTTGAACACCTCTACACCATTGATCCGCATTCGGCTGTCTTTACTGATAAATACATTGTCGTAAAGGTTCGCGAATTGACCATCCTTGGCAGACAGGGTGCTCGCTCCTCTAAGCATCAGCGGTTTTGCGAGCTTGTCGAGGCTTGCCCAAGCTTGAGCCGCCGGCGGAGTGTTGAAGTCACCCATCAGGAAGACTTGGTCGGTGCCTTCGTATGTCTGGTGAAGCCAGTCCCAATACTCGGATAGTGCGGCGATCTCCGGTGAGCGATCGGCTTGATTTTTTCCATAGATGATGTGCACGGTGGCAGCAACAAAGAATGCGTTGTCCCTGAGAGACTTGAAGCGTGCCGAGTAAGGCTCGCGCTCGAAAATGTCTCTCCTGTCCAGGTAAGTGACTGCGCCATCTTCATAGGAAATGACATCATCCCGCCATACAAACCCATACATCTCTTTATAGCTCGACCGACCCACCGCATGAGATGCCATGGAGCTCCAATGGACACCGGTCTGCTTGGCGAGCTCCTTGGTCAACGCGTTAAGAGCATCCTCACTCATCAGTTCCTGCACCGCCATGAAGTCTACATTTTTAGCGACCTTGGCGATGGCTTGAAAGTCCTTCGTTGGGCGAACACTCAAGTGTTGGAGGTTCCAAGTAGCAATTTTGGTATCCGCCTGAGCGGGAGGGGAGAAGTGAGAGCAGAGGCACAATGATATTGCGAGCAAGAAAGAAGGCTTGGAACGCATCTTTTGAATCCAAAAAAAACGGTGGAATATACATGAACTCAAGTGCAAAGTCTTCGGGCGACTGCAGTATTTTTTGTTAGGTACGATCGCCCGAGCTAAGGTCACGTGATGGTAGTAAATGGACAGCGCGGCGAAACTTAAAGGTGCTTTGCGATGTAGGTGCTTAGAGAGCGCGGGGCAAGGAGTGTTAAGCCCAGCGGGCGAACTAATGGGAGAAAACTGCCTGTCCTAGTTCCCGTTGTGACAATGATGGAGTGAAAACCTCGCTCAAGGTTGATAGTGTAGTAGTCGTGGACAGGCAGCGGGCTGGTAAGGCCCACCGGCTCGATCATGAATTTAGATCTGTCTGAAGTGACGATTAGACCTGGCTTGTCAGGGTTGTAGGTGAGTTTATATTTTGGGGTATTCTTGAGATTTGAGCTGAGGTGAACCACTAGAAATGGTTCTATTAGAAGAGGGCAAATTATAGATTTCCAAAGTGTGCGCTTAATCGTAAAGCGTGGAAAGTCTCTACGGGCTGTTCTGTGATCCTCGGATACGGTAGGAGGGCCCTCTGCTAACGAGCCGCTTACGTTGGTTAGGAATGTACAAAACAAAGATGCGCAGAATGTGTCCTGATTGGACACCGGAAATCCACAAGCTCCACACAGGCGGCCATAGTGGGTTTGAAAAGAATCTACTTCGGGTTCATAGAGTTCGTCAAAAATGGGCTTTGGAATTTTATGGTCTTGAGGGGGGCGAGGCGTGACACATTTGGAGGCTACTAGAGTCCGTATCGAATCGAAAGATAACCTGGGTGATGAGTGGGATGCTTCAATTCTAGACACCGCATTGTCACGAGTGAGAAGGGGGTTCTCAAGAAGCTCAGAGAGTACTTCGAGAGTTAATGTGCCGGGCTCTGCGTTTACAAGAAAACAACCCTTGAACCCGTGAGTGCAATTTCGGGGGAGCCATTCAGTTATAGGTGTCGAAAGATAATCAAGCAGAGCTTCGTTGGTAAGTGGTTTTGCTATATTTGTAACTCTCCAGTGCAGTGCGCTTGCACTTGTCAGGTATTGACCTAGCAGGGGCGGGTTAGCGACGCTAATTGATGCGCGTGCTAATAGCGTTAATAGTTGCCCTGTATGTTCAATTCGCCAGCTCATGCGCGGCTTAGGATTGTTCTCAGATTTTTTCATGGTTGGACATTCTCATAATGCAGCCGTGGCCGTAGTGTCGTAGCTCTGGCCTGGAAATCAACTGTTGAGAATGTAAAGTTTTTCCAATATATATTTAAAGGGAATAGCCGGGTTCGGAAGGCTGTTGATTTTCAAGGAGTCTTTTTTTTGACGGGTGTAAAATTTTTAGAGCGGGTGAGGGGCGAGATCTATCCATGTATCCCATTTCTCAATTTCGAGCGGTGCGAAGAGAGGGGCTTGGCTCACCACCTAGCTATGGGATTCGTCGATGTATTTGCGATTGAGTTCAGCCTGCCCCGAGATGACTTTGTGAAGCTGTTGAATCTCTTCTCTGAGTTTCGTGATTGTTGTGATATGTTGCTTGCACTCATCCATGACCAAGCTATTTATCATAAGTTCAGCTGCGGAGGACAGTTTCACATTCTCCAATCTTTTAAGCTCGGCTCTTAGTTCGCGATTTTCGATTTCGAGCTCTTTTTTTGTGAGCGTTCGTCCGCTTTTGGCTTTCTGGGCAATCGAGCTAACATGAAGATCGCCCAACTCTATATTGAGTTGATTGATGAACTCGATTAATGGTAACTGGCGTCGAGGGGTTACAGTGCTAGGGCTCAGGCCACAGCGAAGTGCTAGCCGTCGAGGTATTATTCTTCGCTCATTGATATCAAGTTGTTTGTGGGACGTAATATCTGACCTTATTTGATCGAAAACCGTCATGCAAGCTTCGTAGAGCGCACGGGTCGTTGGTGAGGTTACCCAAGTAGGGGCGATAATTGGAGTCTGCGCTTTTTGCTTTTTTAGGTCGGCAAGTCTGACCACCATGAGCTATTTCCTCAGGCGTTTAGCGATTTGATGAGCAATGTCGAGACTCAGCTTCCCAATTGCCATAATGGGGTGAGCTTCGGCGATTTCCGTGTGTAAAAGCTGTGCTCGGATTAGATTTCCCTTTTGGTCTTTACTGTGCATATTGTTCGGGCAAAAAATACATGTCGGAACCCCAGAAAAGGCTTCAATATCTGGCAGTCCTGTTATGGGGTCTAAGCACTTCGCTCCAGCATGTTGATTCTTCATTAGAATACAATAGCCCCATTCGAATACGGCCAGCCGATCAAGATTGCCGGCGAAGTCTCGTATAGCAGCTTCCGCATCGTCAGGGGGCAGCACTTTCAATGTTGAAACCCATTTCTGTAAGCGGTTGAATGCTGGCCCCCAGAACTCTTGATCGAGTAACCCGTCTGCCTCCCGGCCAATCAGATCATAGAGATACTTTTGCTCCATTGCGGTACGAGTGTCCTTGTCAAGCTTGCGCTTTTCGTATCTAAGGATAGATTTGTCGTCAGCATGGAAGAATTGCTCACGAAGAGATGCATCCACTCCTGAATCAAATCTGCGTAGGGCAAATTCGGCATAGGTATGCCTGAACTGATGGAATGACAATTCTGGATGTATCGTGCGAAACTCAGGGTGATGAGACAGAACTTCAGCTTCGTAAAATTTTTGAAGGTGAGTTCGCATTGTCGCATATTCGTAACCCGCCTCCCAATTGTTGGGGATTTCTCCATTGTTTATAAGTTTGGTCGCGATGGTTGAGCGGTAGCCTCTGTGGCAGAGTGGCAGGGGGTACTGTTCGGACGAAACGAAGCTCAGCGCCCAAATCTTCCGCGTTGCATCTGCAGCTAAGCGAGGTATTGGGCGGTCTACACGTGCTCCGCCCAGAGACTTATTGAGGGTCTCTCGGATAAACATAATTTGGTTAAGCTGTTTGCGTTCCGTAGATATAGCTGAACTCAGCTCAGCATACCGATGACCTGTTTGGATGAAAATTACAGCTGTTCCTGCAGTGGCAACCTTTTCGCACCATGCTCCAAGTTCACTCATATTTTGCCAAGGCAGCTTTTCAATATCCTGCCCAGTTTTGGCTATGTATGACATAATACCATTAATGTCAGTCCCATCTCTCAGGCAGCGCTCTACGATGTCCAGCTTCGACCAAAAGCTTTTAAACCATATTGAAAAGGATGCGGGCGTAATTTGCCATGCGCTATAAAGTGCAATGGCAATCGCTGTCTTCTCGGACTCCATCACCTGTATGCTTTTCGCCAGGAGCACTGCCGCAATTCCTAGAGGTATGGGTGGGATTGTCCCACCTTCAATCCACTCTGCATAAGGCAGGCTGAATTCCGATAGGACTGGGGTGACAAATTCCTGTTTCATCTGGTTGTTGATTTTGAATGATAGGCCATCTGATATATCGCCAAGTACTTTCTTTTCGTGGCTTAAGTTTAAGATGCCAATAAGATGTTCGATCACGGATCTGCTGTAAAGTGTACGCCCCTGTTTTGCACATTTTTTTATAATGAACGATTGTATGGCGCGGGACACATCTGCCACACTTAGGTTCCACAATGGTTTTGTCGGGTGGTAGGTTTCCCAGTACTCTGTGATTATGCGAAGCTTGCGGATTTGATTGCGTGCGGATGCAATGCTCTTCACTATGATTGGTTTGCTGCGGGGTGCATGCTTTACACACGATGACTGAAGGAAGATCTGTTGAGCTACATGGAGCTTATATGGGTTGCACTTGAAATCAAAAGACATAACTGACTGCTGGTGGGTAACCTGTTCTTCTACTAGGAATTCTCTGTCCCCGAATCTGTTCTGATATTTTCCTTGTTTGGTCATGAGAATCACACTAGGGGAGTTGGAATGTTATACTCTTCAAGAATGGCCTGGCCTTCTGCAACGCTCCTTGCGTCAAATTGTTCTAATACGAGGTGGCAGTAGGCTATTTGCATTGTCAGCGCTACATCCCTTTCAGTCGAGGCAGAATCGTTCTTCTGAGCGCGGCAACCCTCTATATAGGATAGAATGAGTGCTGCGGACACGCCACAGGCCACAACAATTTTTTCGTGGGTCTTTGAAGATTCGAGTGCCCCCATGGGGCTGCAGGAATAGCCCATAGATTCTGCGTGTTGAATGAGCTGATTGAACTCTTCAATCTTACTATCTTTGAGCAGATTCACTCCCCAACCCAATAATTCGTTGATCCCTTCAAGGGTAATGACCTTAGTTTTGTTCAAGAGCGCTATGGTCTTGCGCGCATCCGCGTCTTGTAATTCACCCATTGCTTCGGAAAAGTGCCCTCTCTTCAACATTCTGTGCAATGACATGCTTCTGAGTTTATAAACAAACTCCTTCACGTGTGGGGTGTGGGCAGTCGTATAGGCAGAGTGTTCAATTTTCGTGTACTTTATATAGTTGTTGGTCTCAGGATTTTCTCCGCGTGTTGCGAACCGGGCGCCATAGCTGTCTTCGCTTACGATCGCGCGTGATTGAGCAATGGTATTTGTCGTCAGGTTTTTAACTGAAGCGGAGCTGTCTTCATGCCGCCGGCCGCGATAATGCTCTCCTCTAGGCTCTCTACATTTTCTTGCTGATTCGTTTTTTCTCACGAGCGTATTGAAGTAAAGTGCAAATTTTTCTGCTCTTGGGAATTTTGAAATTGTGTGGTTGTAAAGAATGCTGCCTGGTTGGCATGTCGAGATTATATCTCTATATCCGAAAGAGGCTAGGGTCTGGGGCTTTTTAAATGGATCAGGATAACGGAAGAAGCGTTGTGTGTTTTTGCTGTCACTTGAAAATAGTGCGTCGAATTTTTGTAGTCGCTTAACATGACTACTTAATAGTTTGTATTGCCATGTGCTTCGTTGGTGTGAAGTGGCTGTCCTCTCTTCCTGTTTTGCGCCTACCTTCACGTAGTGGATGGTTAGGTGGGTTGCGGATACTTCGAAGTCTTGCAGTCTCAGGGCCTCTTGGCTGCCGTGCTGAATCCGATCTACTGCCAGTAGCCAGCGAATACAGATCTCCTCTGGTACACTAGTAGCAAGAATTGAATGTAAGTCGAGATAGTCAAAACCTATGTACTCAGATGCCCCGGAAAAAGCATTCAAATTCCCGCTTTCTCGTATACATAACCTTAATATCCGATAGAGTTCTTCATTTGAGGCAATGCTTTGGCTGTTTTGGAGTTTTGATCTATATGTAGCGTTTGAGATCAAGAGTCTTTCAATTAATGTTTCATGATTTGACATCAGTATCGCATTGAAAATGCTGTCGTACTGTGTAGGTGTTTCTCCTCTGTGAGTGTAGCTGGGAGCTAGCATTCGATGGTCGAGATTATCCAGTGCTCTTTCGAACTCCCCGTAGGAGCAGATTATTTCCCTGTGTTTTTCATATTCAGACAGAAATCCTATGCAAAACTCTGTTAGGGAGGTAAGGAGCTCCCAATCATCGAGGTTTAGCTCAGGCACTAGTTCGGATATCGTAGATGCAGGTTGGGCGTTTCTTTCTTTGTTGGAAATTGATGGTCTATTAGCCACTATGGAAAGAAGCTTGGTTTTTTCAGATAGTGGCAGCGAGTTGTACCAAGATGATTTCTTCGCATTGGTTATGGCCTTGGTTATGAGGCGAAGCTGTGGGAGGGTGCTGCCTGTCGAAATTCTACAAGCGTCTGTCAAGTGGTTCCGATACAGGGTTAGCAAATTAGGTGGAATGTCGTCGGGGGATGCGAACTGATCTCCTAGGTAGTTCAAGAATCTGGTCGCATTAGCTACGTCACGCTGGAGTTCAGCAGTTGTCGCTGGAATAACATTAAAGTGCTCTTTTATTGAAAGGATTAGGGGGCTTTCCTTTAGGTGACTTGGTATCTCGATTTTTTTAGTGATAGTTTTGCTTTTTGTTCTGTCAAAGCAGTAAGAGATATGAATGGCTTCCTGGCTCACAGAGATTTGAGAGCTTTTGTTTTTTCTCTGTGAGATAGCCATGGCTAGAATGCAACCACGCTGAGCCAGTCGCGCATTTTGTCGCGATTGAGAATGCTTGCTTCAAAATTTATATATTGCTTACTTACTTCTGGGTCGCTGTGTCCGAGCTGGTCTGGAAGATATGCCATTGGGTCATAGCCTTTTACGTTGCAAAAGGTAACTATGTTTGTAGAATAACTATGCCGAAGGCAGTGGAAGCTCAGCTTCACGATCGCGTTTGAAGGTATTGTGTAAAAAGCACTGGGGTCTACTGCCAGTTCTTTTATTTTTTGTTTCATTAATGGGGTTGAAGCTTGTTTTGCAGAGCAAAATACTTTGCTGGCATGTTTTTCTGAAAGAGCACTTCCGTCTGCCTTGCAAATAAGAAAGTCTCCTGGGATGTCCTTTCTAGGCCCGTTAATAAAGTTTCTTATCTTATTGGTCAGTCTAGTGTTCAGATTGACTCGACGATGCTTGTTTCCTTTGCCTATTACATCGATAGTAATGCTAAATTCCTTTCTTTGGTCGGCCTGGACAAAAGCTGCCTGTAATTTGCTTACCGAAAGGTTTAGATCTGACGTGACTTCAGCGGCTCTGAGGCCAGCATCGTAACCTATGGCAAGAGCGAGCTCATCTCTACTCCGTAGGAAGCCAGGCTTTTGACAGACGTTGGCAAGAATTATTTCAAAGAGATCTTTGTTTATGTATTTTGTGTGGAGCTTGATGAATACTTTTTTCTTGGAAATGCCTTGTTTTACTTGACCATCTTTGCGCACATAAGTGAACGAGAAATCGAAAGCTTTGTCGCTTAATCCGGAATCTGTTGTGAAGCCGTACATCCCCCTCAGGGAACTGGAGTGACGCTGGATGGACTTATCGGAAAGCCCCTTCCCAGCGTGGAGGGTAGTCTCAAGGTAACCTGACATCTGGCTATCGGTGATGTCTCTCCAATCAAGCTCGCGCTCGGCCAGAGCCTCGAAGAACGGTTTCAGATCCTCAGCGCGGCTTCTGATGCTCTTGAGAGACTTGCGATGCCTTGCCAGATGCAAAAGGAACAGGCTTGGAGGGCAGACGATGGACTGATCATGCAGCGGGCCGTCTTCAACTATGACGTACCCATCGGTGTGGCCACCTACCCAAGGAATACCGGTGACTTTCTTGACTCGCATGAGGATCACCCTGGCAGGTGATTGGACGTGATCTCAGACTAGCTTGGCAGGGTAGCTTGTCAACATTTTAGGATTTTCTGGCCGCTAGGCCATAAACCTCGCCAATGCTCGGCACCAGATTGTGCAAGTCAGCTTCGGCCTTTTGATAAACAGGATCGTAACGCGTGCAATTCTTGCGTCCGCCTTGCTGCCAGCACTGCCGCTGATGGCCGATCTGCCAGGCCGGCACGATGTGCTCCCATTCGATTCTCGATGCACGCTTGGCGTTCTTGCGCGGCACATAGCCGCAAGCCTTCAGGTCGACCTTGTTGCCGGTGTACTTGCAGCCGCAGTAAAACTCCGTGGACTGCGGTGCATAAAGTTTCCACGCGGCTTTCTTGGCTTCGGAAAATGTACGTGGGGCGCCAGCCTGGGCACCCATGGCGAAAAACAACAACAGCAAAGCAACACAGCGGACACTCATTGAATCAATCTTCCTTCGGCACAACCCAAAAAATCTGCACGCCACCGTCATCGCGATAAGCGAGGGTAACGTTGTCGTTCTCGTCGATTTCCTCGAGCAAGCGCTCCCAGTCATCCATCGGCTCATCCGGCAGACGGAAAATCAGTGCGGCTTTGGCTTTTTGTGCGGTGGGGGAATTGATGATTTTCTGAACGCGCATACCCATGCGTTCGTAAGCGTCAGGAGCAGCAGGAGAGGTGGCCACGAGGTTATCCTTATTAAGCTGTACGTGCATACAGTATTTAACTGTAAGCGATTTCGCAACTGCTTAAAATTCAAGAAAATCCTCTGACAGCGGGTTTCCGGTTTTGGTGTAGGGCTTGTCGAGATTTTTGTGGGAAAAGTATTGGAAGGGTGTAAGCGGGGCACCACCTGCCAAGCTGGCAGGTGATGCGCAATTGCCCGATCGAGACGTGATCAGGCGATGTTCAATCAGTATTCCCAGAACATCCGTTGCAGCTCTTTACTGTCGTTGGTCTTGGTCAGCGCGACCATCGCCAGGATGCGGGCTTTTTGCGGGTTCAGATCGTGAGCGACAACCCAGTCGTATTTGTCGTCAGGCTGTTCGGCGTTACGCAGGACAAAGCCGCCAGCGTTGACGTGGGACGAGCGAATGATCTGCACGCCATCCTTGCGCAGGGCTTGCAGGGATGGAACCACGCGAGAGGATACCGAACCGTTGCCAGTGCCGGCGTGGATGATGGCTTTGGCGCCGGCTTGCGCCAATGCCTTGTAGGCGGTATCGCTGACGTTGCCGTAGGAATAGGCAATTTCTACGTCAGGCAGGCTCTTGATGTTTTTGATGTCGAATTCCGAATCCATGGTGTGCCGCTTGGCCGGCAGGCGGAACCAGTAGGATTTGCCTTCGACCACCATGCCCAGTGGACCCCAGGCGCTTTTGAATGCTTCGGTCTTGATGTTGATCATTTTGCTGACGTCGCGACCGGACTGGATCTCGTCGTTCATGGTCACCAGCACGCCTTTGCCGCGCGCTTCCTTGCTGCTCGCCACGGCGACGGCGTTGTACAGGTTGAGCATGCCGTCTGCCGACATGGCAGTGCCCGGACGCATCGAACCGACGACGATGATCGGCTTGTCGGTTTTCTCGACCAGGTTCAGGAAGTAAGCGGTTTCTTCGAGGGTGTCGGTGCCGTGGGTGATAACGATGCCGTCGACGTCCTTGCTGTCAGCCAGTTCGGAAACGCGACGACCCAATTGCAGCAGGTTGTCGTTGGTGATGCTTTCCGAAGCGATCTGCATGACTTGTTCGCCACGCACGTTAGCCAGTTTGCTCAGCTCGGGAATGCCGGCAATCAGTTGCTCGATACCGACTTTCGCTGCCTGGTAAGTGGCACTGTTGGCGGCACTGGCGCCAGCGCCGGCGATGGTACCGCCGGTTGCGAGGACGACGACATTGGCCAGTTTGGTCTGGGTTTCGACTTCTTTTGCCTGAAGGGCAGCAGGCAGGAGCAGGAGGAGGGCCAATGCGCCCGGAATCAAGGTATTGAAAGCAGATTTCATTATTTTTCTCTCTAGTCGTGAGACGGTGCTGATGCAGGTTCATCTAGATGCGCCCCAAGCCGATCTGAATGCTTGAGGTGCAAGGACGGGAGCAGGATTCATACCATGCGTAATGTGCTGGCGGAAAATGTTTAACCCAATGATTTACATCAACATTTGTCGGTGGCTGGAGCATCGTTGAGGACCCATCCATCCGGGATTCCGAACGACAGCGGGATTCTTGTTCGGCTCGCCGATAGGCAATCTCTGAAAAGCCAGGCGGGTGACAAATCCCTGCTAAAGAAATGTGCTCCCAGGCCGATGCGTCCTCAAGGAAACCAAATCTTAGGAGTTCACATGTCACTGACGGTCGGTTTTGCCAATCCCGCTGCAGTCACCATCGGCGGTAAAACTGCAGCCACGATCAACACCCTGAACGACGCGACCAATGAGGCTTCGGCGCAGGCGCTGGGTACCGAGAAGACTGAGAAGAATCAGGTCAGAACCGGTGGTGGTCCTGTGCAGGAAAACAGTGAAACCGAGGCTGACAGCAATCTCAGCATCACCGTCAAGACACTGCTCAAGCGGATGAAGGAATTGCAAAAGCAACTTCAGGAGCAGCAACAGCAACTGGCTGCGGCTCAGGCCGCAAGCTATCCGACTCCCGAAGCGAAATCCCAGGCTGTGATGTCGATTCAGGGCCAGATCGCGCAAACCAGCGCCGCACTGGCGGAAGTGGCGGGTGCGTTGGTCAAAGAGATGTCGAAAAGCGCTCCCAGCGGCGGCTTGGTCAATACGACTGCCTGAAGCGCCAAATTGCCAATTCGGCGATTCGGCCTACAACAAAAGACGATTTCTGATTGTTGACAAATGCCGGCGGGATTCTCATAGTTCGGTCTACGCAAACGTTTGCGCGGCTGGGAAGGGATTTTCTCCCGGAGCCGTGACGTAGCTTACTTCAGCGCAAACGTTGCTCACAATAATCATAAGATCGGAGTGAACCCATGAAGCTGCCATTCGCCGCACGTCTTCTTGCTGTCGCTATGCTGGCTGCCACAGCCGCCGCACTACCTGTCTCCTCTGCTTTCGCCGAATCCGCAGAAAAACCCAAAGTCGCGCTAGTCATGAAATCCTTGGCAAACGAATTCTTCCTGACCATGGAAGACGGCGCCAAAGCCTACCAGAAAGAACACTCCGCCGATTTCGATCTGATCTCCAACGGTATCAAAGACGAAACCGACACCGCTGGCCAGACTCGCATCGTCGAACAGATGATCCTGGCCAAGGTGAATGCACTGGTGATCGCGCCTTCTGACTCCAAGGCCATGGTGCCGGTGATCAAGAAGGCCGTAGACGCCGGTATCACGGTGATCAACATCGACAACCAGCTCGATCCCGCCGTGGTCAAAAGCAAAAACATCAACGTGCCGTTCGTAGGTCCGGACAACCGCAAGGGTGCACGTCTGGTTGGCGAATATCTGGCCAAGCAACTGAAGGCGGGCGACGAGGTCGGCATCATCGAAGGCGTGTCCACCACCACCAACGCGCAGGCGCGCACGGCCGGTTTCAAGGACGCGATGGAAGCCGCGCAGATCAAAGTGGTCTCGCTGCAGTCCGGTGACTGGGAAATCGACAAGGGCAACAAGGTTGCGGCTTCGATCCTCAGTGAATACCCGGATGTCAAAGCGCTGCTGGCCGGTAACGACAGCATGGCAGTCGGTGCCGTTTCCGCAGTCCGTGCCGCTGGCAAGGCAGGGCAGGTGAAAGTCGTCGGTTACGACAATATCAACGCGATCAAGCCAATGCTCAAGGACGGTCGCGTGCTGGCGACGGCTGACCAGTTTGCAGCCAAGCAAGCCGTGTTCGGCATCGAAACCGCACTGAAGATCATCAAGGGCGAGAAAGTCGACAGCGGTGCCAACGGCGTGATCGAAACACCGGTCGAGCTGGTCACCCAGTAAGTCATCTGGCGACACAACGGCGCTCGTCCGTCCTGGCGAGCGCATGGAGATTTCTATGTCAGTTTCCGCCCCGAACGCTGTCCTCTCGGTCAGCGGTATCGGCAAGACCTATGCGCAACCGGTGCTCACCGGCATCGATCTGACGCTGATGCGCGGTGAAGTACTGGCGCTTACCGGCGAAAACGGTGCCGGCAAAAGTACCCTGTCGAAGATCATTGGTGGTCTGGTCACGCCCACTACCGGCCAGATGCAATTCCACGGCAAGGACTATCGTCCGGGCAGCCGTACCCAGGCTGAAGAGCTTGGCGTGCGCATGGTCATGCAAGAACTCAATCTGTTGCCGACGCTGTCGGTGGCGGAAAACCTGTTTCTGGATAATCTGCCGAGCAGCGCTGGCTGGATCAGTCGCAAGCAGTTGCGCAAGGCGGCGATCGAAGCCATGGCGCAGGTCGGCCTCGACGCGATCGACCCGGACACGCTGGTTGGCGAATTGGGTATCGGCCATCAGCAGATGGTCGAAATCGCGCGCAACCTGATCGGCGATTGCCACGTGCTGATCCTTGATGAGCCGACCGCGATGCTCACGGCGCGCGAAGTCGAAATGCTCTTCGAGCAGATCACCCGATTGCAGGCTCGCGACGTTTCCATCATCTATATCTCTCATCGTCTCGAAGAACTGGCGCGGGTGGCGCAGCGTATTGCTGTGCTGCGTGACGGCAATCTGGTCTGCGTCGAGCCGATGGCCAACTACAACAGCGAGCAACTGGTCACCTTGATGGTCGGTCGCGAACTGGGTGAACACATCGACATGGGGCCGCGCAAGATCGGCGCTCCGGCGCTGACGGTCAACGGCCTGACGCGTTCGGACAAAGTCCGCGACGTCTCCTTCGAAGTGCGTGCCGGGGAAATCTTCGGTATTTCCGGATTGATCGGGGCGGGGCGCACGGAATTGCTGCGGCTGATCTTCGGTGCCGATGCTGCGGACAGCGGCACCATCGCGCTCGGCTCGCCGGCCAAAGTCGTGAGTGTTCGCTCGCCAGTGGATGCCGTGCGCAATGGCATTGCGCTGATCACCGAGGATCGCAAGGGCGAAGGGCTGCTGCTAAGTCAGTCGATCAGCGCCAACATCGCCTTGGGCAACATGCCGGAAATCTCCAGTGGTGGTTTCGTCAACAACGGCGACGAAATTTCCCTGGCGCAGCGTCAGATCGAAGCCATGCGTATCCGCAGTTCTAGCCCGACGCAGCTGGTCTCGGAACTGTCCGGCGGCAATCAGCAGAAGGTCGTGATCGGCCGCTGGCTGGAGCGCGACTGTTCCGTGCTGCTGTTCGACGAGCCCACTCGCGGAATCGATGTCGGTGCCAAGTTCGATATTTACGGTTTGCTCGGCGAGTTGACCCGCCAGGGCAAGGCATTGGTCGTGGTGTCCAGTGACTTGCGTGAGTTGATGCTGATCTGCGACCGGATCGGCGTGCTCTCGGCGGGACGTCTGATCGACACCTTCGAGCGCGACAGCTGGACCCAGGATGATTTGCTTGCCGCCGCTTTCGCCGGCTACCAGAAACGTGATGCGTTGCTCAATGAAGCAGCGCCTAGGGATCTCCCATGAAAACTGCATCTTCTGCCAGTAAACGTAGTGGCAATTTCTTTGGCCTGGGTACTTATCTGGGCCTGGCCGGTGCCTTGCTGGCGATGATTGCGCTGTTCTCGGTCCTGAGCAGCCATTTTCTCTCGTACAACACTTTCAGCACCCTGGCCAACCAGATTCCCGACCTGATGGTGCTGGCGGTGGGCATGACCTTTGTGCTGATCATCGGCGGCATCGATTTGTCCGTCGGTTCGGTCCTCGCGCTGGCCGCGTCGACGGTCAGCGTTGCGATTCTCGGCTGGGGCTGGAGCGTTTTGCCAGCGGCGCTGCTCGGCATGGCGGTGGCGGCTCTGGCCGGCACCATCACTGGCTCGATCACCGTGGCCTGGCGGATTCCGTCGTTCATCGTCTCCCTCGGCGTGCTGGAAATGGCCCGCGGTGTGGCGTATCAGATGACCGGGTCGCGCACTGCCTACATTGGCGATGCGTTCGCCTGGCTGTCGAATCCGATCGCGTTCGGCATTTCCCCGTCGTTCATCATCGCTTTGCTGGTGATCTTCATCGCGCAGGCAGTTTTGACCCGCACGGTTTTCGGCCGCTACCTGATCGGCATCGGCACCAACGAAGAAGCCGTGCGGCTGGCCGGGATCAATCCCAAGCCCTACAAGATTCTGGTGTTCAGCCTTATGGGCCTGCTGGCGGGCATTGCCGCTCTGTTTCAGATTTCGCGTCTGGAGGCGGCTGACCCGAACGCAGGTTCGGGCCTGGAACTGCAAGTGATCGCGGCGGTGGTTATCGGCGGCACCAGCCTGATGGGCGGGCGCGGTTCGGTGATCAGCACTTTCTTTGGTGTGTTGATCATTTCCGTACTCGCGGCCGGTCTCGCGCAGATTGGTGCGACGGAGCCGACCAAGCGCATCATCACCGGCGCGGTAATCGTTATCGCTGTGGTGCTCGACACCTATCGCAGTCAACGCGCCAGTCGCCGGGGCTGAACCATGGCAACGATCAAGGATGTAGCGGCGCTCGCGGGCATTTCCTACACCACCGTGTCGCACGTGGTGAACAACACCCGCCCGGTCAGTCAGGAAGTGCGGCGCAAAGTCGAGGCGGCGATCAAGAGCCTCGACTACGTGCCCAGTGCCGTGGCGCGCTCGCTGAAAGCCAAAACCACCGCGACCATCGGCCTGCTGGTGCCTAACAGCCTCAACCCGTACTTCGCTGAATTGGCGCGCGGAATCGAGGATTACTGCGAGCGCAACGGCTATTGCGTGATCCTCTGTAACTCCGACGACAACCCGGACAAGCAGCGCAGCTATTTGCGTGTGTTGCTGGAAAAGCGCATTGACGGTTTGATCGTCGCCTCCGCCGGCGGTGACAGTGGTCTGGCGCAAGGGCTGGCGGGCGTGAAGACGCCGATGGTCATCGTCGACCGGGGCCTGGAAGGCGTAAATGCCGATCTGGTGCGCATCGACCACGAATACGGCGCTTATCTGGCAACCCGTCACCTGCTCGAGTTGGGGCATCGCGACATCGCCACGATCGGCGGTCCGGCCAGTACCAGCGTGGCGCAAATGCGTCAGGCCGGTTATTGCCGAGCGCTGCAAGACGCGGGAATCGAGGTGCGCGAAGAGCGCATGCTGGAAAGCGACTTCACCAGCACCGGCGGTTACAACGCCGCTGCCCGGCTGCTTGAAAGCCATCCGCCCAGTGCGATTTTTGCCGGCAACGACATGATTGGCATCGGTGTGCTGCGTGCGGCGGCTGAACGGAATGTTCGGGTGCCGGCCGAGCTGTCGGTGATCGGCTTCGATGACATTCAGATGAGCCGTTATGTCTATCCGGCGCTGACCACGGTCGGCCAGTCGATCCTGCAACTGGGCGAGATGGCCGCCGAAGTGCTGTTGCGCAGAATTGCTGCGCCCGATTCGGGCACCGATCAACGCATAGTGACCCCGAGTATTGTCCTGCGCGAATCGACCGCGCCGCTGTCCGGCGTGTTCACCGAATATCGCTGAAACCGAATTGATGAGTAGTGATGTATGCCAGCAAATGTAGTGGTAATAGGCAGCCTGAACATGGACCTGGTCACCCGGGCCCCACGGCTGCCGCGCGGCGGTGAAACGCTGATTGGTCATTCCTTTGCCACGGTGTCCGGCGGCAAGGGTGCCAATCAGGCGGTCGCCGCTGCTCGTCTGGGTGCGCAGGTGGCGATGGTCGGTTGCGTGGGAAATGACGACTACGGTGTGCGATTGCGCGATGCCTTGCTCGCCGAGCACATCGACTGCCAGGCTGTCAGCGTCGTAGAGGATTCCAGTGGCGTGGCGCTGATTGTGGTGGATGACAACAGCCAGAACGCCATCGTGATTGTCGCCGGTGCCAACGGCGCGATGATGCCAGCAGTGATCGACCGTTTTGACGCGGTTTTACAGGCCGCCGACGTGGTGATCTGTCAGCTCGAGATTCCCGATGCGACGGTCGGGCATGCGCTCAAGCGTGCACGTGAACTGGGCAAGACCGTCATCCTCAATCCGGCGCCGGCGAGCCGTCCTTTGCCGGCAGACTGGTTCGCGGCGATCGACTATCTGATTCCTAACGAGAGCGAAGCGGCCGCATTGAGCGGGCTCGCTGTCGACTCGTTGCAGTCGGCAGAAACGGCTGCCACTCAATTGATTGCCATGGGCGCCGGTAAAGTCATTGTCACGTTGGGCGCGCAGGGGTCGTTGTTCGCTAATGGCAAGGGCTTCGAACACTTCCCCGCGCCGACCGTGAAGGCGGTCGATACCACGGCCGCAGGCGACACCTTTGTCGGCGGTTTCGCCGCAGCGCTGGCAAATGGCAAATCCGAGGCCGACGCGATTCGCTACGGTCAGATTGCCGCTGCGCTGTCGGTTACCCGTGCCGGTGCGCAACCGTCGATTCCAACAATGTCCGAAGTACAGGCGTTCAGACCCGCATGAAAAAGACTCCTTTGCTCAACGTCGCGCTGTCGCGACTGATCGCTTCGCTTGGCCACGGTGACATGGTCGTGATTGGCGACGCCGGTTTGCCCGTGCCGCCGGGCGTCGAGCTGATTGATCTGGCACTGACCCATGGCATCCCTGATTTCGTCAGCACGCTGAAAGTCGTGCTCAGCGAGATGCAGGTGGAAAGCCATGTGCTGGCCAGAGAGATCTTCGATAAGCAGCCCTCGGCGCTGGCCGATCTGGACGCGATGAACGAAGAGGGCGCGCTGGGCCGTAGGGATCTGCTCACTCACGAGCAGTTCAAGGTACTGAGCCGACAAGCCAGGGCGATCATTCGTACAGGAGAATGTCAGCCGTACTGCAACATCGTTCTGGTCGCCGGAGTTACATTCTGATTTCCGATTTCACCTGCACAAGGAATGCGCTATGCAACGCTACGTTGAAAAAATTCACCAACTGATCCGGAGTCTGCTGCTTTTGTCCGTGATAACTGCGACCGGCGCTCAGGCGGCGGAAAAGATCGATCTGATCATCGACACCGATCCGGGCGCTGACGATGTGGTCGCTTTGCTCTTCGCGCTGGCGTCGCCGGATGAACTGAATATTCGCGCGCTGACTACCGTGGCCGGCAACGTGCGCCTGGACAAGACTTCGCGCAACGCGCGGCTGGCTCGCGAATGGGCAGGGCGCGAAGACGTGCCGGTTTACGCTGGCGCACCGAAG
>Ga0308157_10004073_pt1 | contig 19967 bp, 17 predicted proteins | sample PhyBR1_FD_201035 | JGI IMG/M metagenome (GOLD analysis project Ga0308157, IMG submission 201035) | Phyllosphere microbial communities from UC Gill Tract Community Farm, Albany, California, United States - DLSLB.R1 | ecosystem: Host-associated > Plants > Phyllosphere > Unclassified | place: USA...
AATTCACGAGAAGCAAGAGTCTGCGAATTACGAACAACGCCAACTACACGATTCCGGCGGCAATGGAACTGAATCCGTTTATCGATATTTCGAATCCATTAATCACAGTTCAGGGAAATAAAGATTTGAAAAGTACGTGGCAAAACTCGACTAACATTAATTATAATTCTAATGATGTGGCGAGAGGAATTAACTTTTTTGCCACGATGAATTTCAGTTATATCAATAATGATATTGTGGATTTTTCTTACTTTGATGACTCAGGAAAACAGTTTAGTACTTATGCGAACATCAGTGGAAACAAGCGTGCGAACTTCAATACGTCCTTTTCCAAAAGTTATAAATGGAACGGAAACCGATTGAGAATTGCGCCAACTTTCTCCACAAGTTACAGCTACAGAAAAGGATTTGTCGACGCCACCCAATTCACAAACGATATTTACACGCTTTATCCAAGACTGAACGTCACACTCAATTGGAAAGACATTATGGATGTTCGTTCGTCTTTCGGAATCAATTATTCTTACTCACATTACACCAATTACAGTCTGGATAAAACGAAAATTGCGAACCAAACGGTCAACATCGGAACGACCAATTATTTCCTGAAGAAAGACCTTTTCTGGGAAAATGATTTTCGCTATGCGAACAATTCTAACATTTCTGCAGGTTTCAACCGAGCGTCTTATTTCTGGAATTCTAGTTTGACTTATCAGTTTTACAAGAAGCAGATGATGCTGAAATTCAAAGTTTATGATTTGCTGAATCAGCGTCAAAATATTACAAGAACGATTGGCGATAATTATGTTGAGGATAAAGAAGAATTGATTTTGCGCCGTTACTTTATGCTGACTTTGATTTTTAAATTCAATAAAATCGGTGGAAGTAAATCTTAATACAAAACCTCTTTCGTCAAAATACTTTCTATATTATCCGGATAATTGACCTCAATCAAATTCTCAGAATTAATCCAATTCCTGATTTTTGTTGAATCCAATTTCGTCGAATTGGCTACGCCCATTTTGTCAAGCGCAAAAGCGTTACATTCCTGTTCGTATTGATTTTCGATGGGGATTACGAATAGTTTTTTGTCCATAAACATTGCTTCTGCAGGTGTTTCGAAGCCAGCGTTGCAAAGAATGCCTTCGCAAGATTCGAATAGTTCGAGATATTTTTTCTCATCAATCGGGAAAATCTCCACATTGTTGAACTTCTGAATTTGTTTCGCATATTTGGAAAAAACCTTCCATTGAACATCGATTCTCGTAAGAAAGTTAGTAATCACTTCATCCGAAAAACTGGGAAGATAAACCAGATAATGTCCTTGATTTGTTGGATTCAGATTTCTGATTTTTTGTCTGATAACCGGCTTTTTGATATGCGAATTGTAATTCTCGAAATGAAAACCAATTTTCTTTTTGCAAGGCACATAATTATTGAGAATCAAACTTCCCAACCAATCTTTTTTCTCAGGTTTGGGCGTTTCCTTAAAGGTCAGAGAAGCCTGATGACTGAGTTCCACGATTGGTAGATTTTTCAGTTTTGCAGCCCAGCCTGTCAACGGTTCAAAATCATTGATAATCAAATCGTAAGCAGACAAATCCAAATCCTTGATGACCTTCGCCGCCTTGCAGAAATTGTTATCAAGAAAAGTCTTTTTATAGGATAATCCACCTGTTTTGTTATAAAGCAAAGAAACCCCTTTGAAACGGAAATCGATATCAAAATCCGATTTTAGCTGCGTTTGATGTCCGCTAATCAAAGTGTCTACCAGCGCGTGTTTTTTGAGAATTGGAATGATTTCCTGAGCCCTTGCGAGATGTCCGTTTCCTGTGCCTTGGAAGGCGTATAATACTTTCATTAATTTGTGTTTTTATATCATTTGAGTCACGATTTTCATCAGTTCCTCACTATTCATTTCTTTTAATTCTTCAGGTTCATCATCAGTTAGAGTATGTTTTTCATCCTCATAGACAAAGAGTTTCCATTCACCATTTTGATATTCCAAAGCGGAGAGATTTTCCACCCAATCGCCGGAATTCAAATAAGTGCATTTTCCTTTTTTGCCAATCACTTCACGGATTTGAGGTTGGTGAATGTGTCCGCAAATCACGTAATCAAAGTTATTTTCAATCGCCAATTCCGAAGCTGTCAGTTCAAAATCACCGATATATTTCACGGCTTTTTTGACATTATTCTTAATCTTTTTTGAGAATGAATATTTCTCTCTTCCGATTTTCTCAAGAAACCAATTCACAAGATTATTAATCGCAATCAACAAATCGTAACCTTGTCCGCCGAGTTTTGCAATCCATTTGGAATGTTGAACAGACGCATCGAAAACATCTCCGTGAAAAATCCAAGCTTTCTTATCGCCCAATTTCAGAACGTGTTTGTTACACAATTTCAGTTTTCCTAATTCAAAATCTGTGAAATTCCGGAATGCTTCATCGTGATTGCCTGTGATGTAAAAAACCTCCGATTCCTTGGTTGCAAATGAAATTAATTTCTTGACCACTTTCAAATGCGATTTTGGGAAATATGATTTTTTGAACTGCCAAATATCAATGATGTCGCCATTCAGAATCAAAGTTTTCGGACGGATGGAATTGAGATAACGCAACAATTCCTTCGCCTTGCAACCGTAAGTTCCAAGATGTACATCAGAAATAATGACAATTTCGACATCTCTTTTCATAGTTGGATTAGGGGCAATTTCATTCACAATCAGATTTATACAAAGAACGATTTCTTATTTGAACTGTGCGTGAATCATATTTTATATTTATTGGTCAGAAACCTATGAATTTCCTGATTGTCTTAATATTAATTTAAAAAATAAGTGGTTATTCTCTCAAAAATATTAGTTTTGTTCAGTTACAATTTACATTGGAAGAAAATTTAGTATAATTGGAACGCAGAGCGCACAAAGAATTTATAGAATATGCTCAAGAGTTCACAAAGCCGCTTCGCTTATAAAAGAATTTTATTCTTTGTTGAGTTTTACGCCTTTGTGAGCCTTAAAACATTTCAATAAATTAAATCTTAGTGGACTTTGTGTTCAAAATATTTAAATCTATATAAAAGTTATGAAAGGTCAGAATAAACTGTTTATCGCAATTATCGTCGCATTGATTTTGGGCGTTATTTTAGGAGGAATCGTCCACACCAATTATCCGGAATCAAATGTAGAATTTGCCAAAAACATCAAGTTGCTTGGAACGGTTTTTATCCGACTGATTCAGATGATTATTGCACCGTTGGTTTTCTCAACCTTGGTTGTGGGAATTGCAAAAATGGGCGATATCAAAATGGTAGGACGAGTTGGGACGAAGGCAATGCTTTGGTTCATATCTGCTTCCTTAGTTTCTTTGACAATCGGTTTGGTTTTGGTGAATTGGCTGGAACCTGGTCACGTGACACAACTTCCGATTCAGGATGTTTCGTCCGCTTCTGACATTGTAAAAAACAGCAAAGGATTTTCTGCGGAAGACTTTGTGACACACATCATCCCGAAAAGTTTATTCGAAGCTTTTGCGACTAATGAAGTTCTTCAAATCGTGGTGTTTTCCGTAATGTTCGGGATTGCGCTTTCTGCTATGGGCGAAGAATATACGAAACCAGTTATCAAAGGTCTTGACGTGATTGCCCACGCAATTCTGAAAATGGTAGGATACATTATGTGGGTTGCGCCTTTGGGTGTTTTCGGAGCGATTTCTGCGGTGGTTGCGACGAATGGTTTTGAGATTTTCAAGGTTTATGCTATCTATTTACGCGATTTCTTCTTTGCGCTTGGTGTCCTTTGGTTGGTGCTTTTATTGGTTGGTTATATGATTCTCGGCAACAGACTTTTCGAATTATTGAGAAGAATCAAAGAACCTTTATTGATTGCATTTTCCACTACAAGTTCCGAAGCCGTTTTCCCGAAATTGGTAGAAGAACTGGAAAGATTTGGTTGCAACAGCCGAATTGTTTCGTTCATTTTGCCTTTGGGATACTCCTTCAATCTGGACGGAAGTATGATGTATATGACGTTTGCCTCGATTTTCATTGCTCAGATTTACGGCATCGATATGCCACTTGGACAACAAATCATTATGCTTTTGGTCTTGATGTTGACAAGTAAAGGAATTGCCGGCGTTCCGAGAGCGAGTCTGGTAATCATCGTGGCCGCGTGTGGAATGTTTGATATTCCGGTGGAAGGAATTGCTTTGATTCTACCTATTGACCATTTCTGTGATATGGGAAGAAGTATGACGAATGTTTTGGGTAATGCCTTGGCGACTTCTGCGGTGAGTAAGTGGGAAGGGCAGTTGGAGAGTTAAGGATGCCAGCTTTAAACAGAAACAAATTTTCAATTGCTTCAAGTTTATTAAGCTTGATAATTCTAATTTGTTTAATCATTATCAATTATAATATTTTGGATAATTACAACAATGTTGATGGCACAACAAAAGCCTTTTTCGATGTTGTTATTTTTAATAAATATTGATTTAAGTATTATTTGATTATTTTTTCAATGGTTTCATTAATCTTAATTCGCTTAGGCTTTAAGAATAAAGAAAAAATATTCTACTTAAGACTTTCTATAATTTTATTAATAATTTCAATTATCTCTATATTTTTCAATGTTTGGAAATTATTCACTTAGCTATTGAATAAGCACTTCGACTCCGCTCAGTGTGACAACGCTAATATGAATCGCTTTTTCAGAAGTGTCAGTCTGAGCGGAGTCGAAGACTTTTCTGAATTTTAGATTCCTGCGGAATGACAAAACTGTTTTAAATTTTATTATTTTCCGATGTAATAAATCCAAGGTCAGAATTGTCCTTATGTCATAACCCGATAACTAATGAAACAAACTTTCTTAATCCTATTATTCCTAAATCTTTCATTTTTAGGATTTTGCCAAAAATCAGAACAAACAAAATCAATCGACAATTACCTGACTGAAGTAATGAAAACTTATGATATTCCAGGTTTGGCGGTTGGTGTTGTAAAGAATGATAAAATAATTTTTCAAAAATATTATGGCAAAGAAAATTTGGAATCTGATAAAAAAGTCGATTCAAATTCGCTTTTCAGGGTTTATTCTACGACGAAACTGATTACTAATGTTGCTGTTTTCCAGTTGATTGAAAAAGGACAACTTTCGCTTGAAGATAAAATCTCGAAATATGTTGACAATCTTCCAAAAGAATGGCAAGATGTGAAAATAAAAAATCTGTTGTCGCATTCATCTGGCATTCCGGATTTTGAACGAAATAATTTACCCACAAATCTTTCCAATGCTGAAGTTTTTGAACGACTATCCAAAGAAAAAATGGAATTCGTGACGGGAAATCAGTATAGTTATAATCAGACGAATTTTATGCTTTTGGCGATGATTATCGAAAAAATTACAGGACAAAAGTTTGAAGATTATGTTTTGAAAAATCAGTTTTCTGATGCTAAAAATAAAGTGATATTCTCCTCCAATTCTCTTGAGGAAATCCCGAATCGTGTTCAAAAATATGTTTTCAATGACTCGCTAAAACAATACAAAAAATCTACGCACGTTGGCGGTCTGAGGTCACATCCTGGCAATGGATTGGCAATTTCGCTTCCTGATTTTCTGCAATGGAGCATCCATCTGGATAAAAATCAATTCATAAAAGACGAGACTAAAAAGCTGATGTGGAAACCGTTTGATTACACCAATAAGCAAGATGTTTTTGCACACGGCTGGGAAATTACCAAAACAGGAAACATAATATCTTACGGTTTTTCCGGCGGAAATGTAAGTGCTTACAGCATTTTCCCGGAGAATGATTTGTCTATCATTTTTATGTCAAACGGTTACAAATACAATGCTTTTCCGCCTTTATATATTATAGTCAATCATATTGCAGGATTGATTGACAAACAGTTAGCTAATCCGTATTTGTCCAGAGAAGAATCTGTTATTTCTGATTTAATTAAAAAACCTGAAGTCAAAAAGGAAATTTATGGCTATAGGATTGAGAATGATAAAGTGATTTTCACTTACAAAATCCCTAAAGATTTAAACGCTGAAGCTATAGACAAAATGGCTGTTGCAGGTTCATTCAATGATTGGAATCCTGGGAATACAGCTTATCGAATGGTTTTAAAAGACAAAAATACGTTTGAATTGATTTTGCCTAAATCTCAATTTGAGAAAGGAAAAACTTATGAGTTCCGATTTGTGATGAACAAAAATGGCTGGTTCACGACGCCTTACAGCGCACTTAATACTAATGGAAATCCGAATGATAATAATTTAACTTTTAAGATTGATTAATCACATCTTAATTTTGAAAACACTTCGACTCCGCTCAGTGTGACATCGCTAATACTAATGCAGTAATTCAACAGTGTCAGTCTGAGCGGAGTCGAAGACTTGTATCTATTTAAAAACATTCCTTATTGGATTTAGATTGACTTCGTCGAACCACTTTGTTATGTTTCCTACGGAATGACAAAATTGTGGTTTATAGACAAATCTTGATTTGAACTTGAAATCCCTAGCCCTGATGGTAGTGGAAATCCCACAGCAATCGATGGGAAAAGCAAGGCGCGAGGAATTGCAACGGACAGCAGGTTCCCGGCTCCTGAAAATTTAAAATCTTAACCTGCCAAAAATCATTAACATAGACAAAATCACAAATCGTATTGATTCTAAATTAATTTTAAAATCCGTAAATTTGCAGGATTAAGAATCAAAAGTTTTATGCCGACGAAATCAAAAGTTCAGGAATTCCTGAAAGAAATAGAAGTGGAAGACCTGGTGAGTAATTTTCAGGTGATGGGAGACGATATTTATATTGATATGACGTCCCACTCTCCGGCAATGCACGAGAAAAAGAAACTGGAAGTGGCTATGAAGCAGGCATTTGCTTCGGAATTTGGAGAGCAGATCAATCTTAAATTGAAGATTACTTCTCCAGAATTACCAGCAACGCCGGTGACAAACGAAATCAAAGGAAAGCAAATCGCTGGAATTCAAAATATCATTGCCATCGCTTCCGGAAAAGGTGGCGTTGGAAAATCTACGGTTGCGGCAAACCTTGCGGTGACGTTGGCAAAAATGGGTTTCAAAGTTGGATTGCTGGATGCAGATATCTACGGACCGTCTGTCCCTACAATGCTTGACACAGAAGGTCAAAAACCAATCTCTGTGGAAGTGAACGGCAGAAACCTGATGAAACCAATTGAGAATTACGGTGTTAAAATGTTGTCGATCGGATATTTTTCAGGTGCAAATCAAGCGGTTGTCTGGAGAGGACCAATGGCTTCGAAAGCTTTGAATCAGATGATTCGTGATGCGGATTGGGGCGAATTGGATTTCTTGTTGATTGACCTTCCTCCGGGAACTGGTGATATTCATTTATCTATCATTCAGGAAGTTCCGGTGACGGGCGCTGTGATTGTGAGTACGCCTCAACACGTTGCTTTAGCAGATGTGAGAAAGGGAATAGCGATGTTCAATATGGAAAGTATCAACATTCCGGTTTTGGGATTGATAGAAAATATGGCTTATTTCACGCCGGAAGAGTTACCTGAGAATAAATATTATATCTTTGGCAAACAAGGTGCTCAGTTTATGGCTGAGGATTTGGGGATTCCTGTTTTGGGAGAGATTCCCTTGATTCAGAGCATCAGAGAAGCGGGTGATGTTGGAAGACCAGCGGCGCTTCAGGAAAACTCTAAGATTTCTGAGATTTACATCAAGACTGCTCAAAATATGGTAGAAAGTCTGGTTGAAAGAAACAAAAATCTACCTGCAACCGAAGCCGTAAAAATTACAACAATGGCTGGTTGTTCTCCGAAAAAGTAAATTCTTCTTTGAATATTTTTCGGGGTAGTTAAAAGAAAAAATAATAAAATGGATAATATAAATCAAATTCAAGAAGAACTGGTAACCAAAGTGATGGACGCTTTGGAGAGTATCCGTCCTTTTCTACAAAAAGATGGCGGTGATATTGAATTGGTAGATGTAGAAGAGTATAAAGTTTATGTGAAACTACTCGGAAGCTGTTCCAGCTGCGGCATAAGCAGTTCTACGATGAAACTAGGTGTGGAAAGCACCATCAAGCAATTTGCGCCGGAGATACAGGAAGTCATCAGCGTTTAAAAATAAAAATCCCGATTCAGTTTTGAATCGGGATTTTTTATACTTTAATTGTAACTAAATTATTTCACAATTTCTGTATCAATTATTTTTGTATCAGGATTATTCTTTTGACTTTCCCAAAGCAGGAATTTATCTACTTCCTTCATCAATAAAGGGATTGCCAAAGCTAAGATTGCCAAATCATCTAGCGCACCAATAACAGGGACGAAATCTGGAATAATATCGATTGGCGAAATCACATAAAGCAAAGCCAAAGCAGGCAAAAGAATGTCTGTGAATCTCATTCTGTATTCGCCCTTATAATACAATTTTATCATCCTGAAAACAGACGGAATCTTCTGCAAAAATCCTTTGTGTTTGATGGCTTCCTGAGCTAATTTTAATTTTGAATATTTCATTTTTGTTTTTGTGTTTATTTTCAACGAATCAAATTTCGCAAATTCTATTCCAATCACTTAATAGAAAATCGTAATGTTTTGTTAATTAACAATTAGTTACGTCAATTTGTCCGTCAGTTTTGCAAATTGTTTTTCTGCACTTTTACCTTCATATAGAATATCATAAACCGCATTGATAATTGGCAGCTTTAATTTCTTCTCTTCACATATTGCATAGATTCCTTTCGTTGCGTAATAACCTTCCGCAACCATACTCATAGACTGAATCGCTGATTTCACAGTATAGCCTTTCCCTATTAAATTCCCCAAGTTTCTATTTCTTGAGAATAAGGAATAAGCGGTTACAATTAAATCGCCTAAATAAGCGCTGTCATTCACATCTCTTTTTTCAGGATAAATGGATTCCAAGAAAATTTCCATTTCACGGATTGCATTAGAAACATAAACCGCAATGAAGTTGTCTCCGTAACCCAAACCGCTTGCAATCCCGGCTCCTATAGCATAGATATTTTTAAGAATTGCAGAATACTCATTCCCGAGAATATCGCAACTTGTATTGACCTTGATATAATAAGAAGAGAAAATCTCCTGCAAAACTTCAGCATCTGCTTTCTGCGCTACAGCAACCGTCAAGTACGATAAACGCTCCATCGCAACCTCTTCTGCGTGACAAGGTCCGGCAATCACAGCTTGATTTTTGAATCCGATTTTGAATTCGTCTTTCAAATAGTGTGCAACGATGTCATTATGTTTCGGAACGATTCCTTTAATGGCTGAACAGAACAATTTGTCCTGATATTCACACGTCATTTTTTCCATAGATTCTGCCAAATAGATGGAAGGAACCGCCAAAATAATCACATCAGAATTGGAAACCAACTCGTTGATATCTGTCGTAATCTGCAGTTTTTTTAGGTTGAAAGAAACTGTCGTCAAATAACTTGGATTGTGTCCACGTTGCTCAATAGCACCTTTCACAAACTCGTTTCTAACACACCAATTGACATTTTTACAGTTTTCAGCAAGCATTTTCACAATTGCAGTTGCAAAACTTCCGCTGCCCAAAACGCCAACGCGCACATTATTAGATGATTTAGTCGATTTCTTACTCATTCTTTGTCGTCTTTTTCATTGCTACAAATCTAATATAATTTATGATTTTACATCAATGTAAATCCCGTTTAACAATTAATTAAGAATAATTAACTTTCATTAGAACAAATCACATTCCCAAGTCCTATTAACATTAGAAAAAATAAAAATTTCTTACTTTTGCATTCCATTTTAAAAATCTGTTTAATGGTTCAATATTTAAAATCGAAAAAGAAAAAAAATTTAGTCCTTATATTACTTCTGATAATTTGTTTCATTGAAGGTCTGGTCATTGGAAAATTTTATAATGATAAAGACGACAAAGTCTATGAGGTCAATATTGTGAAAATCAATAACGAAAAAGACAGCATCGACCATCTTCAACTGAAAACCGACTTGGCGATAGTCGACCAAAGCATCCGAAGCATCGATGGATTTTTGAAATCTAAAAATGTTTCTGACCTTATAATAGAAAAATTAGCCAAAGACAGCTTGGAAAATGAAGTTTATCTCGCAAAAGTTAGTAACCGATACAGCCAATATCTGGTAGATTTGGAACAGAGATTACAGCAAGTTCCTTTGGGAATTCCAACAGATGGCTACATTTCTTCCAACTTTGGAATCAGAAAAAATCCAATTCCACCGAAATCTAAAGAAGTTGCGAATAATTCTAATATTGCAGAAGAAAAAGACAGCCTTGGAAATGTGGTGAAAAGGCAGGCTATTGTAAAAGAAGATAAAAATGCCTCGAGCAATGCACCTGCAGAGAAAGACCAAATGCAGTTTCACAAAGGATTAGATGTAGCTGTAGCTTACGGAAGTCCTGTGAAAAGTGCTGCGGCTGGAAAAGTGATTTTTTCCGGCGTGAGAGGTGGTTACGGAAATTGTGTAATGATAGAACACGGTAATGGTCTTGTGACTTTGTACGGGCATCTTTCTGAACTTTTGGTCGAGACTAATGACCGGGTAAAAGTGAATCAAATCATTGCAAAATCCGGAAATACGGGTCGTTCGACCGGTCCTCATCTTCATTATGAAGTTCACAAAAATAACCAACCCATCAATCCGAGATTGTTTTTGAATTTTTAAGATCATCTCCCTAAATTCCTCTCCAAAAGAGAGTGACTTGAAAAGGGAATTTGATAGTTATTATTACAAAAAAAACGCTCCAAAATATGGAACGTTTTTCAATATATTTTGAGGAAAATTATTTCTTCAATACTTCAAGAAACTCATCGTGAGAGATTGCAGTTTCTACTTTTTTAGATTTCTCCAAGATTACATCTTTCAATTTTGCCATAGCAACTTCAGAAGAGATTTGTCTTACCTGGTTCTCATCTTTCAACATTTCTGCTGCATATTTCTGAACCTCATCATCACCCAAATGGTGGATTCCGTAGATAGCTAACTGGTTTCTTACCAATTGTTCTGCTTGTCCTAGAACTTCTGCATAATCCAACTGAATCTCGTTATCGTTCATCAATTTTCCTTCCAGGATCTGACCTTTGATAATGTTTTTCTCGTTCTCAAGGATTTCTTTTGCATGCTCCTCAGAAGTGATGTTTTGGTTAGAGAACAACAACCATTTGATTAAGAAAGTCTCAGGTAATTTGATTTCTTCTTTCTCGTTTACTTGCTCTAAAATTTTGTTTACGAAATGAACATCAGCATTTTGTTGGAAATATTCGTCCAATTCAGTTTTCACTCTAGCTTTCAGTTCTTCTTCAGTCGTGATAACGTCTTTGCCGTAAACTTTGTCGAACAATTCTTGGTTAAGTTCTGCCAAGTTCAATCCGTAGATATCTTTTACAGTTACTTCCACCTCGTTGTGGTGAAGGTGTTCAGCTTCTTCTTTACTGAATCCTAATTGTTTTGCCAATTCTTCTTTAGCGCCCAAATCTTCTTTAGAAACTTTTACAGAATCGTCTTTCTTCAATTTTTTAACCAAATCGTAAGCTTCTTTTTGCTCTTTAGAAATAGTTACGTTTTTTGGAGCGTGTTGGTGCTCACCTTCTGCATCTGCTTCTACAACTTGAGAAATTTCTAAAGCAACATAAGAATCTTTTCCGATTTTATCTTCAGGAACTCTCTCTGCAAAACGCTTTTGCATATTTTCTACACTTGTAGAGATTTCTTTGTCAGAAGCTTCTACTTTGTAGTGAGGCGCTTCATATTTAGTCAAATCTACAGAGAATTCAGGCTCATATCCAACTTCAAAAGCTACAGATAAAGATTCTGCATTGTGGTTGAAATCGTTGACTGGCTGAGGAACCGGCTGACCAACTAATCTTAGTTTGTTCTCCGCAACATATCCGTTCAACGCTTCAGAAACCTGTTTGTTGATTTCTTCGAATGCAATCCCTGCTTCATATTGTTTTTTAACCATACTCAATGGCACTTTCCCTTTTCTGAATCCAGGAACCTGTGCATTTTTTGCATAGTTTAATAGTTGTTTTTCAACTTTTTCTTTATAATCAGATTTTTCCAATGTTACCGTAAGCAATGCACTTACATCGTCATGGTTTGTAGCTGTAACGTTCATTAATTGAAATTTTTAGGTTGCAAAAGTAGGCAAATTATAAGGAAGTTCAAAATTAAATACAGCCTTGATATTTATAAAAAATCATAAAATTTTGGTAAAAAAAGGAGATACTATTTAAAGCATCTCCTTTTTAATGATTATCACATTTTAATTACCCAAACCAAAAGTCGCCTGCGCATCGGTTTCACCTCCGGTTACACTTCCCCACGCTGTTCCGTTTTGCGCTTCGCTTGCAGTTGCAGGCTCGTGCATCAAGGTCAGGTTTAATAGCGGAGAAGAAGAATTGACCGTTTTCACTACGTCCCATCTAGTTTTCAGACCTACCTTTCCAAGTTCTCCTGTAGAATCATTTCCATCTTCTCTTGTAAGATTAATAGTTGATCTTGGGAAATCAAAAATCAAAAAATGTTCATTTTTTGCATCTCTTATTTCTTGCGTCACTTCCTCGTTGCCATTCCAGAAAGTTGTTGTGACCTCATACGACTTTCCATCTTCCAATTTAATAACTGGCGCAGCAGAACCGATGATGTAATTATAAGGAATACTTTCACTCGTGGAAAGGTTTTTTACAGTTAGCGTAATTTTCGTCAATTCTTCTTGCGGAAGGTCATCTTCGGCAGAATCTCCGTCTCTCTGACAGGAAACAACACTAAAAATTAAAAATAAGACCGCTAAAAGACTTGCTAATTTTCTAAGATTGAATATATTTTTCATTGTTTAAATTTTTTAATAATTGTTTGATTGTTTTAATTGAATTTTAAAATTTATATCTGAAATTCACGATGAAGTTCCTTCCCATATCATTGGCAAAAAACCGCATTCTGTTCAGATAATCTTTGTAAGACGTATTGAAAATATTATTAACCGAAATGCCTGCAGAAAAGTTCTTCGCCAAATCGATTCCCACCTGCGCATTCCAAAGTGAATAACCTTTTGGAGGCGTGCTGATATCTACAATTTTTGTAATCTGTTCTCCATCGATATAATCCGGATAATCCAGATTATGAACAGGAAAACGTTTCTGAGTTACAGAAATTTGATTTTCAACAGTAAGATAAAAGCTGTTCCATTCCTTTTTATTGAATTGCAATGCATTGGAAAAATTCATTGGCATCATCAGAATCAAAGGTTCATTATTGGTTTCATCTTGCCCGTTAACATATGCACCACGCCCTTTGTAAGCTAAATCATCTGTGACTTTTAAATTGACATCCAAGTCCAAACCATACATTTTTGCATCGATTTGCTGATAAATCCAAACCGGGAAAGTTCCCGCCTGTGTCAATTGCAAAGTACCATTCGGGATTTGATTGATAAAATTCTTAGTGATGAAATAATAAGGATTCACAGAAATATCCAGACCTTTCAGAACATCCAATTTCGCATCAGCAATCAAATTGAACTGATGACCTTCTTCATTTTTGATATTCATATTTCCCCTTTCGATAATCGCGGCAGAATGGTGCAATCCATCGGAAAACAACTCAGCAATATTGGGCGTTCTCCCCACTTTCGCATAATTGAATTTCAGGTTAAAATTCGCATTGGGATGATATTCCAATCCGGCGTTGTACGACAGATTTTCATAAGTCAGTTTTGGTCTGGTCAAAACTCTGTTGGCGTTGGTTTTCACATAAAACTGAGGAAAAGTATTGGCGTAATAGTTTTCCCAATCGCTTTTGTCATACCATTTGGTCACGTCATAATAATTGTAATCATAACGGATTCCGGCTTCAGCATTCAGTTCAGGTGTAATTTTGTATTTGAAAACCGAATAGATTCCCGCCGAATATTTATCATAATTAGGAATCAGTCTTCTGGATTGGGTGGCAGGGTCGGAATAATTATTCTGAAAACTGGCGTCAATTCCCGTTTCCAAAGACCATTTTTCTCTTTCCAAAAGATCATTGATATTGAATTGATGCGTCATCAAAGCCAAATCCAACGAAGGAATTGCACTTAAATCGCCTCGTCTCAAATCAAATTCCTGACGGTGATTGTATTGGAAATTATATGTCGCAGACACTTTTCCGATATTTTCAAACCGATTAAAGGCAGAAACTTTTGCCAAATGATGTTCCACCAATTGTCTCGGATTATCAATATCATAACTGAAATTCCCAGAGTACAAAGGAATCGGCGCATTCATTGCCTGTTCGTAATCCTGCGGTGTAGAAACGTGAGAGTCACGCAAAATCCCAAGATTCTGATTAGTCAAATAATAGTCGAAAGAAATTCCGTTCTTAAATGTATTCCTCTGCAACGTAAAATTGAACGAAGAAAAATCCGAACCTGTATTTTTCAGATGGTAATCCGGTGCACTTTGGTCTCCCAATTTTTGGATATGACCGCCCGTTTTCACAGCCCAGCCATTTTTCCAGATTTTGGCAAGATTCACATCTACTCCCAAACCTCTTCCGTTGGAAATTCCGGATAGTCCGACACTTCCTTTCAGTGTATCTTTTTTAGGAAAAATCTCCGGTTCCAAAACTACGACACCACCAATAGCATCACTTCCGTATCGCAATGCGGAAGCACCTTTTATCACATCGATGTGCTGAAAATTATTGACATCGATATTCGGGGCGTGTTCTATTCCCCATTCCTGCTCCTGCATTTTTACGCCGTTGTTGATGATGGAAATCCGGCTTCCGTACAATCCGTGAATCACGGGTTTTACGATGTTGTTTCCTGTTTTCAGACCGCTGACACCAGAAATGTTTTTGAGAAGATTCCCCAGATTTTCTGTAGAGTTTTTCTCAATTTCTGCACGGTCAAGTGTTTTCACGACCATTGTTCCGTTGTTCTTATGATTGCCGTGAAGTGTCACAGACTGGATTTCGTTCACGTGATGCTCCAGATTGATGGTCAGGTGCAAATCTCTATCCACCGACAAAGACTCGGAATAATCATCGCAATCCGGATGTTTAGCCAGCAAAGTGTGGGTTCCCGCAGAAACATTTTTGATTTTGAAAATGCCTTTCTTATCGGTTTTCGCTGAATATTTGCCAAGAGAAACGGTCACGTTTTCCAGTGTTGTTTTATCGTGGAAATCCTGCACCACGCCTTCTACAGAATAGTTCTGCGCAGAAACTAATGCAAGTCCGAAAAAGACCAACATCAGGTTAATAATATATTTCATTTTTTTGAATGGTATAATGTACTTTGTACAATGTAAAAAGTAAAGTGAAATCTTCGAATTTAGGTTGAAACCATCTTTGGAATTGAAATCTCGCAGCCCGAGCTGAGTGGAGCTCATTTTTTTGCCCGGACTTAGCCTTGGCAAAAAAATAGCGGGAACGGAGCGCGGATTAAGCTGCCCAAATAAAACTGATGCTAAGATGTAACACAGTTGAAAACAGCCAAAAAATGGTTTAGATTAAATTCAAAGAGAATCCCAATGGATTATTGAGAAAACTGGAAATTTAAGAAAGTGCAGGTGGACCGCGGAGCTGAAAGGTGAATTTGGTCTGTGCCCAAATTTTTTCCTGAACAGAGATAATCTGCTCGGTTTGTTGTGTGTGGTTCTCAAAATGAAAAGTAAACTGCTCAGGAACCAGTGAATTGCCCGTTGCCAAAAAATGACAAGCAAGACAATCGCCCGATTGATTGCCGGAGATTTCCTTTGAAATAGACTTTTCAGTTTTTTTGAAACCGGAATCTTTGAAGAAAGATTCGCCCTTGTGGTTATGTAATTCAGAAGAAAACAAAGCCACAAAAACATACATCGCGGTGAAAAATACCGAAATGATTTTCTGAAATTGTTTGTTTGTCTTGTTCAACATAGCCACAAAGGTAGAAATTTTTTGTAACCGATTATATTATTATGTTAAATTCTAGAAATATTAGACTTTAAAATGAATGAAAAAAAAGTTCCGCAGCTTTAACAGATTTTGCAGATGACTCCAAAAATCTGCCTAATTTGCCAAATCTGCGAGCGGTATTTTTCCCGAAGTTATTTCTAACTCTTATTTCTCTTCATCGAAATACAAACGGTAATATTTCCCTTTATCATCCTGTCCGGTTTCCAATTTGTCTCTGTCGCCGTGGATGTAGATATGGAAATTTTTATCGAGCTTTATGATAGACTTGAAATGTCTCTGCTGCTTTTTAACCGCCTGATTGTTAATAGGGAAATCTTCCGAAATCGCAATCTGCATATCCTGCTCATAATCGGATTTGAAGTTGGAAAAACTTTCTATCACACTATCATCCACCAAAACTTCTTTCACAAAATCATCGTATTTAAACTCTTCTTTTTCTTTGAAGAAATTGATAGATTTATTCAAAAAATCTGCCTGATCTGCCTTGGAAACCTCAAATTCCTCCGGCAATTTTTGGGTAATGAAATCTTTATAAACAGACAACGTTTCCTGCGTATGGAAATACTCGTTGTCGCGCTGTTTTACTTTCAAGAAATCTTCGAACCAATAATAGATGTCTCCATTTTTGTTGTTATCTATAACAGATAAAACGTAGCCACTTTCTTTTTCACTGTTGTAGATCAAAGCGGCTTTATCGATTTTTGACAAGCTGATTCCGAAGTCTCTTTCGATTTCAAAAGATTCGTCTTGCGGATTGATTTTCAGGAAACCTTCTCTTTTCTCGGTTTTGAAAATCCCGATAGAATCTGTCTTTTCACTTTTGCCGTCTGCAGACTCAAAAACTTCGCCTTCAAAATACACTACGAACAATTCGCCCGCCTGAACTCTCGGATTTTCCGCTGCTTCATAGAGATGTTTGGCAATGTTTTCAGATTCCCATTGGAACTTCGCTTTGTCTTCAAAAATCTCGGAAACAGAACTGTAAACGGGATTATTCACCAAATAAGAATCGCTGTAAAACTGAAACTGCTCCTCAGATTTGAAAGCATTGATGAAGTAATTCCCCAGCAATTCTGTCATATCCTCATCCAGCTGAAGCTCCTGCTGAGAAAGCGTTAAAGATTCTCCATTGATTTTATTCCCGACTCTGTGAACTGTGATTTTTGAAAACATTTTTTGTTGTTTAGGATTGCAAAGATATTCATTATCTCGTTTTCCGGCTAATGAGAATCCATATTTGAGAAATTATCTTTTACTTCTACAGAAAATTTTTAATCCCTTTCAAATTTTTCTATCTTCAATTTTGAACTGAGTTCTTTAATATAAAAAGAAGCAATAGCCCGCGCAAATGTCGGTAAAAGTTCACCGTCATTTGACAAAACGATAAAGGTGTAGCCTTCTTTTGGAAATCTCAAAATATCAGACAATCCCGGTCCGCCACTGTGACCAGCATACAGGACATTTTCTTTGCCAATGACCCAGCCAACTTTTGAGAAATCAGCATCTTTACCATCTATTTGGTGTGTCTTGTAAATATAATTTTCAGAAAAAGAATTTGGAAATTGAAATTCGTTGTCTAAACCGATTGCCCAGTTTGCCATATCATCAATCGAGGCAAAATATCCTCCTGCCGGATATGTGTATTGTGGATAGAGATATTTGTAAGCTTTCATTTTGCCATTCAAATCATAATAGGTTGTGACCTTTTCTGCAATAATATCAGTTCGTAAAAACTGACCATTCACTTTATATTCCATATCAAAAGCACCATCATTCATCTTCATCGGAATCGTAACTTCATCTTTCAAAATATCTACAAATGGTTTTTGGTAAATCTTTTCAAATATATAAGACAAGACCATAAAATCCGACTGTCCATATTGCTGTTTGGAGCCAGTCTTGAAAATCAATGGCATTTTTTTGACAGCCTCTACAATTTTTTCGGTTGGCAAGTAGATATCACTTTCATAATAATCGGCAATTCCACTGGAATGGTTAATTAGATTTTCGACTTTGATATCCTTCCATTCTGCGGGACATTCTATAATATATTTTGAAACAGAATCATCAAGACTGATTTTCTTATTATAAATTGCTTTTAAAAGAAGTGTGGATGTAAGAAGTTTCGTACAGGAAGCAATCTGAAAATTTGTGTGATTCGTTACTTTATTTTTCCAGTCCAGGTTTGCAAAACCATAGGTAGTCTTCTTAATAATTTTTCCGTTTTTAACGACTGCGATTGCCATTCCCGGGATTTTCAAAGTTTTTATTTGTTTATCTACAAACTTGTCTACCTCTTGATTAATGACGTTCACATTGTTTTGTGCAAGAAATAAATTTAGGAGTAGAATCGTTATACATCCGAATATATTTTTCATAGTTGCGATTTTAAGTTTATCACTATTTAATTAGTTATTCAAAGATGGTATTTAAATTTAAACCTATCACTATTTTTATAGTTAAAATAATATTAAATAAACTGGTAATATACCTAACAACATCTCAAACTGAAAATTAACTATCTTCGTCAATAAGATTTAAAACAATGAATTTGGTTCTAAAAAAATATTACACGTTCTTTTTATTAATGACATTTTCATTTACAGAAGCACAAACGATAGAACAGGAGATTGCCAAAAAATCCTGCGAGTGCATCCAAGCCAAAATATCGCCAGAAGGAACCATCTCCAGTGCAGACATAAAAAAATGCATCACCAAAAGTGGCGACGAAGTTCTGAAATCTAAAGATCCGCAAGAAGTCAGAAGACTCACAAAAAATATGGAAGAAGCCGTAGAAAGACTGAAAGCAGTCTACAAACTGGTAGAAAAATGCCTGCCTCAAACTGATTCCAAATAAAAATCCCCAAACTCTCGTCTGGGGATTCATTTTAATTTTTCTTTACAAAAACCTGCTTTATATTTTGGAGTTCCGTCTTATTGAGGTGCGATGTTTTCTCAATTTTCGCGAGGAAAAAAGCGACTTCTTCCGGCGATGCAGGCGAGCCAATATTTTCTCCCTTATCATCAAATGAATCCGCCAACACTTCTCCTTTTGGACTAAGCATCAGCCAAAAAGGAAGTCCCGCAGTTTCTCCCTTATACTTATTCATCAACTCTTGCCCACCCGGATTTTCCAAACTCTTCTTCTCTCCGCGTTCCTGCACATCTACAAAAGCCGTCACATAAGTCTTCTCAAAAAGCGGTTTCGTTGTTGGAAGGTTCATATTCTTTTCCATCAATTTACACCACCCGCACCACGATGCATGAAATATCAAAAGAACATTTTTATTTTCTGCTTTAGCTTGTGTTAAGGCTTTATTGAGAACCACATCTGCTTTCTCCTGAGCAAAATTCATTTGAATTGTAAACAATACAAAAAGCGTTAGAACTTTTGAAATTTTCATTAATTAAAATATTTAGTGTAACCGAATTTAGGAATTATTTTTCTTAAATAAAAAACCCAGCCGGAGCTGGGTAAAAACTAATAACCATGAAAACTCAATTAAACATGAGAATCGCTTCAATAAGAAGCAATAAGCAAGCCACGAAGTTTTAAAATTTTCTTAAAACTATGTTATAGTATGTTAAAATTAAACTCATTTGATTACCTTCACTATTCAATACTAATAATGCCAAAAACAAAAACCGCTACAGACATTTGTCTATAGCGGTTTCATATATTTTAATGATTAATTACAATCAAAAAATTACTTCACTTCTTCAAAGTCTGCATCCTGAACATCTTCTGCTCCGTTTGCCTGACCTTGAGTTTGTTGAGCTCCTGCATCTGCACCTTGTCCTTGTGCATACATTTCTTCTGAAGCTGCCATCCAAGCTGCGTCTAACGCTTCTGTTTTAGCTTTTACATCGTCTCCATTCTTAGCTTCGAAAGCTGCTTTCAATTCTGTGTGGGCTGTTTCGATAGCTGCTTTTTTGTCAGCAGATAATTTATCACCGAATTCTTTCAATTGCTTTTC
>Ga0308157_10004074_pt1 | contig 19966 bp, 17 predicted proteins | sample PhyBR1_FD_201035 | JGI IMG/M metagenome (GOLD analysis project Ga0308157, IMG submission 201035) | Phyllosphere microbial communities from UC Gill Tract Community Farm, Albany, California, United States - DLSLB.R1 | ecosystem: Host-associated > Plants > Phyllosphere > Unclassified | place: USA...
CGTTATTTGAACACCTTCTTGAAGAACGCCTGCATGTCCGCCCAGGAGCTCTCGTCCGCCGCCTTGTTATAGCCAATGTCCGGCCCCCCATGTTCGCCATGGCTCAGCCGGTCAGCATCGGGGTTGGTAAACCCATGCTTGGCGCCGTCAATGCTGACGAACTGGTAGTTGACCTTGGCCGCATCCATTTCTGCCTTGAACGCGTCCACCTGCTGCTGGGTGACCATGCTGTCCGCAGCGCCATGTTCAACCAGGATGTCCGCCCGTACTACGCCAGGCTTGGCCGGCGTCTGGGTGGCCAGCGCGCCATGGAAGCTCACCACGCCGTCCAGCTTCTCGCCCCTGCGTGCGGCATCAAGCACCACCTTGCCGCCAAAGCAGTAGCCCACAGCGCCCAGTTGGTGCTTGTTGACGTTCGGCTGCTTTTTCAGCAACTCCAGGCCCGCGTCGAAGCGCGCTGCTGCCGCGGCCGGGTCCTTCATCGCTTCGGCCATGAATGCCTGGGCATCCTGCGGATGCTCGGTGTGCTTGCCATCGCCGTACATGTCGATGGCCAGCGCTTTGTAGCCCAGGGCCGCCAGATCTCGTGCACGGCGCTTGGCATAGTCGTTCAGGCCCCACCATTCATGCACCACCACGATGCCTGGGCGTTTGTCGTCCAGCGCATCGTCGTAGGCGTAGTAGCCGACCAGGCGCTTGCCGTCGGCGTCCTGGTAGGGAATTTCACGGGTCACTACCGCCGCTTGGGCGAGGGCGGCGCTGCACATCAGGGTCAGGGCCAGCAGGGCACGCATCTTTACTACTCCTTGTCTTGCAGACAGTTCGTTCAGCCGAGGTTCAGCCAGGGTTCAGTCGCGGTTCAGGGTGCCCTCCTTACTCTAGCTTCCAGACCGAAACAGCGCACCCAACTGGAGTTACCAGCCATGAAAACCTTCAACACCCTGCTTGCCGCCATGGCCGTCTGCGCCGCTGGCATCACCACTGCCCAGGCCGCCGACGACAACTTCGCCAGCCTCACCTACGGCCAGACCAGCGACAAGGTTCGCAAGTCCGGCCTGCTACAGCGCAACACCGACCAGCTCAATGCCGATGGCATCATCGGCAAGGACGACACCTGGGGTGTACGTGTGGGCAAGATAAACGATCAGGGCCGCTACTACATGACCTACGACAACGTCTCGGGTGACCACAGTGGCCTGAAGCTGCGCCAGGAAAACCTGCTGGGTAGCTACGACCTGTTCCTGCCGGTGGGCGATACCACCAAACTGTTCGGCGGTGGCAGCCTGGGCATGACCAAGCTCACCCAGGACTCGCCAGGCGCCAGCCGGGATACCGACTACGGTTATGCCTACGGCCTGCAGGCCGGTGTGATCCAGGACATCACCGACAAGGCTTCGGTGGAACTGGGCTACCGTTACCTGCGCACCAATGCCGCGACCGAAGTGGGCGCGCATGGCGGGCCGAAGGACGGCACCCTGCGTCTGACCAGCAGCGCGCAGACATACCTGGCTGCTTCCTACAAGTTCTGACGGGCGAGCCGCGTTATCCTGTACCGGCCCTTTCGCAGCACAAGGCTGCTCCTACAGGAATACCACCCCCTGTAGGAGCAGCCTTGTGCTGCGGAGGCCGGTACAGGCAATCCACATTAAGGAGCTGCACATGAAACTGCTGGTGGTCGAGGACGAAGCCCTGCTTCGCCATCACCTCTACACCCGCCTAGGCGAAAGCGGCCATGTGGTCGAGGCGGTCGCCGATGCCGAGGAGGCGCTGTACCAGGCCGGGCAGTACCACTTCGACCTGGCCATCATCGACCTGGGCCTGCCCGGTATCAGTGGCCTGGAACTGATCACGCGCCTGCGCAGCCAGGACAAGACTTTCCCCATTCTCATCCTCACCGCCCGCGGCAACTGGCAGGACAAGGTCGAGGGCCTGGCCGCCGGTGCCGACGACTATCTGGTCAAACCGTTCCAGTTCGAAGAGCTCGAAGCGCGGCTGAATGCCCTGTTGCGCCGCTCCAGCGGCTTCACCCAGTCGACCATCGCCGCAGGCCCCTTGGTACTCGACCTCAACCGCAAGCAGGCCACCCTCGACGACCAGCCCCTGGCGCTGACCGCCTACGAGTACCGCATTCTCGAATACCTGATGCGCCATCATCAGCAGGTGGTGGCCAAGGATCGCCTGATGGAGCAGCTGTACCCAGGCGACGAGGAGCGCGACCCCAATGTCATCGAAGTACTGGTCGGCCGCCTGCGCCGCAAGCTTGAGGGCGAGCACGGCTTCAAACCCATCGACACCGTGCGCGGCCTGGGCTACCTGTTTACCGAGCGCTGCCGATGATCCGCTCGCTGCGGGTACGCCTGATGCTGGCCGCCGCAGTACTGGCCTTGCTGTTCATGCTGGCGCTGCTGCCGGCCTTGCAGAAGGCCTTCAGCCTGGCGCTGCAGGAGTCGATCGAGCAGCGCCTGGCTTCGGATGTGACCACGCTGATTTCCGCCGCGCGCATCGAGCATGGTCAGTTGCAGATGCCGGCCCTGCTGCCGGACGAGCGCTATAACCTGCCGTACACGGGCCTGCTCGGTTATATCTTCGACCGCGACGGCAATCTGGTCTGGCAGTCGCGGGCCACCGCCGACCGGCACATCAACTACCGCCCGCGCTATGACGGGCGCGGCAATGAGTTCGCCCGCATTCATCAAGCAGATGGCGAAGAGTTCTTTGTCTACGACGTCGAGGTAAAGCTGCTGGGTGGCCAGAGTGCCGCCTACAGCATTGTCGCCCTGCAGCCGGTGAGCGAGTACAAGGCCACCCTCAATGGCCTGCGCGAGAAGCTCTACCTGGGCTTCGGTGCAGCCTTGCTGGCGCTGATGGTGCTGCTATGGGCTGGCCTGACCTGGGGCCTGCGCTCGTTGCGCCGGCTTAGCCACGAGCTGGATGAAGTGGAGTCGGGCGCGCGCGATGGCCTGAGCGGCGAGCACCCGCGCGAGCTGCTGCGCCTCACCCGTTCGCTCAACCGCCTGTTGCGCAGTGAACGTGAGCAGCGCACGCGCTACCGCGACTCGCTGGACGACCTGGCGCACAGCCTGAAGACGCCGCTGGCGGTGTTGCAAGGCGTGGGCGAAAGCCTGCAGCAGCGCAGCGGTGAGCGCGAGCAGGCGCGGGTGCTGCAAAGCCAGATCGAGCGCATGAGCCAGCAGATCGACTATCAGCTGCAACGCGCCAGCCTGCGCAAGAGCGGCCTGGTGCGCCACAGCGTGAGGCTGCGGCCGTTGCTCGACAGCCTGTGCAGCACCTTGGCCAAGGTGTACCGGGACAAGCGGGTGAACGTGACGCTGGAACTGCCCGATGCGGCGCAGGTGCCGATGGAGCAGGGCGCCTTGCTGGAAATGCTCGGCAACCTGCTGGAAAACGCCTACCGCCTGAGCCTGGGCCAGGTGCGCGTGAGCCTTGAGCAGGCGCCCGGGCAGCTGACCTTATGTATCGAGGACGATGGGCCGGGGGTGCCGGCCGACCAGCGTGAGCGCATTCTGGAGCGCGGCGAGCGGCTGGACAGCCAGCACCCCGGGCAGGGGATCGGGCTGGCGGTGGTCAAGGACATTGTCGACAGCTATGACGCCGAGCTCAGCCTGGGGGATTCGCCCTTGGGTGGCGCGGCGTTCAGGATCACTTTCCACCTGGACTGATTTTTTCGCCTGTACCGGCCCATTCGCGGGTAAACCCGCTCCCACAGGGATCGCACAGCCTTCGAATGCTGGGCGGATTCCCGCCATCCCCCCTGTACAAAACCCGCCACCGGGCGGAAATCCGCCAGCCTTCCTCAGGCAAATCGCCCTGTCGTTGGGCATTTATCCCTAGCAAATACGGCCCTTGCACCCTTCATGGGCATTTTGGCACCACCCTTGCTATTGATCTTCGCAGAGGCCTGCCCAGGCAGCTCGAACACAACGACAAATCCCTCCAAGTGCAGGAGGGTTAGCGATTCAGGTGCCCCATCACCCTGGGAAGGGTGAACCGGCACACTTGAGGAAAATGAGCCATGACGACACGTCAGCCGCTGTACAAATCCCTGTATGTCCAGGTGATCGTTGCCATCACCATCGGCATCCTGCTCGGCCACTACTACCCGGAAACGGGCGTCGCCCTCAAACCCTTGGGTGACGGCTTCGTCAAACTGATCAAGATGGTCATTGCCCCGATCATCTTCTGCACCGTGGTCAGCGGCATCGCCGGCATGCAGAGCATGAAGTCGGTCGGCAAGACTGGCGGCTACGCGCTGCTGTACTTTGAAATCGTCTCCACCATCGCCCTGATCATCGGCCTCGTCGTCGTCAACGTGGTCAAGCCGGGCGCTGGCATGCACATCGACGTCAGCACCCTGAACGCCAGCAGCGTGGCCGCCTACGCCGCCGCCGGCGCCCAGCAGACCACCGTCGGCTTCCTGCTCAATGTCATCCCCAACACCGTGGTGGGTGCCTTCGCCAACGGCGACATCCTGCAGGTGCTGATGTTCTCGGTGCTGTTCGGCTTTGCCCTGCACCGCCTGGGCAGCTACGGCAAGCCGTTGCTGGACATGATCGACCGCTTCGCCCATGTCATGTTCAACATCATCAACATGATCATGAAGCTTGCCCCGATCGGTGCTTTCGGCGCCATGGCCTTCACCATCGGCCAGTACGGCGTGGGTTCGCTGGTGCAACTGGGCTACCTGATGGCGTGCTTCTACATCACCTGCCTGCTGTTCGTGCTGGTGGTGCTGGGCGGTATCTGCCGCGCCCACGGCTTCAGCGTGCTCAAGCTGATCCGCTATATCCGTGAAGAGCTGCTGATCGTGCTGGGTACTTCCTCCTCGGAATCGGCCCTGCCACGCATGCTGGCCAAGATGGAGCGCCTGGGCGCGAAGAAGTCGGTCGTCGGCCTGGTTATTCCGACCGGTTACTCGTTCAACCTGGACGGCACCTCGATCTACCTGACCATGGCTGCGGTGTTCATCGCCCAGGCCACCGACACCACCATGGACATCACCCACCAGATCACCCTGCTGCTGGTGCTGCTGGTGGCTTCCAAAGGTGCTGCCGGCGTCACCGGTTCGGGCTTCATCGTGCTGGCCGCCACCCTGTCGGCTGTTGGCCACCTGCCGGTAGCTGGCCTGGCGCTGATCCTCGGCATCGACCGCTTCATGTCCGAAGCCCGCGCACTGACCAATCTGGTGGGCAACGCCGTTGCCACCGTGGTCGTGGCCAAGTGGGTCAAGGAAATGGACAACGACAAGCTGGCCTCGGAGCTCGCCTCCGGTGGTGCACCGCTGGTCGATACCCGTCCGACCGATGACCTGGGCGTGGCCGAAGGCCCGGCTCGCTGATCGCGCGGCTATAGAACGAAAGAGGCGACCCTAGGGTCGCCTTTTTCATGTGCGCTGTTCGCGTCGGTGGGCGGTCAGGCCAGCACCACCTCCAACACCCGGATCACCTCCGGCTGAGGGTAATGCCACCTCACCTGCACATCCCAGAACTTCACCCCGTACACCCGCTCGGCTGGTGGTACCTGGTAGGCCGGGCGCGGGTCTTGCGCCAGGCATTGTTCGATCAGTTCTACCAGCGGTTCAGCCAGCCGCAGTGCATGCTCGCGGGCCTGGGGCAGGGCGTTGTCGCCCCACTGCACGGCAATCGCGGCGGGCGCTGCGTTGGCCATCTGGTTGCAGGCGTCTGTAATGCAGTCGGCGTACGGCACATATGGCTTGATGTCCAGCACCGGCGTGCCATCGAGCAGGTCGATCCCGGACAGCAACAGGCGCCCGGGCTCCACACCCTCCAGGCGCACTACCGACTGGCCGATGCCGTTTGGCCGGTGGGTGGCACGGGTGGCGAACACCCCCATGCTCTTGTTGCCGCCCAGACGCGGTGGCCGCACTTTCAGGCGCGGCTTGTCCTCGAGGGCCTGGTGAAACAGGAACAGCAGCCAGACATGGCTGACCTGCTCCAGGCCTTCGACCGCATCACCCTGGTCGAACGGCGGCAGCAGTTCGAGCACGCCCCGCGCAGCAGGCGCCAGTTGGGGCTGGCGCGGGATGGCGAATTTCTCCTTGAAGCAGGAGCGGACGATGCCGACGGGTGCAACCGTATGCTGCATGGCCACTTAGCCGCGCACGCGCTGGGTCAGGCCTTTGAGGAAGTTGCGCAGCAACTGGTCGCCGCACGGGCGGTAGTTTTCGTGGCCGGCCTTGCGGAACAGCGCGCTCAGTTCAGGCTTGCTGACCGGGAAATTGACCGACTTGAGGATCACGTGCAGGTCGTCTTCCTTGAGCTCGAAGGCCACCCGCAGCTTCTTGAGGATGAGGTTGTTGGTCACTGGCAGCTCGACCGGCAGTGGCGGGCGGCTGTCGTCCTTGCCACGGCGGTGGATTACCAGGCCATCGAGGAAGTGCGCCATTACCCGATCAGGGCAACGGACGAAGCCTTCCTCTTCTTCTTTCTTCAGGTAGGTGGCCAATACCAAAGGGTTCACCTCGAGGCCGGAAAGCCCGATGATCTCGGCCATCTTGGCGTCGTTCACCTTGAGCATGTAGCGCAGGCTGCGCAGGACGTCGTTGTGGTTCATTGCTGCAGAATCCTGTTCAGGTGCCACGCTTGTGCGTGGCGTATTGCTTAGAAACGTTCGGTAGTCGCCACGTAGCGCCATTGGCCGAGGGGCAGCTTGCCCATCGACACGCCACCCAGGCGAATGCGGCGCATGCTTACCAGCTCCAGGCGCAGGTAGGCGCACAGCTCGGCGATCTGCCCGGGTTGGGGGTTTTTCAGCACCATGCGCAGGTGGGTCTCGTTCTGCCAACTGGCCTTGGCCTTGGGCAGCTCGCGGTCATTGCGCGTGGCACCGCGCGCCAGGCGTTCCAGCGCCTGAGGTGTGGTCTCGCCGCGCACTTCGACAATGAACTCCTGCTCCAGGCGACGCAGGTCGGCCTCGATCTTGCGGCTTACCCGCCAGTCCTGGGTGAATACCTGCAGGCCGCTGGCGCCGCGCTCGAGCGGTGCCACGCAGGCCTGGCGGTTAAAGTGCCCGTGCAGGGCGCGCACGCCTTCGCGGTGCGCCTCGCTGAGGGTGCCCATGTTCATGCTGGCGCGGGCGCTTTCGCTGTCCACGCCGGCCGCCTGGTTGAGCAGCAGGGTTACCGGCTCCAGCGCTTCGACGCGGGCACCCGGGAGCAGCTCGACGCGCTGGTCCTCTACCTTGAACTGCGGCTGCTCGACCACCACGCCGTCGACCGTGACCCAGCCACCTTCGATATAGAGCTCGGCATCGCGGCGAGAGCAGCCAAGTTGCTCGATAAGGCGTTTGGACAGGCGGACGGGTTCGGACATGACGGCAATTCGCAAAGGCAGGGAAAGGCCAGCATTGTACCTGCCTGAGCGGCAGAGGGGCTGGGAATCTGTGCCATTTACGCCGTTTTGCTCAGGCGCATGTGCAGGAGGGGGTAGGGCTGGCCCAGGCCGTCGGTTTCCGATCGGCCAATTACTTCGAAGCCTTCGTGCAGGTAAAAGCCCAAGGCCTGAGGGTTTTGCTCGTTGACGTCCAGGCGCTCGGCGTTCAGCTCGTCGATGGCATAGTGCAGCAGGCGCTTGCCCACCCCTTTGCCACGGTAATCCGGTGCAACAAACAGCATGTCCACGCGCCCGTTGGCGACCCCGGCAAAGCCACAGATGCGCTGCCGGTCCCTGCAGCAGATCAGCATCACTGCGTCGAGGTAGCGGCGCAGTACCTGTTCTCGCAGTAAAACAATGTAGCCCTCTGGCAGGAAATCGTGAGTGGCACGTACCGAGTCCTCCCACACCTGCACAAGCTCGCCGTAGTCGCGCAAGTGCGGGGTTTGTAGCGTCAGTAGCGATGGCATGCCGGTGGTCCTCCATGGCGATCAGGAAAACATAGCAGGCCAACCACCGGTCGGCTTGTTCGCGCGGCGCTGGAAGCGCGGGGCGCAGGGGTCTATTAGTTAAGCGTGGGAAAAAATCCCACGCAAAGAAAAGAAAACACTGAAAACAAGATTTCTGCTGATTTGGCGTTCTCGTGGCGACGACCTGGAGACGGACTATGCAAATCCACCTGCTGTTCAAGAAGGCTTTACTGGCGGTTGCCGTGGCTGGCGTGCTGTCGACGTCCATTGTTTTGATCCCTGACTCGATTTCTCATGGCTCCAGCGCCTACGCCAAAGATGGCGGTGGTGGTGGTGGTGGTGGTGGTGGTGGCCACGGCGGCGGCGGCGGGGGTGGTGGCCACGGTGGTGGCGGCGGAAGCGGCGGAGGTGGTGGCGGCCACGGTGGTGGCGGTGGAAGCGGCGGAGGTGGCGGCGGCCACGGTGGCGGCGGAAGCGGTGGTGGAAGTGGCGGCGGTGGTGGCCACGGCAGTGGCGGTGACGGCGGCGGCGGCCATGCCGGCAACAGTGGTAGCGGCCATGGCAACTCCGGCCTGGGCCACGACGGTGATTCAAACGCTGGGCGCAGCGGCAACCATGCTGAAGCGGGTGACGATCATGGCAATCACGTGGGTGGTGAGCCCGGGGATGATCATGGTAATCATGCCGGCGGCGAGCCTGGCGATGATCACGGCAATCACGTTGGTGGTGAACCTGGTGATGATCACGGCAACCATGTGGGTGGCGAACCGGGTGATGACAACAGCAGGAGCTGACAGGCGTTGATCAGCCCAACTCTGCCCCCTTCGATGTTAAGCGCACTGCGGCGTGTCATGCGCCCGCTGGTGCGCTTGATGTTGCGCAAAGGGGTTACCTACACGATGTTCGCTGACCTGCTCAAGGAGGTGTTCGTCGACGTAGCCCATCGTGAGTTTCGTCTGGACGGCACCCCGCCCACTGACAGCCGCGTAAGCCTGCTTACAGGCGTGCATCGCAAGGATGTCCGGCGGCTGCGCAGCGAAGGTGGCATGGCACTCGAGGCCTTGCCGGCGAACATCACCCTGGGCGCACAGTTGGTCAATGCATGGACCTCCCGCCCGCCGTTCTGCTCGGCACCTGGCCAGGCACTGGCACTGCCGCGTTTGGCAAGTGTGGGTGGCGAGTGCTCATTCGATGCCCTGGTGGCCACGGTCAGCACAGATATCCGCGGGCGTGTGGTGCTGGATGAGTGGTTGCGCCTTGGCATCGTCCGGCTTGATGAGCAGGATCGTGTGCACCTGCAAGCCCAGGCGTTCGTGCCGCAGAAAGGTTTCGATGAAAAAGCCGCGTACTTGGGCCACAACCTGCATGACCATGCCAGCGCAGCGGTGCACAACCTCAGTGGCCAGGGCCTGCCGTTCTTCGAACGCAGTGTGCACTACGATGCTTTGAGCCCCGCCAGCGTCGAGCACGTGCGTGAAGTGGTTGCCAAAGATGGCATGCAGACGCTGCTGGCCTTCAGCCGGCTCGCAGCAGAGCTGGAAAACGTTGATGAGCCCAGCGCGGAGCAACGTCAGCGCATCACTGTCGGGCTTTATTTCTACACTGAAGCTACCGACCCCGAATTGTCCAAGACGCCAGGCCCATGACCCCCCTCACGCGCTGCCTCCGTGCCGTTGCCGTTGCCCTGGTCCTGGGGTTGAACCTGGCGGCGCCTGCCGAGGTGGTTGCAGCACCGGTTTGTGTCAGCCGCGACGAAGTGGGCATGGCCGGTGCCACAGGCCTGCAGTTTCCGGGGGGGACAGGCGGTACCGGTGCACGCAGTGAAAACGGTGGTATCGGCGGCACTGGCGCGCCTCTCCCGCAACGCCCTGGCGGCACCGGCGGCACTGGCGCGGTGGCCGAAGGTGTGGACGGCACCTACTTTGATCACGGTAACGGCGGGGTAGGTGGTACCGGTGCGCCGATCCTGCGCCCAGGCGGTACCGGTGGTACCGGCATCGTCGGCACCATCACCGGGTTTGCTTCGATCTGCGTCAATGGCATGGAAGTGCACTATGGCAAAGACGTGCCGGTGAGTGAAAACGGTGCGCCCGCCAGCAGTGCTCACTTGGCGATCGGGCAGGTTGTAGCGGTGGAGGCAATTGCCACCCAGCGCGGTCTCCAGGCAGGGCGTATTTCTATCCTCAACGTCTACGAAGGGCCGCTGACGGCGCTCCCCAATGCTTCGGCGCCCCTGCGGGTGATGGGCCAGCCTGTGCGGCTCGCCGCAGGCGCGCGGGTGGCTGAAGGGCTGCGTGCAGGCGAGCCGGTCCGGGTCAGTGGCCTGCGCGATGCCACGGGCGAAGTGGTGGCAACCCGTATCGAACGGGCGCCGGGCCTCAGAGAGGCCAGTGCCATTGGTGCAATCGACCGCCCAGGCAGCCTGCAAGGGTTGGCGCTGGGCACCCGCGTAGCCCCCGCGCGCGAAGTGCTGGTGCGTGGCCAGTGGACCGGGCGCCAGCTGGAAGTGGCACAAACCCGTCCAGACCCGAGCCTGCCGTTTGCTGGCCGCGTCCAGCAGGCGGTGGTCGAAGGGTTGGTGCAGCGCGTGCAGGCACGGCAACTGGTGGTCGCGGGCATCAATGTGACGCTGGGGCAGGGCACCGTGGTTGTCGGCAGGCAGCCTGCAGTGTTGGCGCTCGATCAACGCGTTCGGGTCAGCGGCGTGCTCAGTGGTACTCACGAGTTACGGGCCACCCGTGTGGAATTCCAGGATGACCGTGCTGACAACCCGGACCGAGGCCATTCGGGGCACGGCGGCGAGCACGACAGCAGTGATTCAGGCGGCTCCGACAATAGCGGCCATGGAACAAGCGAGGCGATCAGTGTTCGCAGCGAAAGCAGTGATGATCACAGTGGGCGCAGTACCGTTGAAGACGCCAGTGGTCACGGCAGGTCTGAAAGCGTGGACAAGTCTGGCAAGTCAGAGCATGTCGAAACCGTGGAGCAGCCCGAGAGCAGCAACAGTGGGAAGGGTGATCGGGTAGAGAAGATTGAAGTCGAGAAAGTGGAAAAGGTTGAGAAGGTTGAGAAGGTCGAGAAGGTTGAGAAGGTCGAAAAGCCTGAAAAAGTCGAGAAAGTAGAAAAAGTTGAGAAGGTCGAAAAAGTCGAAAAGCCTGAAAAAGTCGAAAAAGTCGAAAAAGTCGAAAAAGTCGAAAAGGTAGAGAAAGTAGAAAAGCCTGAAAAGGTAGAGAAGGTGGAAAAAGTCGAGAAATTCGAAACCATCGAAAGGCCGGAAAAGGTAGAGACCGTCGAAAAAGTAGAGCATCCGGAGCGATCCGGGCGTTAGGCAACTAGGCTGGGGAAGTCCGACCACACTTCCCGAATGGGTACTGAGGTGCAGATGAGACCCGCGCTCCCTCTTTTTGCCTGCCTGCTGTCATGCACCAGTGCGTCGACCGTGGCCGATACCTTCAGCACCGCCATCGGCATGGACTACTCAAGTGGCGACTATGGCACAGGTACCACTTCGGAAATCTGGTACGTCCCCGTGGTCGGCAAATATGAAACCGGCCCCATGACCTACAAGGTCACCTTGCCCTGGTTGCGTATCACCAACCCGGAAGTAGGCCCCAATGGTGACCCCCTGCCCGGAGGTTGCCGGGATGTGGAAAGCGGGCTGGGTGACACGGTCGTCAGCGCCGGGTATGCCCTGCTGGATGGCAGTGACGGCGGCCTGATGCTCGACCTGATCGGCAAGGTCAAATTCCCCACCGCCGATGAAGACCAGTGCCTTGGCACCGGTGAATACGACTACACCGCCCAGGTCGACATCACTCAGGGCTTTGGCCCGGTCACAGGCTTCGCGACATTGGGCTGGAAGAAGTTCGGCGACCCGCCCGACAGCGACTTTGACGACCCGGTATTTATCAGCCTTGGCTTCGCCCTGCCTGTGGCTGCAGATACTTCCGCGGGCGCCTCCTACGACTGGCGGCAGAAAGTGGTCTCGACCGGTTCGCAGATCAAGGAACTCACCCTGTTCCTGACCCACAAGCTCAACCAGCAATGGAAAGTCCAGCTCTATGCGGTCAAAGGCTTCTCTGATGCCAGCCCGGATGCAGAGGGGGGCCTGATGCTGTTTCACACGTTTTAACGAAAAAAGCCCCCGCGCCGGTCATTCTCGCGGGGAATGCCAGGGCAGGGGCTTTTCAGGTTTCAGCCGTTTTAGATGGGCTCTGCCCACATGTCGTATTCGTCGGCATCCACTACACGGCAACGCACTTTGTCGCCTGGCTTGAAGCCATGGTCGCCATCGATGAACACGCTGCCGTCGATTTCCGGGGCATCGAAGAAGCTGCGGCCAACCGAACCTTGCTCCTCGACTTCGTCGATCAGCACTTCGATTTCCTTGCCGATGCGCAGTTGCAGGCGGGCGGTGCTGATGGCCTGCTGGTGGGCCATGAAGCGGTCCCAGCGCGCTTGCTTGATCTCGTCCGGCACTTCTTCCAGGCCCAGGTCGTTGGCCGGCGCGCCTTCTACCGGCGAGTACTGGAAGCAGCCCACACGGTCGAGCTGGGCTTCGGTCAGCCAGTCCAGCAGGTACTGGAAGTCTTCCTCGGTCTCGCCCGGGAAGCCGACAATGAAGGTGGAGCGGATCACCAGCTCAGGGCACTGTTCGCGCCAGTTCTTGATGCGCGCCAGGGTGCGGTCTTCGAAGGCAGGGCGCTTCATCGACTTGAGCACTTTCGGGCTGGCGTGCTGGAACGGGATGTCCAGGTACGGCAGGATCTTGCCGGCGGCCATCAGCGGGATAACGTCGTCGACGTTCGGGTACGGGTACACATAGTGCAGGCGTACCCAGGCACCCAGGCTGCTCAGGGCCTCGCACAGTTCGAGCATGCGGGTCTTGACCGGGCGGCCGTTCCAGAAGTCGGTCTTGTACTTGACGTCGACGCCGTAGGCGCTGGTGTCCTGGGAAATCACCAGGATCTCCTTGACCCCGGCCTTGACCAGGCGCTCGGCCTCGCTCAGCACTTCACCCACCGGGCGGCTGACCAGCTTGCCGCGCATCGACGGGATGATGCAGAAGCTGCAGCTGTGGTTGCAGCCTTCGGAAATTTTCAGGTACGCATAGTGGCGCGGGGTCAGCTTGATGCCCTGTGGCGGCACCAGGTCGATCAGTGGGTTGTGGTCCTGGCGTGGCGGTACCACTTCGTGCACGGCGTTGACCACCTGCTCGTACTGCTGTGGGCCGGTGACCGACAGCACGCTGGGGTGCACGTCACGGATGCTGCCTTCCTCGACACCCATGCAGCCGGTGACGATGACCTTGCCGTTTTCCTTGATCGCTTCGCCGATCACTTCCAGCGACTCGGCCTTGGCGCTGTCGATGAAGCCGCAGGTGTTGACCACCACCACGTCGGCGTCCTCGTAGGTGGGCACGACTTCATAACCTTCCATGCGCAGCTGGGTGAGGATGCGCTCGGAATCGACCAGGGCTTTTGGGCAACCCAGGCTTACGAAACCTACCTTGGGGGTGGCGGGCGTGGTGGACATGACTAACCTCGGTATTGAATGCAGGTCGCCCGGCCGGAATCGCGGGCGATCTTGACGGGCGCTTTTTGGCGCCTCTGATCAAAAAGTGCGCAATTCTAGCGAGCGCAAGGTCGCTTGACCAGCAGAAATACGACGAACGCTGCGCTATGCTTCGCGCCGTTGCGTGAAGGTGCCTTCGGGGGCCTGGCGCGCGAGTGAATACTAAAGGCCGAGATGGCCGTCTGCGGGAGTGGTCGATGGTTCAGGCAAGCAGTCACGCCGAGGGCGGGCACGCGGGGAAGCAGGGGGCGGCGCGGTCGCTGGGCCTGCTCGTGGCGGCGGTCGGGGTGGTTTATGGCGATATTGGCACCAGCCCGTTGTATACCCTCAAGGAAGTCTTCACCGGCGGCTACGGGGTGCCGGTCAACCATGATGGCGTGTTGGGGATCCTGTCGCTGATCCTGTGGTCGCTGTTGTGGGTGGTGTCGTTCAAGTATGTGATGTTCATCCTGCGCGCCGACAACCAGGGCGAGGGTGGCACCATGGCGCTGACCGCGCTGGCGCGGCGGGCTACGGCCGCCTACCCGCGGTTGCGTACGCTGATGGTAATCTGCGGTTTGATCGGCGCTTCGCTGTTCTATGGCGACAGCATGATCACCCCGGCGGTATCGGTGCTCTCGGCCGTGGAGGGCATGGGCCTGGCGTTTGACGGAATCGACCACTGGGTGGTGCCGATTTCGCTGGTGGTGCTGGTGGCGCTGTTCCTGGTGCAGAAGCACGGCACCGAGAAAATCGGCAAGCTGTTCGGCCCGATCATGGTCACCTGGTTCGTGGTGCTGGGCGCATTGGGCGTGCACGGCATCTCACAGAGCCCGGAAGTGCTCAAGGCCTTCAACCCGGGCTGGGCGGTGAACTTCTTCGTGGTTCACCCAGGCATGGGCGTAGCCATCCTCGGGGCCGTGGTGCTGGCGCTGACCGGTGCCGAGGCGCTGTATGCCGACATGGGCCATTTTGGCCGCAAGCCGATCGCCCGGGCCTGGTTCATCCTGGTGCTGCCCGCGTTGGTGCTCAACTATTTCGGCCAGGGTGCACTGCTGCTGCAAAACCCGGAGGCGGCCCGCAACCCCTTCTATCTGCTGGCGCCGAGCTGGGCGCTGCTGCCGTTGGTCGGGTTGGCCACAATGGCCACTGTGATCGCCTCGCAGGCGGTCATTTCCGGGGCCTTTTCCCTGACCCGACAGGCCATCCAGCTGGGTTACATTCCGCGCATGCAGATCCAGCACACCTCCAGCGACGAGCAGGGGCAGATCTACATTGGCGCCGTGAACTGGACGCTGATGGTGGGCGTGGTGCTGCTGGTGATCGGCTTCGAGTCGTCCGGCGCCCTGGCGGCGGCCTACGGCGTGGCAGTAACCGGCACCATGCTGATGACCACCATTCTGGTGTCGGCGGTGATGCTGCTGTTGTGGAAGTGGCCGCCGGTGCTGGCAGTACCGATCCTGGTGGGCTTCCTGTTTGTGGATGGGCTGTTCTTCGCCGCCAACGTGCCGAAAATCTTCCAGGGCGGTGCCTTCCCGGTGCTGGCTGGCGGTGTGCTGTTCCTGCTGATGAGCACCTGGAAGCGCGGTAAGCAGATCCTGGTGGAGCGCATTGACGAAGGTGCGCTGCCATTGCCGCTGTTCATCAGCAGTATCCGCATTCAGCCGCCGCACCGGGTCGAAGGGACGGCGGTGTTCCTCACTGCCCGGTCGGATGCAGTGCCCCACGCCTTGTTGCACAACATGCTGCATAACCAGGTGCTGCACAGCCAGGTGGTGTTGCTGACTGTGGTCAGCGAGGACCGGCCGCGGGTACCGGAGCAGGAGCGCTTCGAGGTGGAGGCTTATGGTGACGGGTTCTTCCGAGTGCTGTTGCACTTTGGCTTCATGGACGAGCCCGACGTGCCGGCGGCATTGAAGCTGTGCCATCTGGACGATCTGGACTTCACCCCGATGCGCACCACTTACTTCCTCAGCCGCGAGACGGTAATCGCGTCGCGGCTGGAAGGGATGTCGCGCTGGCGGGGCAACCTGTTCGCATTCTTGCTGAAGAATGCCAACGGTAACCTGCGCTTCTTCAACCTGCCGCTTAACCGGGTGATCGAACTGGGGACCCAGGTCGAGATCTGATTGCCAAGGGCTGCTATGCAGCCCATCGCCGGCAAGCCAGGCTCCCACAGGGGCAGCACAATGGTGGAGCTGTGCGCAGTAGATGTGGGAGCCTGGCTTGCCAGCGATGGGCCGCAAAGCGGCCCCAATCATTATCAGTTCTGTTCGGCGACGCTGGACTTGCCCTGGCGTGTCTCGATCTCACCAATCAAGCGCTTGGCCAGCGCCGGGTAGTTCTCATCAAAGTGGTGCCCCCCAGGCAGCTTCAGGCGTTCACCCACCGCGGTCTTTTCGGTGCAACCGCTTTCGTCGGTCTCTTCCACGCCATACACGCACACCACCTTGGCGGCCGGCAGCCTGGCCATTTCCGGACCGGTTGGGGCCTCCTGGCCTTCCTTGCCCAGCCAGCCCTCGACCTCGATCTCGAAGCTGCCGCTGCGGGCAAAGGCCAGCAGCATCACCGCGTCGATGCGTTGCTGGTCCTCCACCGGCAGGCGGTTGTAGATTGCCGGCAGCACATCGGCACCGAACGAATAGCCAGTCAGTACAAAGCGCTTGGTACCCCACTTCTGCCGGTAATGTTGCATCAGCTCGGACAGGTCGGCCGCACTTTGCTCCGGGGTCTTGTGCTGCCAGTAATAGCGCAGGGTGTCGATACCCACCACCGGGTAGCCCAGCTTGGCCATTTCCCCGGCGACATCGCGGTCCAGGTCACGCCAGCCGCCGTCACCGGAGAGGAACAGGGTGACTGTGTCGGTGGTCTGCCCGGCCGGCACTTCTACCACGGGGATGGCCAGGGCGTTGCCATCGTGGCCTACCAGCGCCTGGGTCAGCTGGGCCTTGAGTACTTGTGGCAAGTGGATGTCGTAGTCACTGATGCTGGTTTCGGCATTGGCCTGGTCGCGTACGAACGCGGCACTGGCGTCATCCGGGTTGTCGTTCCAGGCGACGTTCCAGTGGCCATGCGCAGCCGCTGTGGGCAGCGGTGCCTGGCAGCCGGGTTGCTCGACGGTGAAGTCCACGGAAATAGCCCGGGCCTTGTCATCGTTCTGGCTGGCCAGCCAGCGCCAGGCCTGGGCGGCGCCAGGGCCGATACCAGCGACCAATGTCGGCTTGTCCGACAGCTCGGCCAGGGCCTGGCCCATGACCTGTTGCTGCTTGCTGCAGTCGTTAGGCGGCAAAACCACCTGCACCAGCTGAGCTTCACCGGCCTGGCTCAGGTCAAGCAACTGCTTGTCCGTCAGCGCCTGATCCTGTGGCACACCGATGGCCACCCGGGCCTTGGGGTGCACGCCCGGGGTCACGCGGGTGATGCTGGCGCCATTGCTGCTCAATTGCTCCAGGCGCGCCTCGGGGGCCGGACGCGTCCACAGCCAGAATGCCAGCACCCCTCCCAGGGCGGCCAGCAGCAGAGGAACCAGCAGGTACAGCCAAAAGCGTCGGGTCATCAACGTTTCACCAATCCAGTCAGGCCGCCTGCAATCAGGGCGGCAGTATCGGCCAGTGCCACAAGCGGGTCGAGCCCGGCCGGCACGGCCATGTAGCGGGGTTCCCAATCCGGTTGGAACTTGTCCTTGAAGCGTCGAAGCCCCTGGAAGTTGTAAAGCTGTTCGCCACGGCGGAACACCATCGAGCCCAGGCGCTGGGTCAGGGGCGCGCCACGCCGCGGCTGCAGGCCTGAAAGCGGCACCATGCCCAGGCTGAAGCGGGAATACTCATGGCTTTTGTAGTGCAGGATCAGGCCGATCATCATGAACTCCATGGTCAGCTTCGGTGCCTCGGGGTGTGCACGCATCAGGTCGAGGCTGGCCAGCTCGTTGCTGTGGGTCTCCAGCAGGTTGGCGAACGCCACCGGCCGGCCCTGGAAGCGGATCAGGGCGATGCGGAAATGCTGCAGGTACTCCGGGCTAAAGCGCCCCAGCGAGAAGCCTTTTTCGCGCACGTTTTTACCGCCGAGCCAGGCATCGGAAATTTCCTTCAGCTCTACCAGCGGGGCGTGGCCAGGTTCGTGAATTTCCAGGCTCAGGCCGTCGCGGCCACCGCGGTTCCACGTGTAGCGCAGGTCCTTCATCTCTTTGCCCTTGGCTTCGAGGTCGAAGCGGCGCAAGTCCACCCGGGCTTCTTCGCCCAGCTTCAGTGCGGTCAGGCCAATGTCCATATAGAACGGCAGGTTTTCGGCGCGCACCTGGTAGAACACTGGCCGGGCGTGATGCAGGTCGCACAGGTCACGGAACTGCCAGATCATTTCGGCGCGTTCCTGGGCCGGGCCGATCGGGTCGTACAGGGCCACCAGGCTACGGCCGCGACGCGCGTACATAAGGAAGGCATTGTCGCGTGGGTGAAACAGCAACGCCTTGTCGCCGGTCAGGGCCAGGCCGCCGTCGGGCTGGTCGGAGGCCAGCAGGATACGGTTGGCGCGCTGCAGTTCTTCGTCGTCGGGCAGGTGGATCACCGGCGGCGCGGTGCGCAGCAGCCAGGTCAGCGCCAAGGCAGCCAGCAGCAAGGCGCTGCCCATGGCGGCGCGCAGGCCGCGCGGGGCATCGGCGTCGAGGGTGAACTGCCACCACAGCTGATGGCTGTAGGGCACATCCTGGTAGGCAAACAACAGCAGCCACACCGATGCGCCGACCGCACAGGCACTGGCCACCAGGAACACTGGCGAAAATGGCAGCTCCAGCAGGCGGCTGGGGCGGTAGAACGAGCGACGGAACAGGGCCAGCAGGGCCGCGGTGAAGGTCAGCAGGCAAGCCTCTTCCCAGTCAAAACCCTTGAGCAGCGACAGCAGGGCACCGACCAGGAGCAGCACGGTGGTCAGCAGCCAGGCCGCGGACAGCCGCCGGCGCAGGCCTTGGGCCAGCAACAGGCACAGCACGCCGATCAGGCTCGCGCCAAAGTGCGAGGCATCGATCAGCCGGTGCGGCACCAGGAAGCCCATGTGCTCCAGGCGCGTGTCGATCTCGGGCGTGACGCCGGAAAACAGCAGCACCACCCCAGACAGGAATACCATTATCGACAGGATGGGGGCGGCCATCCCGGAGGCGGCCTTGATGGCCTGCTGCGCGAACAGCAGGCGCCGGGCTTCATTGGCCAGCAGCAGTACGCAGGCCAGCAGCAGGGGCAGCACCACATAGATCAGCCGGTACAGCAGCAGGGCGGCCGCCAGCGGCGCGGCACCGAGCTGGTCGGCAAAGGCCGCCAGCAGGATGGCTTCGAACACCCCGACGCCGCCCGGTACGTGGCTGAGCACCCCTGCGGCCAGGGCCAGCAGGTACACCAGCACAAACGCGCCAAAGGGTGGTGCTTCGGGCAGCAGCAGATACAGTACGGTGGCGGCCGCTGCCACATCCAGCGCGGTAATCAGCAGTTGCAGGGCGGCCAGGCGCGCGCCCGGCAGGCGCAGTGTGCGGCGGCCCAGTTGCACCAGCAGGTTATTGGCCAGCGGCTGTTCGGCCAGGCGCCGGCGGTACAAGCCGAACACCAGCAGGGCGGACGCCACCAGCACGGCGGCGGCGATACCTGCCAGCAGGCCAGGCGCCAACCCCAGTGCGGTCGAGGCTGCCGGCAGGTCGCTCAAGGTTGCCAAGGCGGCGAGGGGGGGCAGCGCGCAGCCCAGCGACAGGCTGGCAAACACGGTCATGCGTGCGACTTCGCCAGCGCCCAGCCCCTGGCGTGCATACAGGCGGTAGCGCACCGAGCCACCCGAAAGCATCGACAGGCCGATGGCGTTGCCGATGGCAAAGGCGCTGAAGCCGCCAAGCACCAGGCTGCGTGCCGGCAGTTTCACGCCGGCATAGCGGCTGGCCGACCACTCGTAACCCAGCAGGATCACGAAGCCGATCACGGTCGCCAGCAAGGCACCCAGCACTGACTGGGCCGGTACGCTGAGCATGGCATCGTGCAAGGCATAGATGTCCAGCTCGCTCAGCAGGTGGCGGCAGGCAATCAACGCCATGGTGAACAGCACCAGGGTCACTGCCAGGCCGATGGGCTGGCGGTAGCGGCTCACGCGTTCGAGCAAGGGCAGACGCTGCACGGCACCGGGTAGCGCCGAGGCCAGTGGCACCGGAGGTTCGGGGTTGTGAGAAGTCATAGGTTGCCTCGGGCATGCAGCGCGAGGTTGAGGGGAGGTACGGCCAAGTGAAAGTCCCTTAGGAAAACGTATCCAATGTTACTCCAGCCTCAGGCGCTTTCAGCGGCTTGGCAGGGTTAAAGATAGTTCATCCTGGGCTGGATGCCTCAAGCCTGCGGGTTGGCTGGAGGGCGGGAAAATCGATGCGACTAAAAGCAGGGAGGGCAGAAGCAACAAACCCCGCGCTGCTGTTACACAGGCGGGGTTTGTTCTGACGAATATGGTTGCGGGAGCCGGATTTGAACCGACGACCTTCGGGTTATGAGCCCGACGAGCTACCAGGCTGCTCCATCCCGC
>Ga0308157_10004075_pt1 | contig 19964 bp, 22 predicted proteins | sample PhyBR1_FD_201035 | JGI IMG/M metagenome (GOLD analysis project Ga0308157, IMG submission 201035) | Phyllosphere microbial communities from UC Gill Tract Community Farm, Albany, California, United States - DLSLB.R1 | ecosystem: Host-associated > Plants > Phyllosphere > Unclassified | place: USA...
CACCATCGTTCCCACCGACACCATGTTTGGGCGGTTCGGCGCATGTGGCGCCGTCGTATTTGGGGCATGAGTCGCAGTTGTCACACTGACATTATGTCTCTAAATGCCCCTCAGATACCAATGCAAATAGGGGTTGTCGGAGGTTTTTTGCACCACATAGCGACAACAACCGCGGAAACACGCGGAAGTATCACGAAAACTCTTTCTACAATTCGTAGAGCTTGCATCGGCGAGTCTGGCGAAACAAACCCTTACGCAACATATGCCTGACCTATTTATCCCTGATTTCTCTGGGGATTTAGCGACTTATGCCACACCTGCTGGCTTCATCAATTGGGGGAGTAGTGGCTTGCTCGATAGGCTTTCATTTGTGTCAACGAGCCTTGAATACGAAAAGTTCCCAACGTGGCCAGATCTTCTGGCCACCCTGATTAGCGGTGGCGATCTCAGTCGCGAACAGGCCGCTTGGGCTATGAATGAGATCATGAGCGGCGAAGCCAGCGACGTGCAGATCGCCGGCTTCCTAGTTGCGTTGCGTTCAAAAGGCGAAACAGTTGCCGAATTGACCGGTTTGGTCGACTCAATGGTCGCAAACGCGAGACCGCTGGACATTGATGCACAAACATTAGACATTGTTGGAACCGGTGGCGATCGACAAAACACCGTCAACATTTCAACGATGGCAACTTTGGTCTGCGCCGGCGCCGGCATCAACATAGTTAAACACGGTAACCGTGCATCGTCGTCTTCATCCGGATCCGCCGACGTGTTGGAGGCGCTAGGGGTTCGTCTCGACGTACCAATCGAGCGCCTTGTAGAGGTATACAACAAGGTCGGAATTGCGTTCTGCTTTGCCAATGTATTCCACCCTTCAATGCGTCATGTCGCCGGCGCGCGACGACAACTGCGGGTTCCAACTGCGTTCAACTTCATGGGTCCACTGACCAATCCGGCGTTGCCGTCTGCATCAGCTGTTGGTTGCTCCGACCTGACCATGGCGCCGATTATGGCTGGAGTTCTAGCCAGCCGTGGTTCCCGGGGACTGGTGTTCCGCGGCGACGATGGCCTTGATGAACTCACCACCACTGCGGCCAATCGGGTCTGGGAAGTCCGAGATGGCAAAGTTAATGAGTTCACTTTTGATGCGCGTGAACTTGGCATCAACCGGGTGACTATCGAGGAACTACGAGGTGGCGACACTGTACATAATGCACAGGTTGTAAAGGACATAGTTTCTGGCGCCACCGGTCCCGTACGTGATGCCGTATTGCTCAATGCCGCCGCCGGAATGGTTGCCTACGATCTCTCCAGTGAAGGTAGCTTCGTGGATCGCATGAGAACCGCCCTAGATCAAGCTGGGCAGTCCATCGATTCAGGAGCAGCAAAATCTGTTCTTGAATCCTGGTCGCGAACAACTCAGGACATCGTGGGGGAGTAAAGACTGTTTTCAGTTACAAGTTCGCCTCCTGGTGAGTTGGTTTACAACCCTCCAGGAGGCGAATTTGTTTAGCGCTAGTTTAGTCGTCTAGACCTAGAGAGAAGGCAGCCTCTAGGTCATGATCCGAATATGCGCGGAAGGCAATGTGGGTCTGAGTTCCTTGGATTCCAGGAATTTTAGAGAGTTTGTTGGCGATAACTTCGGCCAAGTCTTCGTGCTTGTGCACTCGCGCCACAGCAATCAGGTCCCAATCACCAGCCACTGAGTAGACTTCACTGATACCCGATATTGCAGAGATCTGCTGGGCACACTCCGGGATGCTGTCATTTGCAGTTTGAATCATAACGAATGCGGTGACCATTGCTGCGCCTTTCACTACGCGGTCTCCATCGTGAAGACCTATTACTTAGCTTCAACTCTAGTCGAAAATAGCCTGAGGGCGAGCCAGCATCATCGAGATCCCATATCAAGTTACAGGCTTATAAAATTGTATAGACGTTTACAAAGTTATATAATTGTTCCATGATCGTACTTACTATTGACCAGCGGCGTTCTCGTTCTTCCGAAGACAAGGTTCAAGCCCTCATTGAACAAGCGAATGCCACCGTGAGTGTTGTTCGCAAATTCGAGCGTACCGCTGGCGATGAAGTTCAGGCCGTATTGGACGATGCGTCGGAAGCCATCAGACTTGCTGTGATGATGGCTGCTTCGGGGGACTGGAGCGTCGGTCTTGGATTCGGTCAGGTGGAGACCCCGCTCCCAAAAGAGACCCGTGCCGGCCGGGGCCCGGCCTTTGAATATGCTCGCGTTGCCGTGGAACGCGCGAAGAACACCAATGCTCATCTCGCGGTCCATGGTCCTTCCCATGAAGCCACCCGGCTTGAAGCAGAACTCCAACTCACCGCGTGCATCATTTCTAAACGTCGAGCCACCGCGTGGGAGGCAGGGACTTTAGCGGATGAAGGTCTGACCCAGCAGCAGATAGCGAAAGAACTGGGAATCACGCAGCAAGCTGTCTCGTCTCGCCTGTCGGCGGCGTTATGGTTTGAAGCAAATCGAATGATGGATGAGGCAGCAAAGTCCCTAACTCGCCAACTGAAAATGCTGGGGGAATCGTAGATGTTCTGGATCGCGTGGAGCAGTCTTGGTTTCGCCACCGTTCTTTCTTGTTTAGCTGCCTATTCGGGGGCTAACGTTGGAACGCGTGTTGGCCGAAGAGAAATCCTGGTAGCTATCGCAGGTGTACTGGCTATAGCGTCGGCGGTGGTTGCCGCGATAGCTAATGTTTCGGCCTTAGGTGCGAACGTGCCGCTGTTCTACGTTGTTGTTCTTTCATCCGTTTTCGCCATCAGTTTCGGCGGTCCATTTACAGAGTTGGTCTTTCGGCTGGCCGCCAAAAATGACTCTTCGCTTGTTAAAGACGAGTCCGATCCATCCCCACTTCGTGGTGGGTTATGGATCGGACTTCTAGAACGGGCCGCTATCCTAGGCAGCCTATGGGCTAGCTGGCCGGAAGGGATCGCGATCGTCATGGCCATCAAGGGACTGGGGCGCTTCTCAGAACTCAAGGACCATCGTGCTGCCGAACAATTCATCTTGGGAACATTCGCAAGCGGACTCATCGCGGCCGGGTCTTATGGACTAGGCTTGCTGCTTTTGTGATCGTCGAGAGATCAATTGCGCCACGAGTCGCCGACCGAGCAAAAACAGTCCAAGCACAATGAGTGTCACAATGACAAAAGAGATAGCTGCCGTCTTGCCCATCAAGATCCGCAGCGCCATGCCCACTGCCACGGTTCCCAACCACACGAGAATTCCGGTTGGCCAGAACTTGTTGATCGTCGCCCAAGGTTTGGACACAGCGGTCATAACAACATAGGCAATCAAGAACGGTAAAGCTGTTAACAGGATCCCGCCAAGGCCTAATCCATGCTCGTGTTCCCGACGTCCGAGCAGAGCGAAAAGAATAATAAGTACTACGTCGGCGACCGCCAACAGCGGCCACCTACTGATGTTTTGCTTCATACCTCAATCATAGAGACGAGCAGACTTAGTCGACTAAGCATTGCCCGAAATATGAGCTGTCGGTTCAGACACAGGCCACGATGGCTTTAGGGTTGGCTAGAATATTTGAGGTGATTCTCAAGTCAACTACCACCGTGGGAACCAAGCGAAGGCTAGGCCCGTAGGATCTCTGCTGCCACCGAGTATTTATTCGTGCCCAATGCGATGGAACTCTAATGAGTGTGATTGGTGCAAAATTTCACTTAATTTCGAATCGGCCGGGGGAGTCGGCCCCTGCAATTTTCGTACTCGCCAGCCTTATTCACTTAGCCAGTTTCCTGTCCGTGATGGTGGGTATGCTCGGCGGATTGATCCTCAGTTCACTATGAGTCTTGACCTTCAGTGCTCATCAATTGGCGCCGTCGGACAGCAGCTAGTTTTAGCTTCCACCGCCAGGAGGGCCCATCACCAGCATCGATGAAAACACACCAACGATGACGACAAAAAAGATAATAAATGTCAGTACGGGGCGCGCCACGAGCCATCGCATTAGGGTGTCAAGCCACGACTTATCGCCAGGGTGATCCGTGGCATCTGTTCGCCAGTCTCCCTCCAGCTTTGATTTGCGTTCAAGCCACTTGTCGAACGGGATCGTAAGAAACGGAACAAAAGCCGTGCCAGCAGCTCCAAGAATCAAACGCTTACGCCAACGCTGATTCATGCCGACGAGTACAGCAGTAGCAATGTACGACAGGAACACAAAACCGTGGACAAACCCTGCAATCGACACGGGCCAATCGCCGACCTTGAATCCATATTTGAGAATCATGGCAATAATCAATAGAGCCCATGTAACAGCTTCCGCGCGTGCAACAGTCTTGTACAAACTACTGGGTGACATGGGTTGGTGTCAGTCCTTATAAATAGGGGAGTGCGCAAAGGGCGTTGGTTATGAACTACCCTATCGCGAGATTCTGATGGCCATAACTTGGCGGACTCATCACGCAGCTTTCCCACCGACCAAGTTGTGAACATTCATTATCAAGTCCAGGCTAGCTACCGATTCTATTAAGAGCTTCAAGAACAGAACCCAAGACTTTGGTCGCCCGCATGATTTTCCCGCGCGGTAACTTTCCAGTCGACCAACCGGCCTGCATGATTCTAAGCCCAGCTCTGAAGATCGGCGTCCGAATCGATCGGTTTTGCACAAGGGAGAATGCTTGCAATTTTAGCTCTGGCTGAAAACTGCATCGGCCCGGATCAACAGTCATACGGGACCAATAACGCATGGCGGGGGAAGCTCAGATTTCCACTACTTTACATAATGTAGATTATCGGCTTACTAGTAACCTTGCCAGAAGTAGCTCGTTCAGCGCCCAAATACCTGACATGTACGGTGTTGAAACGTGCGTTTCTACGATACAGATTCCTGTACAGTGAGCCTGTATCGAGCAAAGTCGATGGTCTGATAAACGAACTCACGAGTTCGCTCGTCGTGCATTGAATAGATCGTTCGTCGGCCAGACTTGTTGGCTTGCAGTACGTTAGCTGCGCGCAGCTTCGACAGGAATTGCCCGGCAACCGTCGGGCTCACTCCAATTTGCTGCGCAAGCTCAGGCAACGACAGATCCTCACGACACAGCGCCCACAGCATTTGCAGGCGCATTGGATCCGCCATCGTCTTGAGAACAAGAACGCTCATATCCGCCAAATCACTCGGTATTATGCCTTCACGAGTTTCGAGACGACCAAAGCTACCAGCCATCGAACTTTTCCCTTCGGAGTTACACCGCGGGAATATAGCCACATCACCCTGAGCATCACTCCCTTGAGTCCGTCCATTATGGTCACGTCAGATCAAAAAGCGATAGGGTTGACCCAGATTCGCATGAGACTCGCGGGCCGGCACGGAAACGGACGCCGCTCCCCTGAATAATTCATCCGTATCGATATTTACTAAACCATATCTAACTAGTACCTTTTCATGGCAACGTAGATTCCGCCGATTGACGCGAAAGATCATTCATCGTCAATCTGAGCCTTCCAAAATTGGTTGCTGAATCGTAGGGTGGCAAAATCTAACTATGCCCGAATCGTTGCCACATGACCCTTTGACTACTTCTCGTCGCCACAGCCTTCTTGAAGCTCTGACGGCACGTGGGATTGATTCTGATCAAAGTCAACGCATCCTGGTGGAGATTCTCGAAGGATTCATTGACTCTCAGGCAACTGACGGCCGACAGGGCGTTTATATTTACGGCCCTCCTGGCAGAGGCAAAACACTAATCACCAATGCATTTCTCGCTCTGCAACCGGCCAGCACCACAAGAAGATTTCATTTCCACGAGTTCTTTAGAATGCTGAATTCGCCTGTACACCGTGTGCCCGGACAGCCCATGGGCGCCATCTTCAGCCAGGGCTTAGAGCGAGAACTGCACGGAGTGGATCTACTGGTCTTCGACGAGTTCCACTGCACCGAACCTGGTGACGCCATGCTCATGGGCAAACTCGTTAAGTACTGTAGCGAACACAACGTCCGCCTGATTACCACGTCAAACTACGGGCCCGAAAAACTCCTTGACGACGACACCTTCCATCATTTGGTAAAGCCAACCATCGAACACATACGTCAAAACTTCGAGGTATTTGAACTCGATAACGCTCAAGATTACAGGTTCCTCGAAGAGCTTAGCGCAGCAGAGCGAACAGGATTCCGCTCCGGCTCGTTGACACGACTCCCCCAAGAATTTCCCGATTCAAACCAATCGGTATTGATCGAAATTGGCTACGACCGGATTGAAGCCGACGCTCTAACCGAAGACACGGTTTGGATTAGCTTCGATCAGATGTGCCGGACACGTCGCAACACCGCGGATTATTTGGAACTAGCCAGCGGGTACTCACGATGGCACATCACTAAGATTCCTTCTAGTTCCGCCATGCCAATGGACGAAGAACGCCGCCTAGCAAACCTCATCGACGTCTTTTACGACAAAGATATAGAAGTTCACCTGCACGCCGAGGACGACCTTTCCGAACTAGGGCACATGCTTCACGACACCGAAAAAGCTCGCCTCACTTCCCGCCTGGCTCAGCTAGAACGCCGCGAAACCGAACGGACAAACGCCTCATCATGACTAACGAATATACGGCCCAGCAAATTCAATCAATCGTCAGCGAAGTGTTGGAGGCCGCCGACGAGAACGGAGTCCTGCCCATCGTTCAATTGGGCCATCCGGTTCTCAGGCAGCGTGCGACCGCATACAAGGCCCAGCTTCCTGCCCAAATGCTTGAGGAACTTCTCGAAGCAATGCGCCAGACAATGTACGACGCACCTGGCGTTGGCCTTGCGGCACCGCAGGTAGGCATCCCACTGCAGATCGCAGTTTTGGAAGATCTTTATCTAATTCCTGAAGCCAGCGCATTAGAACGTGAACGCGAGCCTCTGGAATACTTCGAAATTTTTAACCCTACTTATGTCGCTTCATCTACTCGTCAGGCCGAGTTCTTTGAGGGTTGTTTGTCCTTTGACGGATTCCAAGGCGTAGTTACTCGACCCGCGGACATCTCAGCATCATTTGAAGATCGCACAGGGAAACAGCACACAAGATCATTTAGCGGATGGCAAGCGCGCATCGTTCAGCACGAAACCGACCACCTCTTCGGCACCGTCTACGTAGATAAGGTCGAAACTCGCTCGTTGATCAACGAGAGCGAATTGTGGCGCCATGATGCGCTGGACCTTCCCACTGCACGGCGGGTACTGAATTTCTAATGACCCCGGAAACCACCAGCGCAACCTGTCCAGTGTGCGAACTGCCCCTGGTATTTAGTATTGAGCGTCAAAAGACCCTTACCTGCTCCAACGGCCATCGTTTTGACGCGGCGAAGCAGGGCTACTTCAACTTCCTCACCGGTAAAGGGACCAACTTCCTCGAAGACACCGCCCCCATGGTGCAGGCGAGAGAGGATTTTCAGGCCAAAGGCCACTACGCTCCGTTGGCGCAACGTCTCGCTGAACTGATTAATCAGCATCATCACCGCGACGTATTAGATATCCTCGATGCCGGAGCCGGCACCGGGTACTACCTGGGTGAAGTCTTGACCGCCACGGCTAGCACCACTCATGACGCACTGGCCTTAGATATCTCGCGTTATGCGATGCGTCGTGCAGCGAAGGTTCCTTCAACGTTGGCGATGGTCTGGGATGTGTGGCGCAGGCTTCCCACTGCCGATGCCTCGCGCGATGTCCTACTCAATTGCTTCGCGCCGCATAACCCAGCAGAATTCCGACGAGTGCTTCGCCCCAACGGGTTATGCCTGGTCGTGACTGGACAGCCAGATCATCTCCACGAGGTCATTGAACCGCTCGGTATGCTCTCTGTCGCTGAAGGTAAGCAAGAAATTTTGGTTGAAAAGTTCGGTGGCGAGCAATTGGAACATATGGCTTCCGAAAATCTGAGCTACACGATGAAACTGGATTCCGTCGATTTGTACAATCTCGCGTTTATGGGTCCGGCCGGCCATCACCTCTCCCCACAAATCTTGCGTGACAAAGCTACTTCCCTCGGTCAACAAGAGGTGACCGCATCATTTGGAGTACATATTTTCTCGCCACAGGACTAGAAGATACCCCCAAATGACTACTCAATATTGATAGTGCATACGGCAGAATATAGGAAACGGCCAAAGCACGTGGCCCTGTCCTAGGAGAAATTGGGTGGATTCCATGACTACAGCAGAGTGGATCATAAGTAACGCTTGGGTTATCTGGCTCGCGCTGTTCTTACTGCTGGCCATCATAGAGATGCTCTCTTTGGATCTCTACTTCATCATGCTCGGAGTCGGTGCCCTCGGCGGTGTCACCGTAGCACTGCTGAACGGACCGATCTGGTTACAGGTAGTGATTTTCTGCCTCGTTTCACTCCTAATGATCTTCCTGGTTAGACCCATCGCCATGAAGCATCTTAAGAAATCACCGGTCGGGTACAGGACCAATATCGAACGTCTCATCGGCGCTGATGCGTTAATCCTGGAACCTACTTCACGGCTTTCAGGCTCGGCAAAGATTCAGGGTGAGATCTGGACTGCACGGGCTGAACCCAGCGTGCCGACCATGTCGCCTGGTACCTATGCCGTAGTTTCCCGTGTTGAAGGGGCAACCGCATTTCTTGCTTCAAAGCCCGCCGAGCAGCCGGACTTCTAGAGCTAGTTCAGAAATTTTTTTCATCACCCGGCACAACGAAAGTGAGTACGTCCATGAATAACAATGGTTTCGGCTTGACTGTTGTGCTTGTCGTTCTGGCAATCTTCGTGATTGTCGTTCTACTTCGCAGTGTACGCATCGTGCCGCAGGCACGCGCTGGCATTGTCGAACGTCTCGGCAAGTACAACCGCACCTTGAACCCCGGCCTGACGCTACTGATCCCATTTGTCGATCGCCTCTTGCCGCTACTGGATCTGCGTGAACAGGTTGTCTCGTTCCCGCCACAGCCGGTCATCACCGAAGATAACTTGGTTGTCTCCATCGATACCGTGGTCTACTTCCAGATCACCGAGCCTCGTGCGGCTACCTATGAAATCGCAAACTACATCCAAGCTGTCGAGCAGCTAACCACCACGACCTTGCGTAACGTGGTTGGTGGCTTGAACCTGGAAGAAGCTCTTACCAGCCGTGACCAGATCAACGGACAGCTTCGTGGTGTCTTGGATGAGGCTACCGGCAAATGGGGAATCCGCGTTTCCCGCGTAGAGCTAAAGGCGATTGATCCACCCCTGTCCATCCAGGACTCGATGGAGAAGCAGATGCGTGCAGAACGTGACCGTCGTGCCGCTATTCTGACCGCCGAAGGTACCAAGCAGTCTTCGATCCTCACGGCCGAAGGTCAGCGTCAAGCTGAGATTCTAAAAGCCGAGGGTGACGCACAGTCTTCGATCCTTCGAGCTGATGGTGAAGCACAGGCTATTCAGAAGGTCTTTGACGCAATTCATGCTGGTCGCCCGGATCACGAACTTCTGGCCTACCAGTACCTGCAGACCTTGCCAAAGCTTGCCGAAGGTACCTCAAACACCTTGTGGGTTATCCCTAGTGAGCTCACCGAGGCACTGAAGGGCATTGGCGGAGCTTTAGGTGGAAACGGTGCTTCTTCAGCGCCGACTCCCCCTACTGCCCCACAAAGTGACGCCCAGTAAGGGCAGTTAAAACAACTAGATCGCGTTCTGCGGCGAGGTGCATGCAATGCGCCTCGCCGCAGACGCGTATAATGGATGTTTTGGTACTTCGAGAAAACGGTCGCCGGTCGGCCGGAATCATTTCCGGATATCAAACGTTGGTACGTTTAGCGAATTCTTCAAACATCGCGGAGGGAAATCATGAGCGATCGCAGCCTACGAGGCATGCGCCTGGGTGCACAGAGCATGGAATCTGAGGCAGGTGTGGAGCCGGCTGCCCGTCAGCGTGTGGAATACCGTACCGAAGACGGCGAGACCGTCTTCGTTGTCTTTGCAGCAGAAGCTGAAATTCCGGGCGTTTGGCACACCAAGAACGGCAAGGAAGCTAAGCTCGTCCACGGCGAAGCTCACGCCGAAGAAGTTAGCAACGAAAAGCCAGTTCGTACCCACTGGGACATGCTTCTGGAGCGTCGCAGTGAAGAAGAGCTAGAGAAGACTTTGGCAGATCGCCTCACGCAGCTACGTGCTGCTCGTGGAGAAGCCGTCTAGCTCTCCCCCACCGCCGACCCTACTTGTTCTGTAGTGTCGGCCCTGGGCACGTTTGAGGGGCTGATTGTCGCAACATTTTGGTTGCTGCAATCAGCCCCTCAACTTTCCCCAGGCAATGGAGCAGAGTTCATGCAGAACTGAAGTTAAACAGAAGTGGTGCGCACCCACAGTTCTGGGCACGCACCACTAAATAAAATCTACTTCTTTGAGGTCAGCTTCTTCCAACGTGCACCCATGCCCCAGCGGGTCACGTTCCACATTGCCTCAAAAACAATATTTCCGCTCATCTTCGAAGCGCCAAGTTCGCGCTCCACGAAGGTTACTGGAACTTCGACGATCTTCTTGCGTAGCATGGCAACTCGGAAGGTCATGTCAACCTGGAAGCCGTAACCACGTGATTCAACGGCGTCAAAATCGATTGCTTCCAAGGTTTCGCGCTTAAATGCTCGGTAACCTGCGGTGATATCGCGCAGTGGCAATCCAAGCATGGTGCGAGAGTAGAAGCTGCCACCGCGGGAAATGACCTTGCGCAGCAATGGCCAGTTCACGACCTCGCCACCTTTGACCCAGCGTGAGCCGATCACTAGATCGGCGCCAGCTTCACTGGCCTCAAGTAAGCGTGGTAGTTGTTCTGGCATATGCGAGCCGTCGGCGTCCATTTCGACCAGAACATCGTAGTCGCGCGCTAGGGCCCATTCGAAACCGGCAATGTACGCAGCGCCCAAACCATCTTTACCGGTGCGGTGCAAAACGTGAATGTTTGCATCATCCGCCGACATCTTGTCTGCAAGTTCACCAGTGCCATCAGGTGAATTGTCGTCAACGATCAAGACATCTGAATCCGGAACGGCGGAGCGCAACCGTCCTACTGTTAGCGGGAGTGACTCCAGCTCGTTATAGGTCGGGATGATGGTAATGACGCGCACTCGGCGGCACCTTTCTGGGTATGCAACAAGAATGATCTCCCCTCCTGGGCACTGAGACAAGCTAATGTCTCGCGTGGCTGTAGGAAGAGATAGTCCAAGTTCTAATTGTAGTCAAAAATACTCGTGAAGCCCTAGGTGACACTGGATAAAACAACGATCCTCAGTGACTTCGGCCCTATCTTGCATGCTCGAGGCACACAAAATGTTATCTAAGGTCACTGAGGATCGTTGTTCAACTTGCGTCGTATCGAACGCAATGCTTGTGCATCACGAAGAGGCGCTTAGTTCAGCCTAGTGGGTACCCCACCCACACTGTCAACCATGTAATGACTTCAGTCTTTATCTAGACTTCACAAGTCAAAGGCTAGTTCACCAGAATGATCTGACTGAAGCGATTGTTTCGCTGTCGGCTAATTTTCAGTATCGAGATTGTCAAAAATCGTCACGCCAGCACGCACGGTGCGCAGGCATTCAGGGATTTCTTCGTCCACCACCGGTAGCATCGGGGTGCCGGCTCTGGCATCGGTGCTCCAGGAACTAATACGCACATCTGGAGTCTGTACAGCTAGCTCAGAGGCGGTCCACACTGCGAAGGTGGCTTGTGCACCGATAGCCAGCTGTCCGGCCAATGGATTCATCTCGCCCATAGCGCGGTACGTAGATCGAGTCTGCGCCAAGAAGGCCGCACGAGCGGAGATGCGGGTGTGGGAGTTCGACATATTCATCGCTGCCCGAACAACTTCCCAACCATCAACGGTCGTGACCGGCGCGTCTGACCCCAAAACCATCGGAACACCAGCGGACAACATCGCAGAGAGGTTGTTCATCGACTCTGCACGCTGCCCCAGTCGCTGAGCGTACATGCCGTTCGAACCGCCCCAAGTCTGATCGAATACCGGCTGCATCGACACGGTGATCGAATATTGCAGCAATCGTTGGCGCGTTGCGTCGTCAACCATCTCAACGTGTTCGAGTCGATGGCGAGCCATTTGTAGCTTTGGCACACCAATTTCTTGGGCTGCCAGATCAAATCCGTCAAGGACTTCATCCAATGCACCGTCACCGATAACGTGGAACGACGCCTGAATGCCACGGCTGCTGCAAGCAATCAGGTGGGCTGCGATATCTGTTTTGTCCAAGTACAACGTGCCCTTGTGGCCCGGCTTGTCGCTGTAGTCTTCACGAAGATAGGCGGTGTGGCTGCCCAAAGATCCATCGACCTTCAGATCACCACCGATACCTAGCAAGCGTCCTTTCGGGAAAGAAGCAAAGAGTTCGTCCGCCTCGTCGGCATCCGTCACCGCTTCGCCCCAGTAGGCGTACACCTGAGGAAGACTTGGCTGGTCATCGGCCAACAGTTGATCCAGGGCGGTGCGACCTTCAAGTTGCGGGGCCGCCATCTCCACGACGGTGGCAAATCCGCGCGAAGCGTAGTGTTCGAGGGCCAGACGCTGAAATTCGTGATCCGCTTTTTGAGTCTTGGCAATCGCCAGCCGTACCTCGTCGTGTTCAGATCCGAGAATGAGTCCAGCCTTCAGATCTCCAAGGCCAAGGAAATCAAGGAGTTCTTGATTCACTAGTGCGCTGTGAACATCTCGGCGGGCGAGGTAATAGGAGCGACCATCGGTAGCGCTGGTGAGATCATTCGACTCGGGAAGAGTCTTATCGCGCCACTCGGAGTTGTCCCACCCGTGGGCCAGTACGATCTTGCTGGACTTTTGACCTTGAGCTGCTACGAGGGACAACAACGAGCTGGCGGACGTGGCTGAACTCAGATCCGCTCCGGACAAGGTCCGGCCCAACGCGGCAAGGTGGGTGTGGGACTCAACGAAGGCTGGAGTCACCAGTCCCCCGCGAAGGTCGATTACTTCATCAACGTTCTCGGCGTGGCGGTCAGCTGCATCCTCACCGCCAAGCCATGAAATCGTGTCGCCATCAACAACAATGGCGGTCGCAAACGGATCCGCGGCCGAATAAACTGCCCCATTGCGGTACAGTGTTTTTGCCATCAGCGTGCTTCCTTTTCTTGTGCAACGATTAGTAAGTTTTTCACTTGCCCACGCCCGAGGGCACTAGGACAAAACATTTGAGTAGGCCACCACGCCACGCTTGACCTGATCGACGGCTTTGTAGGCATTGCGCACCAGTATCGGCGGCAGATCCGAGTTCTTGGCGAACTGGTCTAAGGTGTCGATGACCTGCTTAGCCCAGCGTACGAAGTCGCCGGGCGCCATATCCGTGCCGCGTAACGCACTGTTCAGACTTGCTCCTCTGGCCCACTTGTACATCGGCCAAATCAAGCCGGATTCCGGTGGCGCGGTCGGGTCAAGATTCAGTGCTTCCTCGGCGTCGGAGAGTTCTGCCCAGATCTTGATCGTACTATTCCAGATGTCCGCGATTTTATCCGTTGGCATCTTTGGATCGGGTCGGTCGCCATCACGACGCGCTTGGTATACCAGGCTAGCCACCACCGCGCAGAGCTCATCAGAATTCAGCTTGGTGAGCTTGCCAGTTTCTAAGATTTGGCTGGTGAGCAGGTCTCGATCGCCGTAGATCCGTCGCAACCGACGTCCGGAATCGGTGAGCTTGAACCCGTCATCGCCTTGCGCTTCGGTGAGGTAGTCGAACTGTTCGAGGACCTTACAGACCTTGTCAAATTCTGTCGCGATGGTATTGGTCCGGCCGCGGATTGCCCGGCGGGCTTTGTCAGTATCCTTTTTCAACTTCCAATAACGATCAGCCCAACGCATATGCTGGTCTTTTTCGGAGCAGGAATGGCAGGGGTGATCCTTGAGTTGCATCCGCAGCTCGTTGATTTCACGTTCTGTGGAGTCTGCCCCGGCATAATTGAAGCTCTGGGCGTCTATACGTGGCGGACGTTCCTCGTAGATTGCGTTGCGAAGGGACGCTGCTAGATCGCGTCGTTCCTTCGGGGCGCGGCCGCTGAAACCTTTCGGAATGCGGATGCGGGAAATAATCTCAACCGGACCGTTGAGGTCATCGGAGGAAAGCCGACGAAGCTGACCTTCCTCGGTAAGCACAGTATGGCGTGGGTTGTACATCGCTGTATCTAGCTCAACTACGACGGCGCGACCGAAGCGTCGGCCACCTGGCAGATCTACAACGTCGCCGCGGATCACCGCTTGCAAGGAGCGTTCAGCAGCCGAGCGTCGCTCGGTTCGCCGACTCTTGGCTGCTGTTTTTTCCGCAGTGGCCAAGTTTCGCTGCAATTTCAGGTACTCCGTGAAGTCACCTAAATGGCATTCCATCGACTTTGCGTAGCCAGCTAGTGATTCTTCTTTGGAACGCACCTGTCGAGCCATGCCGACCACCGAACGGTCAGCTTGGTACTGAGCAAAGGAGGATTCCAGAATCTGTCGTGTTTGTTCACGCCCGAATTGAGCCAGCAGGTTTGTGGACATGTTGTAGGTTGGGCGGAACGATGAATTAAGCGGATAGGTTCGCTTTGAGGCCAAACCTGCTAGCGCTTCGGGTTCGAGTTCTGGGTTCCACACGACAATGGAATGTCCTTCAACGTCGATACCGCGTCGCCCGGCTCGACCGGTGAGCTGGGTGTACTCCCCCGATGAAATTTGTACGTGGGACTCACCATTAAACTTCACCAGCTTTTCAAGGACCACTGATCTCGCCGGCATGTTCACGCCTAGGGCCAGGGTTTCTGTAGCGAACACCACCTTGATCAGATTTCTTGCAAAGAGGTCTTCAACGATCTCTTTGAAGATCGGAAGTAAACCTGCATGGTGTGAGGCGAATCCTCGGATTAGACCGTCACGCCATGCCCAGAATTCCAGGACGTCGAGGTCTTCGCTCGGAATCCGGTAGGAGACTTCGTCTAGGGCCTGCGCAATTTCCGCAGCCTCTTCGTTAGTGGTGAGTCGAAGGTCAGCCATGGCGCATTGTTGCACTGCCATGTCGCAACCCTTGCGAGAGAAAATGAAGAAGATTGCCGGCAGCAATCCCGCCCGGTCAAGTTTGCCAATCACCGATGGACGATTGACTCGTTGCCCAAGACCCGAACCGCGCTGTGGTCCTCGACCACCCTTGCCACGGCCTCGTTGGACGCGACCACCTGAATTATGAGTGCGAACAAGTTTACGCAACTCGGGATTAACGCTGGCCTTAGCATCTCCTTCAGCAACCTTGTCAAAGGAAACGTCTTCAGCAAAGAGGTCCACAACGTTGGAACCAACCATCACATGCTGGAACAGCGGAACAGGCCTGTGTTCAGAAACAATAATGTCGGTCTGTCCACGCACTGTGTCCAGCCATCCACCAAACTCTTCAGCGTTTGAGACTGTTGCTGAAAGTGAGATGATTTGGACGTTTGAGGGCAGGTGGATGATGACCTCTTCCCACACCGCGCCACGGAACTTATCTGCCAAATAATGGACTTCGTCCATGATGACGTAACCCAAACCGTCAAGCGTCTGCGAGTCCGCGTAAAGCATGTTTCGCAGGACTTCGGTAGTCATAACAACGATCTCGGCCTCAGAGTTGATCGAGGTATCGCCGGTGAGCAGACCAACGTGTTGGGCACCGTAACGGTTCACCAGTTCAGAGTACTTCTGGTTGCTCAGGGCCTTAATCGGTGTGGTGTAAAAAGCTTTGCGATTTTCTCGCAAAGCCTGGAATATAGCGAACTCACCAACGACAGTCTTGCCGGCACCGGTGGGCGCAGCGACTAGAACGCTATGACCTTCGGTGACTTTCTGGCAAGCTTCGGCTTGGAACGGATCCAAATCAAAAGAGATGCTGGCACGAAAATCAGGTAATGCAGTGCCCTGCTCGACCTGCCGTGTCTTGGAATTCGCGTATCGTTCCGCGGGTGAAGTCACTTGTGGCCGTTCTCTTTCTTGCCGGTGATTTACGGCTGTGCGTTAGGTTCGTCGATAGGGCTCGGCGCTTGAATGTCCGTGGAGTTTCCCTGCGCCAAACGCTCATTTACAGCGTCCAAAGCAGCCTGTTTCTTTGCACGCTTTTTGTCGTTGAAGTAGCAGAAGACGGTAGCTCCGGCGAAGGTGAGGAACAATGGCCCTGCGAGGGCAAACATCGTAATCGCGTCGCCGCCAGGAGCAGCCATCGCAGCTACTAAGGCAATAAGGAAGACAGTGATTCGCCAGTTTTTCAGGATGATCTTGGCCGGCAACACGCCAACCATGTTCAGCCCCACCATGAGGACAGGCACGAGCATCGCACAACCAAAAGCAAGTAAGAGCCGAATGATAAACGGCAAATACTCATTGATGTTGATCAGGTTGAGCGAGTTTTCTGGAGCCAGGCTGATAAAGAAGTGCAGTGCGAAAGGCAACACGAAATATGCCATCGCGACGCCACCGATAAACAGTGGCACGGATACTGCAACAAAGCTATAGCTCAGTCGCCGTTCGTTCTTTTTCAGCCCCGGAACGATAAACGCCCATAACTGATACAGCCAGACGGGCGACGAGATGAGAATTCCGACGAACAGCGCGACTTTGATCATGATGTCGAAGGGCGACATCACGGCCGTATAGTTCACTGATCCGCCCGCGGCCTGCACCGGGGCGATAATCAGTTCGAGAAGCCAGTCGTAAAGGAAAAACCCCGCGACGGTACCCAACGCCAACGCGATGAGCGAAATGAAAAGGCGGTTTCGGGCTTCTACCAGATGCTCTTTAAGGGACATCCGCCCTTCATCGTTCTTGACCCGCTTTTTCTTGGTGCGCGGTGTCTTGTCTTTATCTGTTGCCACTGAGGAAATCTACGAGTTGTTCTTTTCGTTTGGATTCTGATCGTTGACGGTACCGTCAACAGTTTCAGATTTTGGATCATCATCCTTCATCTGACGCACTTCGGACTTAAAAATGCGCAGTGACTGACCCATGGAGCGTGCCAAACCTGGAAGCTTAGGAGCGCCAAAAAGAAGCAATGCCAAAACGATAATGATGACGATATGCCATCCCTGTAAACCACCCATGTGATTTCCCTTCTCTCAAACTAAAGTCTACGTCAGAACAGGTGAAGATCCCGCATGTTTTGAGCTTGGCCACGTTGGGCTCGACGAGCCACACGACGCACGCGGCGCGCCTCGATCCGTTCCGCCTTGCCTGTCGTGCGTAAAGCCCGAATTTCTTCAGGATCACCGTGCGTTGCATCGGTTCCGTGCGGATAGCGTCGGGAACTCTGGTCGTACTCGACGACGGTGCCTGGGGTGCTCAGTCCGGAACTAACGTGATCTGCAGCCGCGCCCAAGGCATCAACGACTGACATGCCGCGCTTGAACAGCCTAAAACCAGCAAGCACGGCGACGAGCAGAGTTGCCAAAACTAGGACAGTCCACAACAGGATCCAAAACCACCAAGGAAGCATCTATCAATCCTCATACATTCTGATGGCCTCGTCCAACCACAGCACAACTTGTTCGCGCGTAGCGTCAGGAGAGACCACAGTTAGTTTACCGCCATGTCGTGCGATCAATGGTGCCGCGACCTGATGATCTGAGAAGCGAACCGTCGCCAAATACCCGTTATCAATCTTTCCTGTCGACCAGGAAACTGGGTGGAACGCCTCAATGACCGGTAGTATTTCGGCGTCAATATGGAGAATGACTTCTAGATCTTCGGCTTGGGCCTGGTAGTGAATCTGAACATCTTGTTGATCTTCATGTCGCTGTCCTGCCACGAAGTGTTCATCCAGCGTTTGCGCACTCAGTACTCGATCGACTCGGAAAGTTAGCATGCTCTCACGGGTTCGACACCAGGCTCGCAAGTACTGTGTGGACCCGTCTTCAATCATCCGAACCGGCTCGACATCGCGTAATTGGTGCGTACGAGAACTTGCGGAGTAGTAATCAAGACGCAGCACACGATGATTCTTGACAGCTTGAACGAGTTGTTGCGGAATGTCGTTTTCGCGCGCCTTGGAGAGCGCAAATCCCAGTGCACCGTTCCATCCCTCAAAGCGAGCCACCGCAGAGTTGACTTTAGCCAGGGCGGAGGCCAACACATCTTGATGTTCAAACTCTGGGATGCTGGCCAGCGCGTTTAAACCACCCAGAACGGCTACAGCCTCCATCGGCGCAAGCTTTTGTGGTTCAGCTAGCAGCGCAGCGTTAGAAATCGTGACTGTGTCAGATTCTAAGTCGCCATCGTTAACGTTGATCAATTCGTCATGTTGGCCATTAGGCACACCGCACATCATGATCATGGCTAACTCTTCACGGACTTTGGAGACGCTCAGAGAATAACGAGCCGCTAGTTCTTCGATTTCCACCGCACCGTTGGCTGCGACGTACTGAATCATGTCAATATTCCGCATCACCTGAGTGGTGGTGGTCCCCCGACCCGTGGCCCTGTTGGGACGAAACTTCACAGAGGCGTAATCACTCATACCATGTTGTGCAGTTTGCGCAGATTTGGCAGAGTTCAAGCGCTGTAGTACTTTCTGCGCTAGTTCTTCTGGCGCAAGCACCTGAACTGCCGGCCCATAGGCTGCAAGTTCTGCAGCAAAAGATTCTGGGTCCGAGTAACCAATCTGAAGATCCGCGCTATCAGCGTTTCCATTCAGCGCTTGGGCGCGCAACGGGATCGCTTCATCACGGTGAAGTTTGATGGTGGCGATATGTCCTGGATGCTTGCGGTCGAAGTCCAGTAACACCTGATTCATTGAGAAGTCATCAGGGCGCGGATGATATTTACTCGTGCTTCCGTTGTGTCGGAAATTGGTGAAATTTCCCTGTACTCGCGATAGGCGAAACACACGAATATCCTCACGGCTGTGATCGAAGCCAGTGAAGTACCAGTTGCCGTAGCGCTGACCAATTCCCCATACATCGACAGTGCGTTCGGTCTGAGCGCTCTGCGAGGATATGTAGGAAAACTTCAGTGGCTTGCGGTTGAACACTGCCAACGCGCAGTCCTTGAAGTTTGGTTCATCCATCGACAAGCGTGGAACTAAAGATCCGGCTAGCGGCGAAACTGGCGTCATCGCATCGACCTGACCGGTGACACGAGCTGCTGCGTTGAGCCCGAGAGTCTGAAGCTTGGAGTCTTTCCAGAGGGTCGCAGCCAAAGCAATCATGCCGGCCTCGGCTGGGCTGAAGTTTACCGGGGGCAGGAACCAGTCGGTCGTATCCAGACTGTAAAAAGGAACGCCGTCGATGATTTCTTTGTTCAGTTGCAGACCAAAGTCATTGCGAATTTCTTCTTTGAGACGATCAAGTGCCTTTTCACGTGTATCCGCTGAGCCTTCAGGCACAAGATACTCACCGATTCGCTCGGCGCTAAATTTCCGGGACTTGGTAGCCAGCGCATAAATGAGGCTAGTGAGGCGTTCGGCCTTACTAGGTCCACTGGATTGCTTTGTACTCACCTGCTTAGACTAACCAACTTTCTGTGCCAGTGAGGACTATTAAGACAGTCATGGCCCCGATTGTTATATCGGGGCCATGAGGAAATCACTGAACTACTTGGTACCGATGAGGTCCACTACGAAGATCAGTGCTTCATTAGGAGCAATAGCACCTGGGGCGCCACGCTCGCCGTAGGCAAGATCTGAAGGAATGTCGAGGCGGCGACGACCGCCGACCTTCATGCCCAGTAGACCCTGGTCCCAACCCTGGATGACCATGCCGACTCCAACTGGGAAGTCTAAGGTCTCTCCACGGTTCCATGAGGAATCAAATTCTTCACCGGTGGACCAAGCAACACCTACGTAGTGTGCCTGAACGGTGGTGCCAGGAGTAACCTCTGCGCCGGTACCTTCGATTAGGTCAGTGATGACCAGTTCTTCTGGTGCGTCGGTGCCTGGGAAGTCGATTTCCGGCTTGGTGCGGTCGTAGTTGCGTTCTCCGAACGACTTAGTCACGGCCTTTCTCA
>Ga0308157_10004076_pt1 | contig 19952 bp, 19 predicted proteins | sample PhyBR1_FD_201035 | JGI IMG/M metagenome (GOLD analysis project Ga0308157, IMG submission 201035) | Phyllosphere microbial communities from UC Gill Tract Community Farm, Albany, California, United States - DLSLB.R1 | ecosystem: Host-associated > Plants > Phyllosphere > Unclassified | place: USA...
ATTTCGCAGCCATTTGGTAGGATTTTTCCATCAGCTCCAATTGGTCATTGACCCCAAGACCTGCAGGAACAGCATTGTTCTGCAAAGCTTCATTCTTTAATCTGGATATTTCTTTCCTAAGATTATTCACTTCCTGATCGTCCCTGCTGTAGAAGGAACCTAATGTCTGCTGCGCATTGCGATAGCTGTTAACTGCACTCGGATTAGATGGCGACAAACTATTCGGATGAGCTGTCAATGCCGTCTGATCAGAATTTTGGTTTAGGTTGTTTTGGTCAGTCCAGTAATCAGATAAGGTGGTCATCGCATTTCTTTTCTCTTCATTTTTTTGTTCCAGCAGCTGCTGCTCATAAGCCTTCTGTTTGTCAGATTGCAGCTGATCGTCCTTTGCCTGTGGTATTCCCGCATTAAAACCTGATTCATCAACAATTTTATTGTCCGTGGGCTTGAAGATGAGGTAGAAACAGCCTGCACATATCGCCGCCATCAAAAAATAGATCAGCGGTTTCTTTATTCTCTCCCATCGTAAATTTTGAAGGCCTTGTGATTCCGGTTCCAAGTGGGGTGAATCACTTTCAGTGATCGTGATTTTATTTGAATCTCTCATCGCTCTATTTTTTAATGGTTGAACCCACTTTGTGATCCTGTGCCGATCTTTTCACAGCTGTATGATCTGAAATGGTCGTAATATGACTGATCGAAATGGTATTGGTTTTATTTCCGGTTGACATACCTATACTGATAAGCACCAGTACGGTAAGAACAGCATAACCTGCAAAAAACAGCTTGGTGAAAAACCTCTGGCGTTTAGCTGGGAGCTCTTTCCATTTTCTGTCTGCACGCAAAATGTGGTGCTCTATTTTATCCCTGATTTTTTTCATTGTTCTGATTTTTAACGTTCAACAGTTTCAACGTCTTTGTTTTCAAGGACATTGAATTTTTCAATCGTAAATCCCTGGGGGTTGCTGTCTGACCTCACCGAATTCACTAATGCACAATTGGTGATCAGACTTCGTATCGTCAGATTGCTGGATCGGATAATGAACTGCCTTGCAAAGGTCTTTACGGCGTAAGGATAGTTATTGAAATCTGCCACCACACTGTCAACCTCGATCCTCTGCTGGATATTCCCTGAGATGATCCGGTTGTAATAGCCTTTCTCCTGCAGGTCTTTGTAGTAATCGAATGCAGACTGGTCTGCCAGATTGAAAGCCCTTTTGACATTGCTTTCAATGGCATTTTTATCCGGCGCCACTGTAAAGAACAGCTCGTGAAAACGCCTTACATGCTCCCTGGCCTCGACAGGCCTGTTGATCGACATATCCTGTGACAGAGCCACCATCAGCGATTTGCCGTTATCCAGTACGTAGATCTTCTGTCGCTGTTCTTCTGCAAATTGATAGGACTTGAAAACGACCACGCCTACCACTGCAAAACAGAGTACTGCAAAAACGAATGTAAATAAGCGGATCTGCTTGAAGCTGCTCTCTATATTTCTTAAAGTTTTAAATTCCATTGGATCGTATTTTTATTTTAATAATCTGCCTGAGATATTACCTGTTGCACTGCCCGCTGCTGCTCCCGCAATATTTCCTGATTTTGTGGCGGTCTGGTTGACATTGCGCATAAAGTTACCGGCACCTCCTGCCTGAATTACCCATCCGGTAACGGTTGGAACCGTAAAATATCCGATGATCCCGATGATCATATAGATGATGTAAACCGTGTTAGAAGTATCAGGAATGAAGTTCGGATCTGCCAGCATCTCAATATCCCGCTCCAGGATGAGCGATTGTATTTTGGCTAAGATCGAACTGAAAATATCCGCAACCGGCAACCACAAGTAAACGCTGATATATCTCGTCAGCCATTGTGTGAGGGTGGTCTGGAAACCATCCCAAACTGAAATAGCAAAAGCGATCGGTCCCAATATGGAAAGTACGATGAGAAAGAAGGTCCGAATCGTATCAATGACCAATGCTGCTGACTGGAAGAGAATTTCCAGAAACTCGCGGAATCCATCCCTGATCTGCTTCTTAATATCGAACATTTCTCTTTCAATGTACATCCCAGACATCGTCACCAGGTCTGATGGCGACCATCCCAGCTCTTCCAACTTTTTATCGAATTCCTCATCCGATATCAGATAGGCCATTTCGGGATTTCTGAGCATGGCTTCCCGTTCCAAAAGGTCTTTTTGCTGTTGCAGTTCATTAAGATCCAAGACCTGATCCTCCAACATCGAGTGACTTCCCTGAACGATCGGGCTTAGCACACCGTTAATACTTCCCAGTACCAATGTTGAAAAGAACATAATGCAGATGCCGATGGCAAAAGGTCTCAGCATTGGAAAGAGATCGATCGGTTCGGCGCGGCTCAAAGACTGCCATACTTTGATGGCCACATAGAACAAGGCGCCCAATCCCGCGACCCCTTTTGCTACAGCGGCCATATCGGCACACAATGGCATCATCTCATCATAGACCGAACGAAGGACTTCGTGTAAATTAGTGGGTTCCATCTTACCAGTATTTTTGGTTTGAAGTGCCATAAAGATCCAACACCCTTTGGGTGTTGTTCTGTTTTTTTGCTCTGAGATAGCTGACAGAAATATTCTTGTTGGTGTAGTAACGGACCAGATTATGATATTCCTTCACCTCTTTGTAAACCCGGTCAACCACGTCCATTCTTTCTTTGTCATTCAACGAAAGCCCATTGGCGGTGATGACCTCCTTCAGTTCCTTTAACAGTTCAGTGCTTTCGGTCAGCAAAGCTGAGTAGCCGTTCGCGATCGCTGTCAGTTCCTGCGCGTTGAAGTTGGGATCGTTGAGCATCTTGCTGAAATTGGTAACGTAGATCTCTGATACGTCTCCGACCATCAGAACGGTCTGCTGAACCTTACGGGCATCTTTGACCAGATTGTTGATGGCTTTCAGCTTGTCATAATATTCCTTTCCCTGTTCATAGACTTTCTTCACTTCATTAAAGTTTTTAACGACGTTGGAAACCGTTGATGAGGTTTGCACAATTTCATTGGCAGAGTTCAGAATTCCGGAAGCGAGATTGGCAGGATCGGTTACCACGAACTGTGCTTTTGCGAATGTTGAGGTAGCGAAAAGCAATACCATTGCTGTTTTAATGATCAAATTTTTCATTGTTGTAAAATTTTAAATGATTGGATTAATTAATTTTCTTTGTTTGATTTGATTCTCTTGAGAGAAATCCTCTTAATGGCATGCTCTACATTGCCGTCAAGTTCAGAGGCGAGATTCATCACCTCCATTTTTTCAGTTTCTTCGGTGGTATAAGCGAGATATTCTTCGGTGGAAACTTCCGTAGCATACACCGCAGAATGAGTTCCGCCCAGTCCGATCCAGACTTCCTTATACAATCTTCTCGGATCATTGTTCATATTGATCGAAAGCACCTGAGATTTTTCTTTGTCAGTCAATCCCAACATTGCCTGGATATCATCGAACTTGTTCATATACTTGCGCTGATCCAATAGGATCTTGCAGTCTGAATTATTGATGATACTTTCTTTGACAATCGGCGACTGGATGATATCATCCACCTCTTGGGTGACCACGATCGCTTCTCCAAAGAACTTCCTGACTGTCTTGAACAAATATTTGATATACTCAGCCATCCCTTCTTTGGCGATTGCTTTCCAGGCTTCTTCAATCAAGATGAGTTTCCTGATGCCCTTGAGCCTTCGCATCTTATTGATAAAGACTTCCATAATGATGATGGTCACAATCGGAAACAGGATCTTGTGGTCTTTGATCGCATCGATCTCGAATACGATGAAGCGCTTGGACAAGAGGTCTAATTGCTTTTCTGAATTTAACAGGTAATCATATTCTCCGCCTCTGTAATAAGGTTCCAGCACATTGAGAAAGTTGGCGATGTCAAAGTCCTTTTCCCTGACCTTCTTTTGTTCCAGAACTTTTTGGTAGTCATCTTTGACATAGTCATAAAAGCCATTGAACGATGGAAATTGATCACTGCGTTTGATCTGTTCAATGTAGCCGCTTACCGCATTGGATAAAGCTACTTCCTCAGAGCGCTTGGGCGGCTCATCATCCCGCTTCCATAATGTTAGGATCAAGGTCTTGATGCTTTCTCTTTTTTCAATATCAAAGACACCGTCATCGGTATAGAAGGGATTGAAGGCAATCGGATTTTCTTCAGTGTAAGTTAAATACACGCCGTCCTCCCCTTTTGTCTTGCCCTTGATGAGTTCACATAATCCCTGATAAGAATTTCCGGTGTCAACCAGTAGTACGTGCGCACCCTGCTCATAATATTGTCTGACCATATGATTCGTGAAAAAAGATTTACCGCTTCCTGAAGGTCCCAAAATAAATTTGTTCCGGTTGGTAATAATACCCTGCTTCATCGGGAGATCGGAGATATCTAGATGAATTGGTTTACCGGTCAGACGGTCAGCCATCTTGATTCCAAATGGGGAAGGTGAATTCTGATAATTGGTTTCCTCCGTGAAGAAACACAAGGCCGGTTCGATGAAGGTATAAAAGCTTTCCTCACTTGGAAAGTCACCTGCGTTACCTGGAATCCCAGCCCAATATAATGTTGCCGTATCCGTCGTATTATGCCGTGGCTTGCATTCCATCAAGGCTAAAGCACTGCCGGTATCGTTTTTTATTTGTTTCAATTCAGAAGCACTGTCCGACCAAGACATCACATTGAAATGGGCACGGATGGATTGCAGACCATACGAATGGGCTTCATTCAAATACTTCTCGATCCATTCCTTATTGATCTGGTTCGCCCTGCTATACCTCGCCAGCGAATGCATGTTTCTGGCAGACTTTTCGAATTTACTCAGGTTCTCATCGCTGTTATCAATGAACAGATATTGGTTGTAAATATGATTGCAGCTCAGAAGAAGTCCTACAGGAGAAGCAAACGAAAGCAGGCAGTCACTTCTGTCGGTACTCAGTTTCTCATAGCGGCTATGTGATGAAACCGTTCCGGGCAGATCATCCGTATCCGATAAGGTATGCATACTGATCTGATTGTTGCCGATGCGCATTTCTTGCGATCCTAGTTTGATATCTTGTAGCGATGGATTGGCTTCTCTTGACAGGGTCAGGTACTGCTCCAATATTCCTGACTGGCTTTCGGTTCCTGAGATCTCATCTTCGGTCATTCTCTCCAGATGGATATAGCCGCTGTCATTCATGATCCTTTCGAACTGGTCGACGGACTCCATAAAACGAATGATCACCTCTTTGTCTTTGATCTCCTTTGGGATCAGTTTGCCTTTGCAGAGGGATGAAAAATTGCTCTGCATCCGCATTCGTTCTTTACTGGTTTTCGTAATGAACAGATAGCAGTAGTGATTCAGAAAAGGTCTCTCGTTGAAATGTCTTTCAAAAGATTTGGAGAGAAAACTCTGGTCTTCTCTGGACAGATCAGGATTGTAGTTTTCTTTGATAAACCAGTCCTGTTTATTAACGACAGTAAAATCAGGCAGGGTCTTGACAGCCTTAAACCAAGCTGAATGCATCGCTTCATATTCTGCCGATGCCACTGTAAATAGTTCTGGAAGTCTGACCTTGAAGCAGACCGTCAAATCCGCATCTTTGGAAATAATACAATCGTTTTCTATCGCAAGCAGTGGGAATTTACTCTCCAAGGTTGCGGCTTTGGAGGTATTTCTCATGCTGAAGATTTTTGATGTTTAGTTTTCAGATAGCGATAGATACACTTGCGGCTGATGATGTATCTGGGATGCTTCTTCTGAGCGCCTAGTTTCATCAGCCCATGTTCACCATATTTGCCGTTCAGTGAGAAGGTCTGCCAGATCAGGATTCCACTGCTGGCTCCGCCAAGCGTGAGGCAGAGATAGGTGTTGAAACCAGCCATGTACATGACCATCAGGCATACGAGTATCCCCAATGATCCCCCTGCAAAAATGAACAGGTACTGTGCTTTTAATCCTTTGAACTCTACCGTTCTTCCGATGCCTTTGTTGATATGATAGGTATTCATAATCATCATTTTAAAGGAAGAATGAACGAAGGATCGTTGCCGCTACGATCAGAAATATACACGCGCCGAACCAGCTGGCAGCGGTCTTGCTCGTATCGGGATCACCACTGCTGAACTTGTTGTATACCTTGACCCCACCGATCAGTCCGACGACTGCCCCAATCGCATAGATGAGCTGGGTAGCCGGTTCAAAATAGGAGGTAACCATTTGTGTGGCCTCGTTGATCCCTGCGGTACCGTTGCCTTGGGCAAAGGCACCCGTGACTGCCAAAAAGGTCAGACCTGATACCAGCAGTTTTTTTCTTTGTTTTTCCATAACTGAAACACATTAATTGTTAATTTAGCCCACACCCTGTGGGTTGATGAGGCAAAGGTGTTATGGAACTCTAATTATTCTGATTAACTGGTAATCAGAGGAATTGTTTGGTACTACATGTCTTAATCTCTATTAATTAATTTCAGATTTATGATAATAATTTCTTTGAAGACATTATTATTTCGGACATTTGAGTTTCGGCGAAATGCATTGGTTTTTAAGCCTGAAGCACATGGCTGGAATAATTACTTATATAAAATACGACTCAATGAAAGTTAGTCTGATAAACGTCTTAGCTGTTGTGTTATTGGGAACTACATTTTCCTGCTCAACAACAAACACCGCCAAAAATTCTATTTCAAAAAAGAATGACGCGCTGTATCAGGAAATAGAAAGACTTGGACAGGAGCTCACTGTAAAAAATAATGTTCCCGGCGTCGCCATCGCTGTGATCAGGGATGGAAAGATTGCCTGGATACAATCAATAGGTTATGCGGATCTGGCAAGCAAAAAACCTGTAACCCAGGAAACTATTTTCAATATCGGTTCTGTCTCTAAACTGGTTTCTTCTTGGGGCTTTATGCAATTGACAGAGAAGGACCTTGTACAACTGGATGATCCTGTTGAACAATCTCTTACCCGCTGGCATCTGCCTACCTCTGAATTTGATCAATCTAAAGTAACGTTACGGCGACTGCTTAGCCATACAGCAGGACTGTCTGTTCACGGTTATGGAGGATCGGATCAGGGAACGAAACAACTAAGTCTCGAAGAATCACTAAACGGAAAAACAAAACGGAATGGTGAAACGGTACATCTCATCAGCGAACCGGGAACAAAGTGGGAATATTCCGGAGGTGGTTACACACTCGCGCAACTGCTTTTAGAAGAAAAAACCAAACGAGGCTTTTCGGAATATATGAAACAAAATATCTTTCTTCCACTTGGATTAAAGCACACCACCTATGAGTGGACAACAGATATGATGGACAACTCTGCAACGGCATACGATGACAAAGGTAATCCTATAAAAAATAGAATCTTCACGGAAAAAGCAGCAGCAGGACTGCAGACCACCATCATAGATCTTGCACATTTTGCGGAACTGTCGATTTCCAGAAATTCCAAGCAACTTAATAAAGTCCTGAAGCCTGAAACTATCAGGTTGATGGAAACGCCTGTTCTTCCTTCTTCCACCGAGGGCGAAAGCGGACTGGGTTACAGATTTATGAATTATGAAAATTTCCGAACTATTGGTCATACCGGTGAAAATGCTGGATGGAGCGCAGCATTGTTTTTAGATCTTCCTTCAGAAAGCGGTATTATAATACTTTGCAACGGATCTAATGGCGACCGCGTTTGGTTTCCGATTTACCAAAGCTGGCTGAAAACCATCAAAAGATAAAAGATTTTAAAAAATAAATTATTAAACATTAAAATTACTTTGAAATCTCAGACGAAAACCCACATTTACAAAAGCTTCCCACGCTACTGTTAAGAAGGTTTTTCTTTGATGGTTTCGTAGTCTATTTAGAATTAGATTAGTAAGTTCCTTTAGATTTTTTAAATGATTAAAAGGGGAATTTGACTAAACAAATTCCCCAATGTCGAAACCATCTGCATCATTTTTGCGATTAAAAGAATTTACCTGATCTTCATACGGAATACTCTGGCTTAGCAAAGTTGCAATTCGCTTTGATGCATCACCCAATGAATTTTCTAAAAGATCAAAAAGCTAGGTTCCCTGAATTTTTTGAATAATAGTAACTGTTTGATGTTCTAAGTCAGGCTCCAGAATATCTTCCTGAAGCAGCTTTCCCACAGTACTCAATTCCTGAAAGGTAACCCCTGTAGCAAAACCGATTTCGATTTTAGAATCATCCTGATACTGCCAGTCTTCTTCTTCGTCTTCCCAATCATTATTTTTGACCAGTATCTCGTCAAGTTCTTTCTTTGAAGCCGTATTTTCTAATACCTCCTCTTTGGTTTCTGAATCAAAATTATTTGCATCTGTTACGATAAATTTGCTTTGGCCTTGATCGGCATCAAATGGCTGTAACTTTCTTTCTTCTGACCTTGTTTTGCCCATAATAGAGGACAAAGCTTGGTGAGTTTCAGTTCTTTTTTCCTTAGGATTCTTACTTATAAACTTCCTATCCCACAGTAAGAGGATGATAATGAGTAATAGCCCTATGATAATAAATTGTTCCATAAGATGATATATTAAAAAATTGGACGGTATTTGCTGTTGAAATCATCGGTGATTTCTTTTTCAAACGTTTCGAAGTGGTACGCCAAAATATTATCGAGATAAGCGTAGAGAGGGATCTGATCGTCGGCAATGATCTGGATGATTCGGGAAAGTCGTTCATGATATTCAGGTCGAATATAAATACTTTTATCACCACGCTTGGTCATCGTGTGATGCGTGAGAAACTGCTCAGCGTAGGTGATTTCAAGACTTTTTTTATTCTTCAGCTTTTGTTTAGTGATCAGCTTTTCGTTTATGGAATCCAGTTCCTGAGTCTGTGGTTCCTTCTTTGTGCTGCCAGCCATGATGGACATCAAATATTGTTCATCAATACTGTTTTCTTCGCTGTTGCTTTTATCAGTGTCCATCTTTTTTACAATCTTACAATGCTTAAAAACTCCTCCATAAATTGGTCTAGCCTGCATAATATCATCAACTTAGGATCTGCTGGCAGTAATGTCGAACGGAAAACGGTTTTAGCGACCGTCTCCCCTTCTTTACGAAATCTCTTGCTGTCTGTGATGGATGTTTCCATCAATTGAAGTCCCAGATCTTTGATCACTTTCTCATAGTTTTTATACAATAATGTTCTCTCCCTGCCATCGACCTGGTTCCAAAACAACTGTATGCTTTTGATCTCGGTATGCTTTTTCTTCATTAGGATATTGGTCAGAACATCCGTAAAACTCAGGGTACTTTCAAGAACAACCCTATCCGCAGTTATGGGTGAAAAAATATAGTGAACATTGGCGAGTGTACTCAAAATACCAGCCGTATTGACCGTTCCGGGCAGATCCAGAAAAACGACATCCGGTACAACTTCGGAATCAGCCACATATGCTTCAAGCTCTTGCAAAACCGTATCGGTCTTGCTTTGGAAAACAGGATAGGCTTTTTTATTAATGGTTGTAAACTGCTTATGGGCCATTTTTTTTAATACCTCATTTTGCATCACTGTTTTAAGATCCCTCTCTCTCATCTGTATCAAACTATACTGTGGGAAGTCACAGTCGAACACAGCGACTTGATATCCTAAACGGTAATGAAGGATACTTGCCAACAGTGCTGTGAAGGTACTTTTTCCCACTCCTCCTTTTTGAGTGGAAAAGGCGATAATGACTGGTTGTTTTTTTGTTTCCATTTTTTTGATTTTTTAGTTGAACATTGGTTAACGATACTTCTAGAGTGACAGCTGGCTGGCAGGCTCAAATCACATCCTGCTTTCCTGCAATCTTAGGCAATTGAAAGCATATCTGACTTCCAACTGTAGGACCAGAATTCAATCAGTCAGCGGTCTTTCCTGAAAGGATCCTGTACTTCCGTCAGGTTGGAATGCCTGACCGATCTTTATCATGTGCTATTGCATTCCGGATATCCTGACTGACGTCTGGAAAGTTGGAATGCCTGCCTTCAAGAACTCAAACGATTTTGCCATACATCAGTCCTGCCGACATTCTGGTACAAATAAATAACATCCGGCTGCACTCAGCTTCTAAGTGGTTGTCTTTGACTCGCAATGGATTTGTTTGGCCTTATGAACTTTAGAGAGTCTGTGAAGCATTGTAGTTTACTTTGTCAAAGCTTAGTTGACTGGTTTAAAGCTATCAACCTTTAAACAGAGGAAGAACCTGTAAGACTGAATTGAATCAAATCTATTATGGGTCTAACCTTTCACCCGAAAGGGGCAAGTTGTGTTTTGAGCATCTCGAAACGTTTTCGGATGCTCAAAACAACTTGCCCTGCCGGGAGCTGAAAAACAATCTCCGAAGTCGATGTTTTATAAAATTAATTGGACAGATGATGAATGAACATAGCGGTAAACCACAAAAAAAGACAGGACGCCGTCCAAAGGCAGATCCTGCCAAGATTCGATATACCATCTCATTTAATGAGGTAGAACATTCACGCTTTCTTGAACTTTTTGACCAGTCTGGGATGAATGTAAAAGCCCATTTTATAACCTCCTGCATTTTCGAAAAGACGATCAGGACCGTGAAATTAGATAAGGGAACGATGGATTTCTATATGCGGTTAACCTCATTTCACAGCCAGTTCCGGGCTGTAGGGGTGAACTATAATCAGATCGTGAAGATCCTGTACCACAATTTTTCTGAAAAAAAAGCAGCTGCCCTTCTTTATAAACTGGAGAAGAACACTGCTGAAATGGTGGAGATTTTCAAAAAAGTGATGCAGCTGACAGAGGAATTTGAACGAAAGCATCTGAAAAAAATGGAATAAAATGATCGCAAAAATTGGAAGAAGCAGTAATCTTTTTGGCACACTGTCCTACAACAATTTGAAAATGGAACAGGAAAAAGGAGAGATCCTGTTGACAAACAAAATGATTGAAACAGCCGATGGGAAATATTCTGTTGCGCAATTGGCTAAATCATTTGAACCTTATCTGTTGGCAAACCGAAAGACAGAAAAGCATACGTTGCATATTTCCCTGAATCCCAATCCTAAAGATATGGTCTCCGATGAACAATATAGAGAAATGGCTCAGCAGTATATGAATGAAATGGGTTATGGCAATCAGCCTTTCATCGTATTCAAACATACGGATATCGACCGGAGTCATATCCATATTGTTTCGGTTTGTATAGATGAAAAAGGAAAAAAGATCTCTGATCAATTTGAGAAGGTCCGTTCGATGAAGATCTGCCGGGAACTGGAAAAGAAATTCGGTCTTATATCAGTAGTTGAAAAACAGCCTCACCAAAATCATAAGATCTTTCGACCGATCAACTATAAGTCTGGAGATATCAAAAGCCAGATGGCATCGGTAATAAGGCATATAACCTCCTACTACCAATTTCAATCGTTAGGGGAATATAATGCGTTGCTTTCACTATTTAATATTACTGTGGAGAAAGTGGAGGGAGAATTAAAAGGTCAATTAAAAAGAGGATTGCTTTATTTTCCTTTAGATGACCAAGGAAAAAAAGCAGGAAATCCATTCAAGGCATCTTTGTTTGGGAAAAATGCAGGGATCGATGCTCTCCAAAAACACTTTACTGCTTCTAAAAGCAAAAGCAATGATCAACCGGTCAAACAAAGCTTGAAAAGATCGATTATTGAAGCTCGTCATTATTCAAAAAATGAGCAGGCATTTAAAAATAAATTGAAAGAAGAAGGAATTGATACTGTTGTTCGCAAAAATGAGAACGGCAGGATATATGGAATAACTTATATTGATCACCGATCAAGAACAGTATTGAACGGGTCACGATTGGGGAAGGAGTTTTCTGCTAATAACTTTAATGATTATTGGTACAATAATGTCAAAGCCGACCAGACAGAAAACAACCCGCCACAACAGAAAGCTTCCCAGTCAAGCAATAAGGAGAATTTACCTGCTGAAGATCCGCATCATTTTTTCGATTTTTTGAATACTGGACAACCCGAAGATGGATTGTTTGAAGCTTTGGGTAGTTTATTGCCCGAAGCACAAGGAGAAGATTACGAGGAACAGGATTTTGCCCATAAGATGATGAAGAAGAAAGTGAAACGCCGAAGAGATTGAAATAGGTATAGTAGCAGAAAGTGGGATTCTGTACAACTTTTTAATTAAACGATTTTCTGAACTCCAAAGGCGAAACGTTTGTCTTCGCCTTGAAAAGTTTGCTGAAAGATTGTGGATGTTCAAAGCCTAACTCATACGCAATTTCCGAAACGGATAAATCTGTTGCTGATAGTTTTTCTTTCGCTTTTTCTATGACTGCGTTCTGAATGTATTGTTGTGTATTTAGTCCTGTCAATGAACTCAACATATCGCTCAGATAGCGTTGCGACAGCTTCAGTTCCGTGCTGATATATTTCACGGACGGCAAACCGTTTTTCAGACTTTTTTCTTCTTCAAAATAGCTGTTTAAAAGTTGGTCCAAAGAAGTGATGATGTCGTGATTGACTGCTTTCCTGGTTATAAATTGCCTGTTGTAAAAGCGGTTGCTGTAATTTAACAGCAATTCTATCTGCGACACCAGAACATCCTGGCTGAAACTGTCGATATTATTCTCTAACTCGTTTGCTATTGAAGCAAATAAGCTGGCTATAATTTCTTTTTCCTTTGCCGATAAAAACAACGCTTCTGAAACATCATAAGAAAAAAATCCAAATTGATTGATTGCTTTTCCCAATGGATAATTTCGGATAAAGTCCGGGTGGAAATACAAGGCAATCCCTTCATAGCTTTCCGTTTCTTCAGGTGAAATAACAATTTGTTTCGGCTTCAGAAACGCCAGTCCGCCTTCTTCAAAATCGTAATAGTCCTGCCCATACTTTATGTGTCCTGTGAATGTAGGCTTAAAGGAAATTTTGTAGAAATCAAGACTTACTTTTTGCCCTTTTGGAAACATTTCAATCGAGACTGCATTGTAATCAACCAATGCAATTAATGGATGCAACGGTGCAGGAAATCCCAATACCCGCACCAGTTGCGATATACTTTTAATTTGATTGATGTCAGATTGTTGTTGCATTTCATTTACGAATTTAATCAATTTTGTTTTGACGGACGAATTACAATATCACCAACTTCAACATCTGCAGGTTGGCTTATGGCGTAAATAACTGCATTAGCAATGGCATCTGGGCTAATGGCCAGATTTTCCATATTATTCCTGATGATGGTTTTCATTTCCTTATTTTTTATACCCTCGGCAAAGTCGGTTTTTACAACACCTGGCGAAATTCCGGTAATCCTGATTGTTCCGTCTGATTCTTGTCTAAATGCTTCAGCGATAGTTCTTACCGCATTTTTGGTTCCTGCGTAAACGCCCTGCATGGGTACAATCTTGATTCCTGACGTTGAAATGATATTGACGATATGACCCGATTGCTGTTGCTTGAAAACAGGAATTGCAGCTGCCATTCCATATAAAACACCTTTGAGGTTAATGTCGATCATTTCTTCCCATCCGTCAACATCAAGCTCGTCAATGCGGCTTAACTGACTGACTCCGGCATTGTTCACAATGACATCTAATTTTCCGTATTGCTCAACTGCTGTATTGACCAGTCTTACAAGATCGGATTTATTCTTCACATCAATTTGAGCACAGGCGGCGTCACCACCTTGGCTTTTAATTTCTTCAACAATCTGTTGTAATTGTTTTGTTCGTCTTGCACCCAAAACCACCTTTGCATCGTTTTTGGCTAGTTCTATGGCGATAACCTTCCCCATTCCACTGCTTGCGCCTGTAATGGCAACTACTTTTCCTTTGATATTCTGCATTGTTTTTTGTTTTTATCTGTCTATTTGTTTTTCTAAAAATTCTGGGTAGCGGTCGCCCACCAGTGTAATCCCATTGACCGTTTCGCTAATTTTTGCCAGTTCATCGGCTGTCAATACAATATTTGTACTGGCGATGTTTTCTTCCAACCGATGCAGTTTTGTAGTCCCTGGGATCGGTGCAATCCAGGGCTTTTGGGCTAAGAGCCAGGCCAATGCCAATTGTCCGGTTGAAATATTTTTTTGTCGGGCAATCTCAGATAGTGCTTCCACTAAAACCAGATTGGCCTTGATATTTTCTTCGGTAAAACGTGGAATAACGTTTCTGCGGTCTACGTCTTCTAATTTTTTATTGATGATACCGGTTAGGAAACCTTTTCCCAACGGACTGAACGGCACGAAACCAATTCCTAACTCTTCCAAAGTCGGGATGATTTCATGTTCCGGTTCACGCCAAAACAAAGAGTATTCGCTTTGCAAAGCTGATACTGGTTGTATTGCATGTGCTTTTCGAATCGTTTTAGCACTGGCTTCCGACAAACCGAAATATTTTACTTTGCCCTCCTGTATCAGGTCTTTTACCGTTCCTGCAACATCTTCCATCGGAACATTCGGGTCAACTCTGTGCTGATAGAGCAAGTCGATGTAATCTGTCTTTAATCTGTTCAAAGACGCTTCGGTTACTGCCCTTATTGTTTCCGGTCTGCTGTCAAGGCCTACTGCCGGACTGGCATCTTTACAGCCGAATTTTGTGGCGATGACAACGTCTTTTCTGAATGGCTTCAATCCTTCACCTACGAGTTCTTCATTGGTGTATGGTCCGTAAGCCTCTGCCGTATCAAAAAATGTGATACCCATTTCAACTGCCTGATGTAGCAGAGTTATGGCATCTTTTTTGTCAAGGCCTTTCCCGTTCAGAAAGTTTAAACCCATACATCCAAAGCCCAACGCGGAAACTTCCAATCCGCTATTTCCTAATTTTCTTTTTTGCATAGTTCTTTTTTTAATTGTTTCTAAAAGTGATTTTAATCTCAGGTACAAAATTCCTGATTGTCATCCTATAAAAAGTAGCCCAATTGGTAGTTGTTGTAGTCTAAAAATCATATAAAGGTCTCCAAAAGCCAAACACTGCGATTGACTTCCACATTCTTATAGCCGGGCTGCACAGTCTTTAAATTCACGCACTATCATTAAAAATTAGATAATGCAGGGAGAAGACGATTTGAGAGGGCTTGCCAAGATTATGGCATTTATGAGGGCCGTAAGTATTATTTTGGTACTGATGCACCTTTATTGGTTTTGCTACAGTTTCTTTATCGAACGCGGCTGGACTTTAGAGTTAATCAACAAAATATTAGGGAATTTTCAGCATACCGCCAGACTGTTTTCTCATACCTTATATACTAAAGTATTTGCTTTGGTTTTGCTGGCTTTAAGTTGCCTGGGTACTAAGGGAGTTAAAAACGATAAAATGACCTGGTCTAAAATTTATACGGCTTTGGGAATAGGCTTTGTGCTTTTTTTTCTGAATACACCTTTGTTAAAGCTATCTTCAGAAATAGGGCCATTCCTGTATATTTTAACGATCTCGTTAGGTTATTTTGCCTTGATGATGGCTGGAGTCTGGATGAGTCGCCTTTTGAAAAACAACTTAATGGATGATGTGTTCAACAGTGAGAATGAAAGTTTTCAGCAGGAGACCAAACTGCTTTACAACGAATATTCCATCAATCTGCCAACCAAGTTTTATTACCAGGGGAAATGGCATCAGGGATGGATTAATGTAGTCAATCCGTTTCGTGCCACCATTGTTTTAGGAACACCAGGCTCAGGAAAATCCTACGCCGTTGTTAACAATTATATCAGACAGCATATCGAAAAAGGATTTTCCATGTATATCTATGATTTTAAATTCGATGATTTGTCTACCATCGCCTACAACCATCTTTTAAATCATTCCGATGCTTATAAAATAAAGCCGAAATTCTATATCATCAACTTTGACAACCCCAGAAAAAGCCATCGATGCAATCCCTTAAGCCCCAGTTTTATGACGGATATATCAGATGCCTATGAAGCTGCTTATACCATTATGCTGAACCTCAATAGAAGCTGGATACAAAAACAGGGTGACTTCTTTGTCGAAAGCCCCATTATTTTGTTAGCTGCTATCATATGGTTTCTTAAAATTTATGAGAACGGGAAATACTGCACTTTTCCGCATGCTATTGAGCTGTTGAACAAAAAATACGAAGAGGTCTTTACGATATTAACATCTTATTCTGAATTAGAGAACTACCTCTCTCCTTTTATGGATGCATGGCAAGGCGGTGCACAGGATCAATTGCAAGGGCAAATCGCGTCTGCAAAGATCCCTTTGTCAAGAATGATCTCACCTCAATTATATTGGGTGATGACGGGTGATGATTTCTCCTTGGACATCAATAATCCTGAAGAGCCCAAAATATTGTGCGTGGGAAATAACCCTGACCGTCAGAATATTTACTCTGCAGCATTAGGATTGTACAATTCGAGAATTGTTAAACTTATCAATAAAAAAGGTCAATTGAAAAGTTCAGTGATTATCGATGAGCTGCCAACCATTTATTTTAGAGGACTTGACAATCTTATTGCTACCGCTAGAAGCAATAAGGTTTCAGTTTGCCTTGGATTTCAGGATTTTTCCCAGCTGACTAGAGACTACGGAGATAAAGAAAGTAAGGTTATCCAGAATACGGTTGGTAATATTTTCAGCGGCCAGGTGGTTGGCGAGACAGCAAAAACTTTATCAGAACGTTTTGGAAAAGTACTGCAAAAAAGACAAAGTATATCGATCAATAGGAATGACACTTCCACTTCCATTTCAACCCAGTTGGACAGTTTGATCCCGGCATCAAAGATCTCTACCTTGACGCAGGGTTTCTTTGTCGGTGCGGTATCCGATAACTTTGATGAAAGGATTGAGCAAAAGATTTTTCATTCGGAGATTGTGGTGGACCCCGTTAAACTTTCTAGAGAAATGAAAGACTATCAAAAGATTCCGCAAATCAGGTCCTTTATTGACAATGATGGAAATGATTCGATGACCAAACAGATTGAAGATAATTACAAAAGGATTAAGACCGATATTCTTAGCATCATCACGGATGAGATGGATAGAATAAAAAAAGATCCTGATCTGCAGCATTTGATCAAAAATGATTAAATAATAAACCTCAAATTCCATACAATTTGAGGTTCTAATTTGGTATCGCGTTACCCACCATCACTGTTCATAAAATACTGATTAAGATTGTCGCTAACCAGTTGGAGAAATTTAGTTGGGCCCTGTTTTCGATTACGGATTTCAAAGACGGTTTTATGAAAGTTGCCCAAATCGCAATCCAATGACTTTTCTGTGAATTTGATGACCTCGCTCAGTTCTATATTGCCCCCATTAAAACAACGCATCTGGTAAAGTGCGTAGATCAGTTCTATAAGGCCGACTTTTGATCCCGACCACGTAAGGGGAGAAAGTACTTTTGCTGCAGTGCTTTCATTTGAATTTTCTATCTGCTTTTTTAAATACTGGTCAAATTGCTGGTTGGAAATAAATCTGGCTATCAAATGGTCATGCGAGGTGGTAAAATTGGGATCATAGTTATAAAACCCTGATGATAGCTTCATTTTCAGATCATAGGAATTACGGACAAATATCTTGTGATCAAGATAAGTGGCTTCACGTTTATAATAGCTGTAAAATTCAGAATGTTCCCAATAGAAGTCTTTTAATTTCTCCTGCGCTGCCTCATAATATTTTTTTAAAGTCTTATTTCCTGCAGCCGGCTTATGAGACTCGATGTCCAGGACCGCAGAGTAATAAATAAATTTTGAGATAAACTGTGGTTTCAGCTTTTTAAAAAATAGTACTTCTTCGGCAATATGATCGAAGTGATGATTGGAAATCAGAAGCTTTAATTTCCTTATTGACTCATCAATAAGTATTAAGGCCTTTTCTGAAATTTTGATTAAATCATTTCCGTCAGCACAGACGTCGTTAATCTTTAGGTCAAGATCCTCCAATAAGTATGAAGTTCTTTTAAAAATTGTTTTTGTTACCATGTCCTTTTTTAAGAAATTTACAAAAATTCGCTAAAGTAAGACTTAATCAGCTAATACCCAGCTCCTTTTTTCGATTTCTTATATAATCTGTTGGCCGGATACCGTTGATATCGAAAAACAAATTTGAAAAATTTTGCCGTGCAGCGATACCACATTCTTCGGCCAAAGCTTCGATGGTATAATTTAGATATTTTGTATTGGTGTTGAGTAAATTTGTAATATAATTGATTCGCAGTTCAGCCATGTATTTATTAAAATTCATCCCTTTTTGTTCATTGATATAAACAGAGAGATAGTGGGAATTAGTTCCTAACTTTAAGGCAATACTTTTCTGTGTTAGTCCTTTCTTTCTGAATTGGAATTCCTGCTCAAACTTCTGAAGTTTTTCTCTAATCTCTATAGTCATTTCTGGAGTAAGAGAGGTTTTTCTTATTGAAAATTCTGTCAGGTCTTCTTTTAAAATATCTCTGATATTATAAGTTCCATCCGCTATTCTTTTTTGTAACAGGTTATATTGTTTTTTAATTTTTTGATCTTTTCTGTGCCGTACAAAAAAAAATACAAGGACTAGACCTCCCGAAATAATCAAAATCTGAGCGATTACAATTTTCTTTTTGCTGGACTTCTCGATTTCTTCTTTTGCATCAATCAGCTTTCGTCTGTCAAAATCTTTATGAAGTTTGGAAGATAAATAAGGAAAATCCTTGCTCATTAAACTGTCAGCCTTTAAAAGTTGATTGGTATAATAAAGCTGTTTTTTGACATCCTTATTTTTATATTGATCTATAAGATAATGATAAGCCTTATATACCTCAGGTAATATAAAATTATGGTGATTGAAAATAGAATCTATCTTTTCATAGCATCCCACCGCTCTTTCGGTATTATTCTGCGCTTCATAAGTTCTACCCATATAAAAATAGACTACAGAAGCCCAGGCAAAATCGTTTCTGTTGAGAATAGTAGGTAAGGATTTTTGTAAATGGTTACGGGCACCTGTATAGTCTTTTTTGTGATATCTGGAAATTCCTATGCATTTAAGAAAGTAACTTTTTTCCAAATCAAAATCACTATCATCCGCAGTTAACCGGTAACCCAACATACTTAAACTGTCACTCTTGGAAAAATTATATAGATATCTGTTGAGTACGGTCAATTGATGTAAGCAGTTGAGATATGCCTTCTCGTAGTTAAACTTTTCATTTTCATGATAGTTTTCATTTAACCTTAACCTATAAAACGAAGCGCAATCAAGAAAATGATTCATTGCTTCGTCGTAGTAGCCCAAATGACTTTTTACAATTCCTAAATGATAGAAAACTTTGTACCTATGGTATTCATCTTTTGAACCTTTTGAATATTTATAAGCATTAAGATATTCATTTAAAGCTAACTTATATTTCTTTTGATAAAAGTAATAGATGATTCCTTTGCTTAGATACTCTTTACTGATATCATCTGGAGTTCCATGTTGCAAGCTAACGGTTAGCGCACTGTCAGCATACCTCATTTTATTATTGTAGTCAAACTGCCTTCCGTCTCTATATCCTTGAATCAACTTTGAAAAATTACTCTCATTTTTTGCTTTTTGAATATACAGTTTAACATAGGGCATTGCATTAATGTCATCTATTACCATTTTTTCATATGGTTTTCTGATCTCACTGAAAGTTTTTTCCTTTTCCCGTTGTGAAAATAAAAATTGTGAAAATGCAGAAAATAAGACGAGAAAGTAATAAAACTTTTTCATATGCTGATATTTAGAACCTCACCATCTCAAAAATAATCATTTATGTTTTAAATAAATCAAAATTAAAGGAATTAAACACCCGCAAGAATAAAATAAACACAATAAACTGACAATCAAATATTTAAAACAAAATTCCAAATGTTTCAATTTTAAAATTGATACGTGTTAATTTTAAAATAGAGCCATAGAACAGTTTTTTTTACCTCATAAGCCGGATAATTTTGACATCAGAATTCTAATATAATCCGGCCGGGATAACCAAATTAAAATTATCAACATG
>Ga0308157_10004077_pt1 | contig 19946 bp, 18 predicted proteins | sample PhyBR1_FD_201035 | JGI IMG/M metagenome (GOLD analysis project Ga0308157, IMG submission 201035) | Phyllosphere microbial communities from UC Gill Tract Community Farm, Albany, California, United States - DLSLB.R1 | ecosystem: Host-associated > Plants > Phyllosphere > Unclassified | place: USA...
AGCGGTGGAGGGGGCCAAAGGCGGGGCGGCCGGGGCCGGCCGCCTGCCCACTAGCTTAGCCGCAAGCGCAAGCCCGCCGGCGCGCCCGGGCATCGGCCCGCCGGCCCGAACTCCACGCCAAAACTACGCCCGGCCCAGGCGGTGCCTGGGCTGCGCGCTATGCATTTGGTAGCAAAGCGCGGTGGGTGGCCGGTCCGCCCGCGCCGGCCGGAAAACACCCAGGGCGCTGGCGCAAAAGTGGGCAGGCCGACAAGAAGCTGTCTGACAAGGCCGCCGGGGCCGGCTGTCCAGAATGAAAAATCCGCGCCCCCGGCGGGCCCTGGGCCGGCCCGGGCGGCGCGGGGCCTGCGCCGCAGGCACGCGCACGGCGCTTGAGTTGTTGCCGCTTCATGACCCCAACACCCAGGACAGGTACCGCACCATGAACCCACCCCACGCCCACCGGCCCGCCAGCCAGGCCGCGCTGCCGGCCCAGCCTTTCAGCCCGCCCGGCCGTGCGCCCGGCAGCCTTGAATTCCTGCGCGGCTTCCTGCGCCACCCGGCGCGCGTCGGCTCGGTGATTCCGAGCTCGCACCACCTGGAGCAGCGCCTCGTCGCGCAGGCCCGGCTCGCCGAGGCGCGCAGCGTGGTCGAGCTCGGCCCGGGCACGGGCGGCACCACCGCCGCCTTCCTGCGCGCGCTGCCGGCCACGGCGCAGCTGCTGGCCATCGAGCTGGACCCGCACTTTCACCGCCACCTGCGCGCTAGCCTGGACGATGCGCGGCTGCACCTGGCGCTGGGCAGCGCCGAGCAGCTGGCCGCCCACGTCGCCGAGCGCTGGATGCCCGCGCCCGACGCGATCGTCTCGGGCATCCCGTTTTCGACCATGCCGCCCGAGGTGTCGGACCGGGTGGCCGCCGCGGTGGCCGGTGCGCTGCGCCCGGGCGGGCGCTTCGTCGCCTACCAGGTGCGGGCGCACGTGGCCGATTTTGTGGCGCCCTATCTGGGCCGCCCGCAGATGTCGTGGGAGCTGCTCAACGTGCCGCCGGTGCGCGTGTTCACCTGGGTCAAGCCCGGCGGCTGAGCCGCGCGCGGCCCGGCGCGCCCAGCGCCTTTACCGGCCGGCCACCGACCAGCCGGCGTGCTGGTCGGCCTTGTTGTTCTCGTACTCCCAGGCGGTGCCGCAGCGCTCGCAGCGGTAGCTGGTGACGGTGACGAGCGCGGCGCCGCGCTTTTCCTGGCGGTGGCCGGCCTGCACCAGCTCGGCGTGGCCGGGGGCGCGGCGCCAGTTGCGCTGGATGCCGGCGCAGGGCTCGCACAGGGCCAGCTTCTTGAGTTCGTTCTGGCGGTTGGGGTCTTGGGTCATGGCGGTGCTTCTTGAAGATCGAGCGGTTGCAAAGGAATGGCTGCCGATTGTCGTCGCTGGGCCGGCGCGCGCGCCGATTCCCTTCGGGCGCCCGCCGAAATCGCCGTTTTCAGGCCAAAACCCCCGTTTGCCCAGGCGGGGCATGGACTTAGTGCTATTGAATCAGGAGCGCTTTGGCCGCGCTGGGTGCGGCCGGCGCTGGCGCGGCTTCCGGCGCCAGGCGCTGGCCGAATTCGCCCGGTCCGCTGAGCGTGACGACCAGCCGCTGCGCGGCGCGCGTGGCCGCGCTGTAGAAGAGCCGGGCCTCCTCGTGCCGGTCTTCGCCGGGCAGCGGCATCTGGCCCACGCCCACCAGCGCCACCAGCGCAAACTCCAGCCCGCGGCAGGCGTGCATGGTCAGCACCTTGATGCTGTCCTCGTCGGCCGCAAAGTGGCCCGGGCCGCGGCGCACCGCGTGCGGCAGCTTCAGGCGCGCCAGCGCCTTGGCGCACTCGTCCAGGTCTTCCGGGCGCCGGCAGACCACCGCCATCGCGCCCCAGGCCAGGCCTTCGCCCCGGGCGGCGTGCAGCACCGCCGCCACCTTGATCGCCTCGGCGCGCAGGCTGGGCAGGCGCACGACGAGCGGCGCCGGCCCCTCGCGCCCGCAGTGCAGCGGCGCCACGCGCGGGATGCCGCCGTCCGCGCCCGCCTCGCCGGCCAGCAGCTCGGCGCCGATCAGCCGCGCCGTCTCGAAGATCGGGCGCGTGCTGCGGTAGTTGGTGCGCAGCAGCGTGCTGCGGCCCGCGGCCTGGATGCCCACGTCGTCAAAGCTGAACCGGCGCGTCAGCGCGCGGCCATAGACGCTTTGCGCGTCGTCGCAGAGCAGCAGCAGCCGGTTGCTGGCCGCGTCCACCATCCGCGCCAGCAGCGCCAGCCACTCGGGCGCGAAGTTGTGCGCCTCGTCGATGAGCACCGCGTGGTACTGGCCGGTGGCGATGGCGCCGCGCGCCACGGCGTGGATGACGCGCACGATGGTCTCGTCCCGGCGCGCCAGCGGCCCCAGGCCGGGGGGCGGCAGCGCCAGGCCGTGGGCGCGCAGCTGCTCCTCGCACCACCGGTGGAAATGCCGGGCCGGCGCCGCCGCGTCGGCCACGCCCAGCGCCCGCAGCTGGGCAGCGAGCGTGCAGGCCAGCGGCTCGTGGTGGCACAGCACCAGCACCGGCTTGGCGCCGGGCGCGCTGCCTTGCGCCAGCGCCTGGGCGTGCTGCAGCAGGATCATGGTCTTGCCCGAGCCGGCCGCGCCGTGGATCACCCGGTGGCCCGCGCCCAGGCTGCGCGCCAGGTGCTCCTGGCGCAGGCCCATCACCGGCAGCGCGGCCGGCAGCCGGGCGGCCGGGTCGCGGTCGTCGAAGGCGGCGCCGGGCCGCTCGATGCGCGCCTGGGCGAACAGGTGCCAGCGCACGCGCTTGAGCTGCGCGGGCGAGAGCGCCGGGCCGCCCGGCGTGCCGGCGGCCATCGCCCACAGCCGGCGCTGGAAATCGGCCGCCGGCGCCTCGGGCGCCATCTCGTCCTGGCACAGCACGCGCTGCGGCGTTAGCGCCCCGGCCAGCCCGGCGGCCTCGAACTCGCGCCGCGTGATGCCCGTGAGCACCACGCCGTAGCCCCAGCGCAGCGCCAGCGCGCCCGGGTGCGGCCCCTGGGCGTGCAGCAGCTGCGCGTCGCGCTGCAGGAGCGCGGTGGCCTGCAGCGCGCAAAAGCGCGCCTGCGCCAGCGGGTTCATCGCCACCGTGGTGCGCCCGTCCAGCGTGATCTCCCAGGCCTGCGCCGTCGCCTGGCCGATCTGCGCCAGCGTCCAGTCCTGCGCCTGCAGCAGCACCAGGCCGCCGCGCGGGTGCAGCAGCACGAAGTCCGGCGATGGCGGGCGCGGCCCCACGGGCACGCCGTACCAGAGCAGGCAGTGGGCGTCGAGCTTTCGCTCCAGCAGCGCCGCCAGGCGGCGCTGGCCCGGCGTCATGCGCGCCAGGCAGGTCGCCAGCGCGGGAATAAGAATGGCCATTGGAGGAAATTACATAAAAAACACTTTGTAATTAATTATGCGGCACCCCTGGGGCCCCGCCGCCGGCCGCCGGCCGTGGGCGCACCGGACCCGGACCCAAACCCAAACCCAGACCCAGACCCAGACCCAGACCCAGACCCAGACCCAGACCCGGGCCCGGGCCCGGGGCCGGGCCGGGCGGCGGTGCGCCAGGGTCCCCGTGCCTTGTCGTCCGACATGGTTTGGGCCTGCTGTCAGACACGGCGCGGGCGCACCAGCCGGGACAGTGGGCTGCCCATCACCCCGCCCGCCGCCGGTGGCGGGCTTTTTTGCAGAAAGCCCTTTCCATGGACCACGATGACGAACTGCCCCGCCCCTCGCGCCGCGACGCGCTGAACCGGGTCGGCGCCGGCCTGGCCGCCGCGCCCCTGCTGCTGGCCGGCGGCTGCGCGGCCAATGCCCAGGCCGGCGCCGCGCCCGCTGCCGGCGCCAATGCCGGCCTGGGTGCCGGCGCCAACGCCGGCGCGGTGCCGGCCGCCGCCCAGACGCGCCGCGCCCTGCAGGATCCGCGCAGCGCCTACCCGCGCCCGCCCTTTGCCGCGCAGACCCAGCCCTGGCCGGGCCTGGCCGGCCAGATGAACCCGCGCCCCGACCACGGCGAGACCAGCTACGTTGGCTCTGGCCGGCTGGCCGGGCGCAAGGCGCTCATCACCGGCGGCGACTCGGGCATCGGCCGCGCCGCCGCCATCGCCTTTGCCCGCGAGGGCGCCGACGTGGCGATCAACTACCTGCCGGCCGAGGAATCCGACGCGCAGGAAGTCGTGCGCCTGGTCCGCGCCGAGGGCCGGCGCGCCGTGGCCCTGCCGGGTGACATCCGCAGCGAAGCCTTTTGCCGCCAGCTCGTTGCCTCGGCCGCGCAGGCGCTGGGCGGGCTGGACATCCTGGTGAACAACGCGGCCAAGCAGCAGGCGCAAAAGTCCATCCTGGACATCAGCACCGAGCAGTTCGAGCAGACGCTCAAGACCAACCTGTACGCGATGTTCTGGATCACCAAGGCCGCCGTGCCCCTGATGCCCCCGGGCGCGGCCATCATCAACACCGCCTCGGTCGTGGCCTACCAGCCGCCCGAGCAGCTGCTGGACTACGCCGCGACCAAGGCGGCCATCGTCGCCTTCACCAAGTCGCTGGCCAAGCAGATGGCCGCGCGCGGCATCCGCGTCAACGCGGTCGCCCCCGGGCCGTACTGGACGCCGCTGCAGCCCAGCGGCGGTCAGCTGCCCGACAAGCTGCCGCAGTTCGGCGCCGACACGCCGCTGGGCCGGCCCGGCCAGCCCGCCGAGATCGCCCCGGTCTACGTGCTGCTGGCCGCGCAGGAGGGCAGCTTCACGACCGGCAACGTCTACGGCAGCACCGGCGGCGAAGGCGGCCCTTGAGCCGGCCGCGCGCCCGCGCGAGGGGGGCGGTTCAGGGGTGGCGGGCGGCCAGCGATTTGGCCATGCGCGCATTGGCCAGCACCGCCCCGCGCAGCGCCACGCGCTGGCGCGCCTCCACGGCAAAGCCGCTGCGGCAGAAAAACGCCTCGGCGCTCCGGCTGATGTCGGCACACAGCCGCCCGATGCCCCGGTCGGCGGCCGACGCGTGCAGGTGCGCCATCAGCGCCGTGGCCACGCCGCGCCGGGCGTGCGCTGGCACAACAAAAAACTGGTCGATGCAGCCCGAGTCCTGCAGGTCGGCATAGCCCGCCACAACGCTGCCGATTTCCGCGATGAACGGCCGGTTGCGGCGCAGCCGCTCGGCCCATTCGGCCGCGTCGTGGTCGCGGGGCGCCCAGGCGTGCAACTGCGCGGCGCTGTAGTGGGCGCAGGCCAGTCCGTGCACCGAGGCGTGAAAGACGGCGCGCAGGGCCGCCTCGTCGCCCAGGCGAAAGGGGCGAATCTGCAGTTTCAGCGGGCCGGCGACAAGGGACGAGGCGTTCATCGGTGTGCGCGTTCGCCGGTCGTTCGTGGCAAACGTCTGCCCTCGCAAGGTGCGGGTTTCACGGACGCCAGGGAGAGATTTTTTCCGGGCCTGGCGGGCAGGCCGGGGCACCGGCGCCCGCCGTCGGGACGGGCGGGGGCATGCTTGGTGCCAAGCGCGCCTTACACGGTGGCCGGCGCGTCCTTCAGCGACTCGGGGCTGTCGTTGAATTCCTGCACCGTGGCCGAGGTCAGGGTGACGTTGCGCTGGAGTTCGGCCAACAGCTGGAATTCCTTCTTGATGGTCTTTTCCAGGCCCTGCAGCGACAGGATCTGCGCCTCCAGGGTCGAGAGCTGGGCGGCGGCGGCCTTGGCCTCGGGGCGCTCGGCGGCGTGGCGCTTGAGCTGGGCGTTTTCCTGCTCCAGCGCCTGCAGGCGTGCTTCGAGCGCCGGGGCGGGCGCCTTGGCCGGCGCGGCCGGCGGCTGGCTGGCGCGGCTCAGGGCCTCGCGCAGCTTGTCGCCCTCGGCCTTGAGCGCCTGGTGCTCGGCGGCGGCAAGCTGGTGCTTTTTCTCCAGGGCGTGGAAGTAGTCCTTGGCCTGGGCCTGCTCGGCCTGGGCGTCGGCACGGGCCTTGGCCGCGTCGGCGCGGGCAGCCTTTTCCTGGGCCTGCAGCGCGGCCACCTCGGCCTGCAACGCCGCCAGCTGCGCGGCGCTGTCGGCCGACGGCGCGGCGGCCTTGGGTGCGGCCTGCGGGCGCGCGGCCTGGGCCTTCAGTTCCTCGACGCTCTTGAGCGCGGCCTGGCGCTCCTGTTCGAGCTGGCGCACCCGGTCCTTGGCCTGGGCCAGCTCGGCCTGCAGCGCGGCGCTGGGCGGCTGGGGCGCTGCCACCGGCGCCGGGGCGGCCGCGCGGCCGCGCGTCATCAGCCAGCACGCCACAAAACCCGCGACCAGGGCGGCCACGGCGATCAGTACGGTAGAAATTTGGGAGTCCATATGCGTGCTTTGTCTTGGGAAAAGAGGGGAGTCGGAGAGGCTACCCCGCATTATTTGCCATAAAACGTTTCGTGGTGTGACGCTTTGTTGCAAAAATGCCGCGCATCCTTTTCCAAGGCGCCAGCAAGTGACCTGCCGCAAGCGAGGCAGAGGGGGCCAAGCGCCGAACCGGCCGCCTCGGCGCGCGCTCACGCCGCCGGCGGCCGGCCGGGGCCGCGCCGGCTTACTTCTTGGCCGCGGCGGCCGGGGCCGACTTCTGCGCCATCTGCAGGTGGCCCTGCACGGTCGGGATCATCTTGGTGGCCATGGCCTTGAGGTCGGCGTCCTTGGCGTTGGCCTGCACCTTCTTCAGCAGCGTGAGCGTGGCCTGGTGGTCGCCCACGCCCGAGCGCTTCATGTACTGGTTGTCAAAGCTGGTGCCGGTCATGGCGCGCAGGGCGGTGGCCATGGTCTTGTGCTTCATGTCGGGACTGTCGGGCAGGGTCACGCCCTTGGCCTGCGCCAGCGTCTGCAACTCCTTGAGCGCCGGCGTGTGGTCGTCGATCATCTGCTGGGCAAACTTCTTGACCGGCTCGCTCTGCGATTTTTCCAGCGCCAGCTTGGCGGTCTCGATCTCGGCGATGTTGGCATGGGCCAGGTCCGTCATCAGGCGGCTGTCGTCGCGCGAAACCATGCTGCCCGTGCCGCTGGCGCTGTTGCCCGCCGCGCGCGGGCTGCCCGAGGAGGTGACGCCGGCCGCGCCGCTGGCCGGGGTGCCGCCCGCGCCGCCCGAGGCGGTTCCGGTGCCGCTTTGCGCCGCCGCCGGCAGCGCCGCCAGGCCCAGGGCCGAGGCCAGGGCGAGCACGGACAGCGCCCGGGCGGGCGCGCGGTGGCCGAAACGGGCGGATTTTTCAGGGATGCTGTGCATGGAAGGGACTCCTTGTGGGCTGAAAGGCCGGTGAAAAAACGAAGCAGCCAAAGAACGTTGGCAACCAGGGAAAAGTTTTTCGGACCGGCCGCGCCGTCCTTGCAAGCCGGGGCCGGCTTTGCAGGTAGGAAGACTCTTGTCGAGCTTGCGCCGCGGCCGGATGGCCGCATGTAAGGTGGCAGGGGCGGCACAACGGCGCGCGCAAGGCGGCGTGCCTGCCGCACGGGCCTGGCCTGCGCGGGCCGCCTTGCCGGGCCGGGACGGTTATAAAGGAACCACCATGAAAACGCTTTTACTGCTTCTGACGGCCGCCGGCCTGAGCGGCTGCGCGGTGTACCCGGGGCCGGGCTACGAGCAACCCTACTACGGCAGCGTCGGCACGCCCGTGTACCCGTCCTATCCGGCCTACTCCTCTTACCCCTACGTGGTCGAGCCGCCGGTGTACATCCAGGGCGGGGGCGTGTACCGCTCCTACGACGCGCCGCGCTACTACCGGGCGCCGCCCGTGCGCGTGGTGCCGCCCGTCGTGCACCGGGCGCCGCGCCCGGGCTGGGGCGGGGGCGACCGTGACCACGACGGCATTCCCAACCGCCTGGACCGCGACCGCAACAACGACGGCGTGCCCGACCGCGCCCAGCACCGCGGCGACCGCAACGGCAACGGCATTCCCGACGTGGCCGAGCAGCGGCGCGAGAACATCGAGATTCCCAACCTCATCGACCGCCGCCCCAGCGGGCCGGGCCGCAAGTAGCGGCCGGCCGGGCCGGCGCCGGGCTCAAAGACCAAAAATGAATGAAAACCGGCGCCAGCCCAGGCCGGGCCTGGGCTTTGTGCTATTTAAAGAATAGCAAACCCGGCCACGCCGCCCCGGCCGCTCAGCCCGGCTTGCCGTCGGCCCGCACGCGCGAGAGCACCGGCCAGTAGGCCAGCGCGTACAGCGCAAAGCCGGCCGACCACAGCGCCGCCGAGGCCAGCACCGCATGCACCAGCTGCGCCGGCGCCAGCAGCGGCAGCGCCACGCGCACCAGTGCGGCGCCCAGCACCAGGAGGTAGCAGGCCACGTCGGCGCGGCCGGCCTTGAGCGGGCGGCCGGTGTGGCCGAGCGCGGTGCGCGTCATCATGCCGATCACCAGCCCGCCGATGGCGCCCACGGTGAGCGCGTGCGTGGCGACCGAGGCGCTGACCACGCCGCCTTCGGCCAGCGCGCGCAGCGCCAGGTGCAGCGGAATCCACAGGTAGGCCACGTGCAGCACCCACACCAGCGGCGTGCGCAGCGTCTTCCACGGCTGCCAGCGCGCCCAGCGTGCCAGGTGCGCCAGCGCACACAGCAGCACCAGCGCGGCCAGCAGGCCGCCGCGCAGCCCGAGCGCGTCGGCCGCCAAGAGCGCCAGCGTGCTGCCCAGCGCGGCCTTTTCCAGCCACGGCCGCTTGGTGGCATTGGCCGCGGGAATGCTGTTGGTGAACATCGGAATCACCCGCCCGCCCATGACGGCCATCATGAACAGCACCACGTCCAGCGCCACCTGGATGCCGACCCAGCCGGGCAGCCGGGTCACGCCCAGCTGCGCCAGGTGCACGCCCAGCGCGGCGGCGGCCATCAGCACCAAGAGGCCGATGAAAAAGTAGTTGCGCTTGTTGCGCGCGGCGATGAACGGAATCGCCAGGCCGACGGCGGCCGCCAGCGGAAAGGCGACATTGGCCGCCGCCGCCGCCCAGCCCCAGGGCGTGAGCACCAGCACCCGGCCGGCCACCCAGAGCGCGGCCAGCGCCATCAGCGGCGCGCCGGTGGGCGTGGGCCGGCCCGACCAGTTGCGCCCGGCGGTGAACAGAAAGCCCACCACCACGGCCAGGGTGAAGCCGAACACCATCTCGTGCGCGTGCCACATCGGCCCGGCCAGGTAGGGCGTGCCCAGCCAGCCGGCAAACTGCAGCGCCCACAGGCCGATGGACAGCGCGGCAAACACGCTGGCCAGCCAGTAAAACGGCCGAAAGCCGAGCTGCCACAGGGCAAAGCCCGGCGGCGGCGCGGCGCGGCCGGCAGCCGGCGTGGGGTTCTGGATCGAGACGAGGGGAGCCATGACAAAAGCCTTTCAGGAAAGCCGCACGCCGGGCGCGCCGTGGCGGCGGCGCCAGGCCAGCGCCGCGCCGGCCACGGTGGCGGCAAACAGCGCCAGGGCGGCGGCATTGAGCAGCGCGCCGCTGGCGCGCAGCGACGCATCGAACGCGCCCGGCCCCAGGCGCAGCAGCAGCGACAGGTGCAGCGCCGCCAGCGGCAGATAGAAAAAAGCGCCGAACTGCAACTTGACGCCGGCCACGGCCGGCAGGATGACCGGCGCGTGGCCCATCACCATGCTGACGACAAAGCCCAGGCCCAGCGCGTGCAGCGCCGCGTCACGCGCCGGCCAGCCCAGCGCCGTGGCGGCCCAGGCCGCCCCGCCCACGGCCAGCCAGGCGTAGCCGCCCAGCAGGCACAGCGCCATGTAGCGGCTCAGGCCGTGGGCGCGCACCGTGCGCCGGGCGATGTCATGCGCGCCCAGCCACAGCGCCAGCAGCGCCAGGGCCGCGCCGTAGAGCAGGCCGCCGGCCCCGGGCGCGAACGCGCTGAGCGCGCAGCCGGCCAGCAGCGCGGCCAGTACGGCGGCCAGCTGCGCCTGCGCGCCGGGGCGCCGGCGCATCAGCCGCGTCATCTCCAGCCGCTCGGCGGCAATCGTCAGGATCAGGAAGGCAAACCACCAGGGCAGCACGGCCGCGCTGGCCGCGCTGGCGGCAAAAAGTGCGTTGCCCGCCAGCCAGGCGAGTGCGCTGGCCAGCAGCAGCGCGGTGTGCGCGGCGCGCTGGCGCCGCAGCAGCGCCCCGTTGACGGCCACGAAGGCCAGCGCCGCCAGCACGCCCAGCGCGGCGCCGGCCGCCGGCTGGCCCAGCAGCAGGCACGCGCCGCCCAGGCTGGACGCCAGCGGCGCCAGGAAGGCGGCGCCGCGCTTGAGGGCCACGGCCCGCTCGATGCCGATCACCGTGCCGAGAAAGCCACTGGCCATCAGCGCCGCATGGGCCAGCGCCGCGCGCCCGGGCCACAGCGCATCGGCCGCGCCGGGCAGGGCCACGCCGGCGCGCAGCAGGCCGCCGGCCACGCCGACCAGCAGGCACAGCGCCACGCCCGCCGGCAGCAGCGCGCGCAGGGCGCGTGCGCCTGGCGTGGGCGCCGGGCGCACAGTACCGGCGCGCCGGCGGCCGGCGGCAGGGGCGGGCGTGCCGTCGGCCATGGCCAGCTCACCAGCCCATGAAGCGCCGCGATGTCTCGCTGATGCGCTCGGGCGTCCAGGGGGGCTCCCAGACCAGCTCGACCTCGATGGCCAGTTCGGGCGGCACGACCTCGTCGAGCTCGGCCTGCACCTCGTCCATGATGAGGCCGGCCATCGGGCAGGCGGCCGAGGTCATGGTCATGCGCACCTGCAGCGCGCTTTCGGTCACATTCACGCCGTAGACCAGACCGACATCGACGATGCTCAGCGCGACTTCCGGGTCCACCACGCGCGTGAGCGCGTCGAGCACCGGCTGGCGCAGGGCGTCGGGGCCGCTGTAGGGAAAGGGCAGGTCGGGTGGCATGGCAAGGCGCTCTGTGAAAAGGAAGAAGGGGAAGAAAGGGAAGAAAGGACGAAAGCAGCCAGGAAAAGCGGGTGGTTTCCGGCCGGCAGATCAGGCCGGGACGGCGGCCTCAGGCGCCGCCGCAGCCGCCGCAGCAGCCACTGCCGCCGCCGTGGCCGCGGCCGGCCTGCACGCGGGTGATGGCCGCGCGCCAGACGGCCGGGCCCTGCTCCAGCTCGACCCAGGCAAAGCGGCCGGGCTGGTCGGACTCGAACGCGGTGCGCAGCGCCTTGAGCGGGCGCTCGCTGGCCAGCTCCAGGCTCTGGCCGCTTTGCAGCAGGCCGAAGGCGGCAAACACCATGGCCGGACGCTCGGCGGGATCGATCTTGCGAACATCGAGGGCGACAGGGGCAGGGGCGACGGGAGCGACGAGGGCGGTCATGGCGGTTCCAGTGGTAGAAAAGAAGAAGAAAACGGGATGGATTTAAAGATGCATTTATTATGCACCTATTCGGCCGCGAGCGGGCCGGTTGCCGCACCATGCGCCGCCCGCGCTGTCGGGGAAAAGAAACAGCCGGGCGCCCGGCGCCGGGCGGCGCGGGGGCCCGGCTGCCGGGGCCTGGTCCAAGAAGGCTCAGGCCGCCAAGGCGGCCCGGGCCGGACTGGCTCAGTGGTGGTGGCCGTGCTCGCCGTGCACGTGGCGGTGGGCGATTTCTTCCTCGCTGGCCGGGCGCACGTCAACGACCTTGAGCGAAAAGCGCAGCGCCTTGCCGGCCAGCGGGTGGTTGCCGTCCAGGATGACGGTGTCGCCCTTGATCTTGGCGACATTGAAGATCTGGCGGCGGCCGTCGCTGCCCTGGCCTTCGAGCTGGCCGCCGACCTTCACGCCGGGCGGGAACTGGCTGCGCGGGATGGTGCGCATCAAGTCCTCGTCGCGCAGGCCGAAGGCATCCTCGGGTGCCAGCGCCAGCGTGGTCTGAAAGCCCGGCTCCTGGCCTTCGAGCGCTTCCTCGATCTTGGGCAGGGTGTTGCCGTAGCCGCCGTGCAGGTAGACCATCGGCTCCTTGGCGTCCTCGATCAGCTTGCCCTGGGCGTCCGAGACCTTGAAGCGCAGGGTGACGGCGCTGTCCTTTTGAATTTTCATGGCGTGTGCCTCTTTCTGTCGTTCTGAAGGGGGTTGGGGCGGGCCGTCGGCGCGGCGGCCCGTTGCGGGGAAATGATCTTAGCCGCGATGGCCTGGCGCCGGCCTGGGGTGGCCACGCAGGCGGGAATCCGGACTACACGGCGCGCGCGCGGCAGGCGGCATAGTGGCGGCAAGAGGCCGGGCCGGCCGACGCCCCCGACGCCCCCTGCCGTTGTTTTTCCCCCTTTTTTTCAGGCCCGCCCACCATGCCGCACCTGCCGACCGATCCCCCGGACGTTGAAACCATCGAGCTGCTGTCGGGCAGCGCCAGCCCCAAGCCGCTCTTTGTGCTGCTGCACGACGCCGGCGGCACGGCGGTGGACATGCTGGAGCTGGGCAACCGGCTGGGCGACGCGTTCGCCGAGTCGGCGGTTTTGATTCCCGAAGGGCTGAGCGGCGCGGCGCGGGCCGGCCAGCTTGACGCCGCGCAGGCGCCGCAGGTGCGCGCGCTGGCCGATTTCGTGCGCGCGCAGCAGGCGCGCTTTGGCGCGCTGCAGTCGGACACCGCGCTGGTCGGCCTGGGCGCCGGCGCCACGCTGGCGCTGGCGCTGAGCGACGCGCACGACGGGCTGGTCGGCCGGGTGCTGGCCTTTGGCGGCTGCTACGCCGTCTGGCCGGCCAAGGCGCCGGCGCTGACCACGCTGCACCTGCTGCACGGCCAGATGGACGCGGTGGTGCCGGTGGCGCGGGTGCGCGAGGACTTTTCCAGCCTGATGGCCCTGGGCGCCGACGCCACGCTGGACGTGGCCAGCACGCTGGGCCACGCGCTGCACCCGGCGCTGATGGACCAGGCAATCACGCGGCTGCAGACCTGCGTGCCGCTGCGCTTTTGGAAGGCGCTGTAGGCCGCCCCCGGCGGCAAAAAAGCGTCAAAACCGGCCGCAGCCCAGGCGCGGCCTGGGCAATGCGCTATTAAAAACATAGCGCGCTGCTGCGCGTGCCCACTTGCCTGCGCACCGCGTGGCCTTCAGGCGGCAAGCCGCGCGGCCATGCCGGCCGAGCGCCACAGCCGCCCATCGGCCTCGACGATGAGCGCGTCCACGCCGGCCAGCGGCGCCAGCATCTGCCGCCCGGCGTCGGCGCCGGCGACCATGATGGCCGCGCCCAGGCCGTTGATGGCCTCCAGGCTGCGCCCGGCCAGGGCCACGCCGTGCGGCCCGCGCGTGGGCTGGCCGGTCCGGGGGTCCAGGATGTGGTGGTAGCGCCGGCCGGCCTGCACGAAAGCGCGCTCGTAGTCGCCCGAGGCGGCGACAAAGCCCCCGTCCAGCGCGAGCACGCCCAGGATGCGCTCGGGCGCGCGCGGGTCGCGCAGGCCCACGCGCCACGGGCGGCCCTGCAGCCGGCCGCTGGCGAGCACGTCGCCGCCGCCGTTGAGCATCGCGTTGGCGATGCCGTGGCGCTGGAGCGTGTCCAGGCCGGCCTGCAGGATCGGCAGCTTGGCGATGCCGCCCAGGTCCACGCGCATGCCGCGCCGGCGCAGGAAGGCGCTGCCCGCGCCCTCGTCGAGCAGCAGGTCGCGGTGGTTGACCAGCGGCAGCTCGCGCGCCAGCCGGCCGGCCTCGGCGATGCGCGGGTGCGCCGGGTCGAAATCCCAGCCGCCCAGCGCGCCCACGGTGACGTCGAACGCGCCGTGGCTGCGCTCGGCCATGGCGCGCGCCATCTTGAGCACCTGCAGCACCTCGGGCGCCAGCGCCACCGGCTGCAGCCCGGAGGCCAGGTGCAGCGCGCTCACGGCACTGTCGATGCGGTAGCGGCTCATCAGGTCGGCCAGCTGCGCCATGCGCGCGAAAGCCGCGTCCACGGCCCGCGCCGAGGCGCCGGCGTCCGCGCCCTGCACGGTGATGTCCACCCGCGTGCCCATCAGGGCGCGCGAAGCCTGCACGACCTGCGGGTCGGCCAGCGCCGGCCTGAGGAACAACGCGGTGGCCAGCAGCGGCAGGCCGGCCAGCAGGCGCCGGCGCGCCGCATCAGGGGGCGTCAAGGGCCGCATCGCGCGCGCCTAGACCGAGCGCTCGACCATGTAGTCGACCGCCGACTTCACGTCGTCGTCGGACAGCGTGGTGCTGCCGCCGCGCGCCGGCATCATGCCCTTGGCGCCGGTGAAGCCTTCGAGCGCGTGCTTGTAGAGCGTGTCCTTGCCCTGGGCGATGCGCGGGCCCCAGTCGGCCTTGTCGCCCGGCTTGGGCGCGCCGGCCACGCCGGCGGCGTGGCACATGGCGCAGGTGTTGCCAAACACCTTCTTGCCCTGGGCGTTCTCGGCCACCGGGGTGGGTGCGGGTGCGGCCGGTGCCGGCGCAGGCGCGGCGGCCGGCGCGGGCGCCTGGGCGCTGGGGGGCGGGGGCGCCTTGTCGCCGCAGGCGGCCAAGAACAAAGCCAGGGTGGCCGCGGCCAGCGCATGAAGGGGTTTGTGCATCGAAGGCTCCAGAAGTAAAGGGGGGTCGGTCGGGGTTTCAGCGCCTCCGGGACGGCGGTTGTGTGCCGGCCCGGATGGATGGGTTGAAGTAAAACATATATTTAAAATGAATCTTTGATGTGTGTCAAAGCCAAACCGCGCCGCTGCATCAAAGATACAGGCCGTTACTGCCCAGCCCCCGACCCGAAGCACCCCGTTGCAGTCCGCCAGCCGGCCTGCGTTTGTTTTTTTAGGATTTCTCCATCATGAGTCAGACCCCCACCGTCCTCGGACGCCGCAAGTTCATCAACACCGCCGCCCTGGCGGGCCTGGTTGCCGGCGTGGCAGGCTGCAACGACAAGCCCGCCCCGGCCGTGGCCGCGGCCGCCGCCCCGGCCTCGGCACCGGCGCCCGCGCATGCCGACGCGGCCAACGCGACGCACATCAAGCCCGGCGAGCTGGACACCTACTACGGCCTGTGGAGCGGCGGCCACACCGGCGACATGCGCGTGCTGGGCATGCCCTCGGGCCGCGAGCTGCACCGCATCCCGTGCTTCGTGCCCGACGCGCTGGTGGGCTGGGGCATCACCAACGAGTCCAAGAAGATCATGGGCACCAAGGCCGACGGCAGCCTGAAGTACACCGTGGGCGACAGCCACCACACGCACGCCTCGTACAAGGACGGCAACTACGACGGCCGCTACGCCTGGATCAACGACAAGATCAACTCGCGCATCGCCCGCATCCGGCTGGACTACTTCACCTGCGACAAGATCACCGAGTTGCCCAATGTGCAGGGCTTTCACGGCATCTTCCCGGACAAGCGCGACCCGGTGGACGCGGCCATCAACTACACCACGCGCGTGTTCTGCGGCGCCGAGTTCGCCATTCCGCTGCCCAACGGCGCGCCGGACGCGGACAAGCCGGAGAAATACCGCTCGATGTTCACCTGCGTCGATGCCGAGTCGATGGAGGTGCGCTGGCAGGTGCTGATCGACGGCAACTGCGACCTGACCGCCACGTCCTACGACGGCAAGCTGGCCGCCACCAACCAGTACAACACCGAGATGGGCGCCAAGTACGAGGACATGATGTCCGCCGAGCGCGACGCCTGCCTGTTCTTCAACATCGCGCGCATCGAGGCGGCGGTCAAGGCCGGCAAGTTCAAGACCTACGGCGACTCCAAGGTGCCGGTGGTCGATGGCACGCATGAAGCCAACAAGGACGCCAAGACGGCACTGACGGCTTACGTCAGCGTGCCCAAGAACCCGCACGGCGTGAACGCCAGCCCGGACCAGAAGTACTTCATCTGCGCCGGCAAGCTCTCGCCCACCGTCACCGTGATCGAGCTGGCCAAGGTGCTGGACTGGTTCGACGGCAAGCTCGAAAAGATCGACGCGGCCGTCGTGGCCGAGGTCGAGGTCGGCCTGGGCCCGCTGCACACCGCCTTTGACGGCCGCGGCAACGCCTACACCACGCTGTTCCTGGACAGCCAGATGGTCAAGTGGAACATCGAGTCGGCCATCAAGTTCCACGGAGGCGACAAGGCCGCCAAGTACGTCATCGACCGCCTGGACGTGCAGTACCAGCCCGGCCACGTGAACGCTTCGCACTCCGAGACCATCGCCGCCGACGGCAAGTACATGGCCGTGGGCTGCAAGTTCTCCAAGGACCGCTTCCTGCCCGTCGGCCCGCTGCACCCCGAGAACGAGCAGCTGATCGACATCTCGGGCGACAAGATGGTGCTGCTGGCCGACCACCCGGTGCGCGGCGAGCCGCACGACTTCATCATCTTCAAGCGCGACATCGTGCGGCCCAAGCAGGTGTACTCGCACGACGACTTCCCGCTGGCCATCAAGGACGCCAAGGACAGCGGCGTGACGCGCAACGGCAAGAAGGTCACCGTCAAGATGACCTCGCAGGCCCCGGCCTTCAGCCTGCGCGAGTTCAAGGTGAAAAAGGGCGACGAGGTCACCCTGATCCTGACCAACCTGGACAAGGTCGAGGACCTGACGCACGGCATCGCCATCCCGAAGTACAACGTGCAGTTCATCGTCAACCCGCTGGAGACCGCCTCGGTCACCTTCATTGCCGACAAGCCGGGCGTGTACTGGTGCTACTGCACCAACTTCTGCCATGCGCTGCACCTTGAGATGCGCTCGCGCATGATCGTCGAGGCCTGACAGCCGCCCCCAGGGGGCTGCGGCGCCGGGCGCGCCGCGGCCCCCTTTCACCGGACCGCCAGATGCACCTGCCACGCCACGCCTTCGCGGTCCTCGGGACCGTTTTTTTCCTGCTGCTCTGCGCCCTGGGGCTGCCGGCCCGCGCCGCCGCCGGCGCCTACGAGGCCGAGCTGCCGGCCGAGCTGGCCAGCGCCAAGGACATGTGCGCGCTGGTGCCGTGCGCCGAGGTGTTTCCCGGCGCCACGCATTTTTCCGAGCGCAAGGGCCAGCCGCCCTACGTCGAGGCCTACGACAGCGCCGGCCCGCAGCAAAAGCTGCTGGGCTACGTGATGCTCTCGACCGACATCACCGACACCCCGGCCTACTCGGGCAAGCCGGTGGTCACGCTGATCGGCATGGACCGCAGCGGCCGCTTCGTCGGCGTCAAGGTGCTCAAGCATTCCGAGCCCATTTTGCTGCTGGGCATTCCCGAAGCGGCGCTCTTGAAATTCAACGCCCAGTACCTGGGCAAATCGGTGGCCGACAAGATCGAGGTCGGCCAGTCGCGGCCGGACGAAGGGGTGCTCGGGCTGGACGCGATCTCGGGCGCCACCGTCACCGTGATCGCGCAGAACCAGGTCATGATGGCCTCGGGCGCGGCCGTGGCGCGCCAGGTCGGCATTTTGGCGCCCACGGTGCGCGAGCCGGCGCGCTACCTCGTCGGCGGCAAGCGCCTGGCGTGGGACGAACTGGTCAAGGCCGGCGCGGTGCAGCGCCTGCAGGTGCTGCCCGAGCAGGTCGGCCTGGCGCGCGCGCCCGAGCCCTTCATCGAGCTGTGGTTCGGCGACCTGAACCATCCCGACATCGGCAGGAGCCTGCTCGGCGAGCACGGCTGGGACAACCTGCGCCTGCGGCTCAAGGACGGCGAGAGCGCGCTGTTCGTGATCCGCACCCGCGGCGCCGAGTCGTTCAAGGGCTCGGGCTTCGTGCGCGGCGGCATCTACGACCGGGTGCAGGTGCGCCAGGGCGCCGACGCCTTCACCTTCCGCGACCTGGACGCGCTCAACCTCTACGGCATCGAGGCCGCGGGCGCGCCGTCCTTCAACGAGTCGGCGATCTTCATCGTCCGCGCCAAGTCGTTTTCGCCGGCCTATCCGTGGAAGCTGAGCTTTCTGGGCAACCGGGTGGACCGGGCCACCGGCGCGCGCAGCTTTACCAGCTTTGACGCGCCCTACTGGCTGCCGGCCGCGCTGCTCGAGGGCGGGCGCCCCAAGATCGACGAGCCCGACGCGCCCTGGGTGCGGGTGTGGAAGTCGCGCGCCGTCGAGATCGCGCTGTTTGCGCTGCTGCTGGTGGCCGTGACGGTGGTCTATGCGCTGCGCGAGCGGCTCACGCGGCGCGCCACGCTCAAGAACAAGTGGCCGGTCAACGCCTTCAAGTACAGCGCCTGGGCCATCAGCATCGTCTTCGTCGGTTTCGGCGCCATGGCGCAGCCCTCGATCACGCAGGTGCTGACCTGGTTCCATGCGCTGCTGTTCCAGTGGACCTGGTCGCTGTTCCTCTCCGACCCGTTCGTCTTTTTGTTCTGGATCTTCATCATCGTCACCGTGTTCCTGTTTGGGCGCGGCCTCTTTTGCGGCTGGATGTGCCCGTTCGGCTCGCTCTCCGAAGCCATCTACAAGGTGGCGCGCGCTATCGGCTTCAAGCGCTGGCAGCGCGGGGTGCCGCAGGTGTGGCACGACCGGCTCAAGTGGGTGAAATACGGCGTGTTCTTCGGCCTGCTGGCGGTGTCGGTGTTCTCGATGGGCCTGGCCGAAAAGCTCGCCGAGGTCGAGCCGTTCAAGACGACGTTCCTGGTCGGCATCAGCAACCGCGCCTGGCCCTACGGCCTCTTCGTCTGCACGCTCCTGGGACTGTCGATCTTCATCGAGCGGCCGTTCTGCAAGTACCTGTGCCCGCTGGGCGCCTCGCTGGCCATGCCCAGCACGTTCCGCTGGTTCGGCCTGAAGCGCAAAATGGACTGCAACAGCTGCAAGGCCTGCGCGGTCGGTTGCGGCGCGCAGGCGATTGACGCCCAGGGCCGCATCGACCACCGCGAATGCCTGCACTGCCTGGACTGCATGGTGCTCTACACCGAGCCCAAGGGCTGCCCGCCGCTGGCCAAGGAGCGCAAGCGCCGCGAGCAGGGCGGGCTGGCGATCACGCCCATCGGCCGCGACGGCTACTTCATTCCGATCCACCCGGTCAGCAGCATCAGCGCCGCGCCGCCCATGAGCGCAAAAGTGGCCAGCGGCCCCGATCCGCGCATGCCCACCGATCCGGTGCTGCCCGCGCACAAGCAGGGCGCGCGCGGCCTGCGCTGGCTGGCCCTCGAAGTGCGCGACCACCTGTGGCCCTGGAGCAGCGAAGGCCTGGCCTCGCAGCGCGCGCTGCAGGTCGCCGGCCTGTCGCTGGCGCTGGCCGCCAGCGTCGCCTGGGTGCTGGCGGCCATGGGCCAGCTCTCGTCGGGCGCGGTCATCGCCTGGTGGTTCGGCTGGAGCGTCTACGAAGTGCTCATCCGCCTGTCGGGCAAGCGCTACGTCAAGGACGGCCCGTGGTGGCAGGACCACTACCGGCGCGCCGGCGTGATGGACATGCTGAGCTACGTCGGCTTCAAGAACCTCCTGATCGGCGCGGCACTCTTTCTGGCGCTCAAGGCGCTGGGCCTGCTGGCGGTATGAAAGCCCTGCTGTGCGCCCTGGCGCTGGGGCTGGCGTCGCTGGCGGCCGGCATGGCGCAGGCCGCCACGCTGGCGGTGCATCCCGGCGAGGACCTGGCCGCCGCCGTCCGGCGCGCCGCGCCGGGCGACGTGGTCGAGGTGGCGCGGGGCTTTTACCGCGTCAACCTGCTGATCGACAAGCCGCTGACGCTGCGCGGCGTCGGCCGGCCCACGCTCAGCGGCGGCCAGGCGGGCGACACCATCCGCGTGACGGCGCCCGACGTGGTGATCGAGGGCCTGATCGTGCGCGACTCGGGCGACAGCCTCAAAGACCAGAACGCCGGCATCTACCTCTACCCCGGCGCGCACCGCGCCGTGGTCCGCCGCTGCGACCTGACCTACAACCTCTTCGGCCTGTGGATCGAAAAGGCCAACGACGTGCGCATCGAGGGCAACACCATCACCGGCAAGCGCGACTATGCCTCGGCGCAGCGCGGCAACGGCGTGCAGCTCTACAACACCACCGGCGCGCGCATCCTGGACAACAACATCGGCTTCGTGCGCGACGCGCTGTATGTCGACGTGTCGCACCATGCCATCTTTCGCGGCAACCGGCTGCACCACAGCCGCTACGGCACGCACTACATGAACTCCTACTACAACCTCTGGGAAGACAACGACACCTACCTCAACCGCGGCGGCCTGGCGCTGATGG
>Ga0308157_10004078_pt1 | contig 19939 bp, 20 predicted proteins | sample PhyBR1_FD_201035 | JGI IMG/M metagenome (GOLD analysis project Ga0308157, IMG submission 201035) | Phyllosphere microbial communities from UC Gill Tract Community Farm, Albany, California, United States - DLSLB.R1 | ecosystem: Host-associated > Plants > Phyllosphere > Unclassified | place: USA...
GCTAGAAGGCGAGAAGCTGCTCATCGAGCCGCTTTGAAGCCCACCCCGATTTTTCGACTTAGAACCTATCCGTAGCTTCGGATCACCAACGCAGGGAATCAGCACACCATGGCCAAAATCGTCGTCGTGACCTCCGGCAAGGGAGGCGTGGGCAAGACCACCACCAGTGCCAGTTTTGCATCGGGCCTGGCCCTGCGCGGCCACAAGACCGCCGTCATCGACTTCGACGTCGGCCTGCGCAACCTCGACCTGATCATGGGCTGCGAGCGCCGCGTGGTCTATGACCTGATCAACGTCATCCAGGGCGAGGCCAACCTGAACCAGGCCCTCATCAAGGACAAGCAGTGCGACAACCTGTTCGTGCTGGCTGCCAGCCAGACGCGCGACAAGGACGCGCTGACGCAGGACGGCGTGGAGAAGATCCTGAACGACCTGGCGGCGATGGACTTCGAATACATCGTCTGCGATTCCCCTGCCGGCATCGAGAGCGGTGCGCTGATGGCGATGCATTTCGCCGACGAGGCGCTGCTGGTGACCAACCCGGAAGTCTCCTCGGTGCGCGATTCCGACCGCATCCTGGGCATGCTGGGCAGCAAGACCAAGCGCGCCATCGAGGGCAAGGAGCCGATCAAGGAGCACCTGCTCATCACCCGCTACAACCCCGGCCGTGTGCAGGACGGGCAGATGCTGAGCCTGGAGGACATCCAGGACATCCTGCGGATCGATCTGATCGGCGTGATCCCGGAATCGGAAAGCGTGCTGCAGGCCTCCAACCAGGGCACGCCGGCCGTGCACCTGCAGGGCTCGGACGTGTCCGAGGCCTACAAGGACGTGGTGGCCCGCTTCCTGGGCGAAGACAAGCCGCTGCGCTTCATCGATGCGCAGAAGCCCGGCTTCTTCAAGCGCATCTTCGGCGGGAGGTAACAGGCATGGCATCGTTTCTCTCCTTCCTGCTCGGCGAAAAGAAGAAGACCGCCAGCGTCGCCAAGGAGCGGCTGCAGATCATCCTGGCGCACGAGCGCAACGGCCGCAACGCCGCCGAGCCCGACTACCTGCCGGCGCTGCAGCGCGAGCTGGTCGCCGTCATCTCGAAGTACGTGAAGATCAGCCCGGACGACCTGAAGGTGCACCTGGAGCGCCAGGACAACCTGGAAGTGCTTGAGGTGAAGATCGAGCTGCCCGACGCGGCAAAATAGGCACAGCCCTCGCGCTGCTGCAGGTCAAATCGGCCTGTAGCGCCCATGAATACTGGGTTTGTTGCTATTATTTTTGATTTTCGCTCGCCAGCTGCGGCGCGGCGCCCAGGGGCAGTTCGGCGTAGAACATGCCGCCGTGATAGAGCAGCGGCGAGACGCCCGCCAGGTGGCTGCAGCGCTCGACCTCGCCCACGAAGATGGTGTGGTCGCCCTCCACGTACTGGCTGCGGTTGAAGCACTCGAACACCGCCACGGCGCCTGCCAGCACCGGCGCGCCGGCCACGCCCGGCGCGTGGTCCACACCCGCGAACCGATCGATGCCGCGCGTGGCGAAGCGCTCGGCCAGAGCCTGCTGCCCGGCCGCCAACACGTTGATCGCGTAATGCGAGCCCGCTGCGAACGCCGCCAGCGACGACGCCCGGTGCGCCAGGCTCCACAGCACCAGCGGCGGATCGAGCGAAACCGAATTGAACGAGCTGGCCGTCATTCCCACCAGCGTGCCGTCGGGCGCGCGCGCGGTGACGATGGTCACGCCGGTGGCGAACATGCCCAGGGCGTCGCGGAACTCGCGCGGTGAAAAGCCCGGTGGACGGGCGGCGAGGGGGGCAGGCGTTGGGGAATTCACGGGTGGCGGGTGGCGGCGCGACATGCGCGGCGGCAGGGAAAAGGGGGTGGGCTATTATGGTCCGGCGGCCCCGCCCCCACGGCGCGGGCCACCGGCTCCCCACTCTGTAGTCCATGGCTCTTCTTCCCCACTTCACCACCCTCGGCTCCGGCCCGACCGTCCTCATGCTGCACGACGCGGACGGCAGCCATCTCAGCTTCGCTCCCCAGGTCGAAACCCTCGCCAGCGCCGGCTACCGCGCCGTCGCGTGGGACATGCCCGGCTACGGCCACAGCGCGCCCATCGAACCCTATGGCTTCATGGGCCTGGCGCAAAGCTGCACGCGGCTGATGGAGGCGCTGCAGGGCGGCGCCGTCACGCTGGTCGGCCACGGCCTTGGCGCCATGCTGGCGCTGGAAGTCGCCCTGCGCCAGCCGAAGCTCGTGCGCCAGCTGGTGCTGTGCGCCGGCGGCCCGGCGCTCGACGCCGCCAGCGAGGCGGCCTGGGTGGCGCCGCGCCTGGCCGCGCTGGAGTCGGGCCAGGCGATGGACGCCATCGCCCAGAGCCTCGTGCCGCGCTACATCGGCACCGGGTCGCTGCCCGAGGGCGTGCGGCTGGCCAGCCACGCGCTGAGCCAGGTGAATCCGTCGGCCTGGCGGCGCGCGCTGCAGGCCCTGCCGACCTTCTCGCGCGGCGCTGCCGAACTGGCCCGGGTGCAGGTACCCGTGCTGATCGTCGGCGGCGCGCAGGACCGCTGCACTCCGCCCGAAGCCCTGCAGGCGCTGGCCCATGTGCTGCCCGATGCGCGCCATCTGTCGCTGCCCACCATCGGCCACTGGCCGCAGCTGGAAGACCCCGAGAGCTTCGATGGCGCACTGCTCGACTTCCTGGCCGAATCGTCGGGCCGGGTGCTGCACTGATGCGGCCCGGCGAGGTGTCGGCGGCGCCAGCCGCTGGTGGTGGTGCGCCACGCGGTGACCACGCGCCGCTCGCCGCGCCGCCGTCCGCAGGGCGCTGGGCCGGGCCCGCAGCGGCCGCCGTGGCCGCGATCGCGCTGGCCTGGGGCGGCTGGCAGCTGCGGCCATCGCTGCAGGACGGGCAGGGCACCACGCGCGGGCCCTTGGGCGCCGCGCTGTTCGCCGAAGGGGCGGACGCGCCGTTGCAACTGCTCGGCCCCCGCGCCTTGCCCCAAACCGCCACAGTCGCAGCCGCAGTCGCAGCCCCCGCCTCCATGGCGAACGCGCAGCCGCCCGGAACAGGCGGCCGGAGCCTGACGCCGAAGCGGGCGGACAGCGCCGCGCGCCCGGCGCAGCCGCTGCAGGCCGCGTCGCCCGAGGCTGCAGCCGCCGCCTGCCAGCGCTTTCTCAAGCGCCTGCCCACCATCGACGCGGCGACCTGCGCCGCCACGCGGCTGGCCGACAGCGGTGCCGCGTCGGTCCAGGGCACGCCGCTCTACTGGCGCGATGTGGGCCCGCCGGCAACGCCTCCGGCCAGCGCCCGCGCCGGCGGGGCCGCCGAACCGCTCCGGGTGCTGGTGGTCGGCGCCATGCACGGCGACGAGCTGACGTCGGCCGCGCTCGCCCTGCGGTGGGTGACCCTGGCCGAAAGGCAGGTGGGCGATGCGTCGTCCACGCTGCCAGTGCACTGGCGCTTCATTCCCATCCTGAATCCGGACGGCCTCCTCGCCCGGCAGCCCACACGCGTGAATGCGCGCGGCGTGGATCTGAATCGCAACTTCCCCACGCCGAACTGGGAGCGCGACGCGCCGATCTACTGGGAAAAGCGCACCCGCCGCGACCCGCGCCGCTGGCCCGGGCCCGAGCCGCTGTCCGAGCCGGAATCGCGTTTTCTGTACGAGCAGATGGAGCAGTTCGCCCCTGACCTGGTGGTGAGCATCCATGCGCCTTACGGCGTGCTCGACTACGACGGCCCGGTGCCCCCGCCCAGCCGCCTCGGCCGGCTGCGCCTGGACCAGCTGGGCATCTTCCCGGGCTCGCTGGGCCACTACGGCAGCGTGCGCCAGGGCATGCCGGTGGTGACCATCGAGCTGCAGCACGAGCTGCGCATGCCCGAGGAAGAGCAGGTGCGCCAGATGTGGCACGACCTGCTGCGCTGGATGGGTACGCATCTGGCGCGCGACGGCACCGGTCGCCCGGCGTCCTGATCCGGTGGGGGCGGGGCCCGCGCGGGCCCCTGCCTGGGCCTGTGGCGATTTCCGGTGGCCATATGGCCGTGCCCATTAGCGCTGGATTTCTTCGCTGTTGCGCAGCGCGCGGGATCTGCCTGCTGCATTCGATGAATAACCGTGGACGCTTAAAGATTAACGCTTGACGCTTGGCGATTAACGCATCCGGTCATCGCAGAGCGGCGATTATCTGTAAATCAAGGTTATTCAATCATTGTTTGCAATCTGGCTCGATTGTGAATAATCCATAACGCTGGAAAAGCGCTGCATCAAAATACATCGCGACACAACAAAATCGTCCGCATTCATACACCGGGAGAATTTCCATGGATATGCGGACGTTTTTGCCATGTCGCTACCGCGTGCTGGCTTGGGCGGCGCTGGGCATTTTCAGTTCGGCCGGCGCATGGGCCGCGGCCGGCGCGCCGCTGCCCCGGTGCTCGACCGGTTCGGACTCGTTCTACCTGATGCGCTACATCGAGCCTGGAACCCCGGACACGGCGCCCCAGACCATTCTGCAGCTGTCCACCGTGCCCCCGAACGCCGGGGACCCCGTCGCCAGCACCGTGGTCTGGAGTGGACAGACCGCGCCCACTCCGTCGCCCCGGGACCTGTCGCGCAACGCGGGCGCGACGGTGGCGGCGGGCATGGGAAAAGACGGGTATATCTATGCGATGCGGGCTATCGGCATCAACGAACCAGGCTGGGACTTGCAGGGCCGTACCTGGCGAGAGTAATGGAAGACGCACACGCGGCATTATGAAATGCTGCGGTATGGACGCGACGGCGTGGATAATCTGGGTATTGTCCGCGGGCTGGGTGTTTATCAAACCGATTCCAGCGACGACGGCACGCGCGTCGATGGGGCGACCGATGCCCGGCTGGGCCCCAATTTCAATGCCGCCGACATCGACCCCGTCTCTGGCCACATGATTCTGGCCAGCTTCCAACAGGGCGGGGCCTTGAACCAGCTGTTTCGCATCGACGTCACGCAATCGCCGCCGCAGTATGTGAGCACCATCACGCTGAGCAAGAACATCCCCGGCGCGCAGTCGGGCGACTTCGCCATCGACGCGGCGGGCCAGTATGCCTACGGAGTCGCCAAGGCGCGGGGCACCTTCGGCAATTCGACCAGCTACCGCATCGAACTCGCCACCGGCGCCGTCACCGACCTGGCGCCCAACCTGGGCATCTTTCCCTACGGGGCGGCAGCGCGGCTGCCCAGCGGCAAGTTCGCGTTCTACAACACGTTCCAGACGAATGTGATGACCGTGCCCGGCGGCACGCTGGAGGGCCGGCACTCCACGGAAACCTCCGACGGCAGCGACGGTGCGGCCTGCCTGCCGAAGATCAAGGCACGCCTGGAGTGCACGCCCACCTCGCTGGTCGATGCGGACGGGAACGTCTCCACCTGCACCGTCACGCTGGATCAGCCCGCTCCGGCCGGCGGCCTGGACGTCGCCCTGACGCCGCCCACCGACAACCCGCGCTACAGCACCACCTGCGGCGCTTCCGTCCAGGTGCCGCAGGGCGCCACCTCCGCGCAATGCACGGTGACGGCCACGCCCAATACGACGCCGGGCGACGGCGAGGTCACGGCGACCGTGGCGCTGGCGACGCCGCCGGCTTCCGGCGACTATGAACTGGACAGCCCTTCCAGCGCCGACGTGCTCGTGCGCAACGACGACAAAGATGCCCCTGTCGGTCCGACCAAGAAGACACCGCTGCCCACCCTCGGGGAGTGGGCGGTGATCCTGCTGTCCATGGCGATGGCCGGGCTGGCGATGCTGCGGCTACGCCGCACGGCCAAGCCCTGACGGCTGCAGCAGCGCGCGGTGGGGAGGCCGCCAAGCCGCCTGCCGCCTGCCACCCTGCGCGGGGGCGAAAGGCCGGTCAGGAAGAAAAGCGCGGTGGCGCCGCAGCCTGGCAGCGCGCCCGGTCGCGCATCGGATCAGCGGCGCTGGTTGCGGTAGGCAGCAGCTGCCATCTCGGCCAGGAGAGGCGCCTGGCTCGATGGCTCCTGCTTGGGCTTGTCGATCAGGAAATCGTCCCGGTTCCTGCCCTGGATCCAGGCCGGGGGCTTGCCTCGGCCGGTCCAGGTTGCGCCCGTCTTTTCGTCGAGGTATTTGGCGGCCACCTTCTTGGCGGCCGGTGCCTTCCACGGGAAAACCTGTTGGGCGGTGAAACCGAAGTCGTCGATCCAGGCATGGATCTGGGCCAGCGCGGCCTTGGACTCCACCGCGCGGGCCTGCGCGATCTGCGCTTCCAGTTCGGCGCGGGCGGCCAGCAGTTGCTTCAAGTCAGTGGTCATCAGGGGTGAGGAAGAGTTCTCGAAAAACGCGCCGGGCTGCGCGAGCCCCCGGCTCCACCGAGGGCGGGGAGCGCGTCCGGGCGGGCGCTGCGCCGCCCATGGGCCGGGCATCACGGCTCCAGCCGCTGCGGCACGTCGAAACGGCGATTATCCCGCCGGCCCATGGGGCGCGGCATCGCTGGAGCAAAGTCCGCACGGAATGTCCGGGTGTGGGCGCCTGCCTGAACTCCGCAGGCCACCCCACGTCATCTCGCGCCCGCCCACGTCACCGGCGGCCACCTGGCTGGCGGGTGGACAATCCAGGCAGCCTCCTCGCCCGCTCGTATGAGCCAGTCCCTGCACCGCCGTGATCTGATCCGCCTTGCCACCGCCGCTGCGGCCGCCGCCCAACTGCCGCGATGGGGCTGGTCGGCCACCTTGCGCCAGCGTGAGCTGTTTCCGCTGGGCGTGGCAAGCGGCGCGCCAGCCCCTGACGGCTTCGTGCTGTGGACCCGGCTGCTGGCGGGCCCCGTGCCCGGGGCCGCGCTGGCAGCCGCTCCAGGCGAAGCGCCGGCATCCCCCGGCGCCGACGCCGGGCCCACCGCTTCGCGCGATGCCTTGCCCGACATGCTGACCGTGCGCTGGGAGGTCGCCGAAGACGAGGCGTTCCAGCGCATCGTCCGCCAGGGCCAGGCGCAGGCGCTGGCCGTGCTGGGGCATGCGGTGCACGTCGAGGTGGCGGGCCTGGCGCCCGGCCGCTGGTACTTCTACCGCTTCATGCACGGCGATGCCGTCACCCGCACGGCCCGCACCCGCACCGCGCCGGCCCCGGGCGAGATGCCGCGCAAGACCCGCCTGGCCTTTGCCTCGTGCCAGCGGTGGGAGCATGGCCACTATGCCGCCTACCGCCATCTGGTGCAGGAAGACGTGGACCTGGTGCTGTTCCTGGGCGACTACATCTACGAGTACGCACTGCCCCACCGGCCGCCCGATCCTCCGTTCGTGCGCACCCACGCATTGCCGGTCGCCACCACGCTGCAGGATTACCGCGACCGCTACGCCCTCTACCGCAGCGACGACGCACTGCAGGCCGCGCACCGCGCCTGTCCCTGGCTCGTGACCTGGGACGACCACGAGGTGCAGAACGACTACGCCGGCCGTGATGGCATGGGCGCGCCTGCCGACTTTCTGGCGCGGCGCAATGCGGGCTACCAGGCGTTCTACGAGAACATGCCGCTGCGCGCCTCGGTGCTGCGGCGGGGGCTGGCCGGGCTGGGCACCCTGGATGCGGTGCGCATCCACGACCGGCATGCCTGGGGACGGCTCATGGATTTCCACGTGCTGGACACGCGCCAGTACCGCGACCGGCAGGCCTGCCGCGTTCCGGGCGGCGCGGCGGAGGGATCTGTGTCGCCCCGGCGCTGTGGCGAGTTGCGTGCACCATCGCGCTCCATGCTGGGCGCCGACCAGGAGCGCTGGCTGGCAGAGGGGTTGGCGCAGGATGCGGCCGGCGGCGTGCGCTGGAGCGTGATCGCGCAGCAGACGCTGTTCTCGCAGCGCAACACAGCGCAGCCGCCCGCCGAGCGCTACAGCACCGACACCTGGGACGGCTATCCCGCCAGCCGCCAGCGCGTGCTGGACGCGGTGCGGGCCGCCGGGCCGCGCAACACCATCTTCCTGGGTGGCGACATCCACCAGAACTATGTCTGCCGCGTGCTGGCCGACTTCGCCGATCCCCGGTCGCCGGTGGTGGCCAGCGAGTTCTGCGGCACCTCGGTCACGTCGCTGAGCCGTGTGCCCCCGGAGCGGGCCGCGGAGATCGTGCGCCGCCAGCCGCACATCCTGCTGGCCCGGCCCGAGCAGCGCGGCTACGGCGTGGCGGAGGTGACGCCCGAGCGCTGGACCACCACGCTGCGGGTGGTGGACGACGTGGCACGGCCGGACAGCGGCATCGCCACGCAGGCGCGCTTCATCGTGGACGACGGTGTGCCGGGGCCGCGCCCGGCGTGAGAGCCCGGGGCCGTGGCGATCAGGTCGCCAGCGCCGTGGCCGGCGCGCCGCGCCGGGGCGTATCCACGCCCATGAAGCCGAACGCCATCTCCGGGCGCGCGCCGCTGATCAGCTCGGCCATCGCCTTGCCCGAGCCCGCACCGTGCGTCCAGCCCAGCGTGCCATGGCCGGCGTTGACCCAGAGCCGCCCCAGGCGGGTCTTGCCGATGAACGGGATGTTGGTAGGCGTGGCCGGGCGCAGGCCCGTCCAGTACTGCGGGTTGCCGCCTTCCTCGGGCGTGTCGCATACGCCGGGCAGGATTTCCTCGATGCGGCGCGACAGCATGTGGCAGCGCGCGCGGGCCAGCGGGCTGTCCAGCGACAGGTCGTAGCCGCCCAGCTCGATGGTGCCGGCCACGCGCAGGAAGTTGCCCAGCCGGCTCATCGCGATCTTCTTGCCATCGTCGATGGTCGAGACCAGGGGTGCGCCCTCGGGCTTGAGCAGCGGGAAGGTGGCGCTGTAACCCTTGCCCGGGTAGATCGGCAGGCGCACGCCCACCGTGCGCAGCAGCGGCGCGCTGTAGGAGCCGCAGGCCACCACGACGGCATCCGCCGTCAGGGTCTTGAGGTCATTCGTGCCCTGGGCGCACGTATTGCGGGGGGTGACTGCTACTGATTCGATAGCGCCTCCGGCCTGGTTCAGGCGCACCACGTCGTGGCCGTAGAGGAACTGCACGCCGCGCTCGGCGCAGCGCCGGGCCAGCGCCTGGGTGAAGACACGGGCGTCGCCACTCTCGTCGGTGCGGGTGTAGGTGCCGCCGGCGATGCGGTCGCCATAGGCGCGGAACGCCGGCTCGATCTGCAGCAGCTCGTCGCGGCTCACCAGGCGGCGCTGCACGCCGTGGCGGCGCATCAAGTCCACCGCATGGCCGGCGGCGTCGAACGACGCCTGGTCGGTATAGAAGTGGGCGATGCCGCGCTCCAGCCGGCTGTATTCGATGCCGGTGGCGCGCACCACGTCCTTCAGCGCGGCATGGCTGTAGGCGCCCAGCGCCACGATCTGCTGCACGTTCCGCTCGAAGGCCGCGTCATTGCACTGCGCCAGGAACTTCAGGCACCAGCGCCACTGCTCCAGGTCGAGCTGCGGGCGAAACAGCAGCGGCGCTTCCTTGTCGAACATCCATTTCAGCGCCTTCCACGGCGCGCTGCGGTTGGCCCAGGGCTCGCAGTAGCTCACCGAGATCTGCGCCGCGTTGGCGAAGCTCGTCTCCAGCGCCGCGTCCGGCTGCCGGTCGACGACGGTGACTTCGTGGCCGCGCTCGAGCAGATGCCAGGCGGTGGAAATGCCGATGATGCCGGCGCCAAGAACGAGGGTTTTCATGGCTGGTCAGTGTGCTGCGCGCCGGCGGGAAATAAAAGCAAAATTAAACTTGCTCCGATTTCATCAGCCCAACTTATTGAAGAGCCCGCCATGAGCACCTATGACCCCGCCGCCCTGGAGTGCCTGGCCGCCATCGTGGAAGAGGGCGGTTTCGAGCGCGCCGCACAGCGCTTGAACGTCACCCAGTCGGCCGTGTCGCAGCGGCTGCGCGCGCTGGAGGCGCAGGTCGGCTCGGTGCTGATCGTGCGCAGCCGGCCGCTCCGGCCCACCACGGCCGGCCAGCTGCTGCTCAAGCACACGAAGCAGCTGCGCCTGCTGCGCGCCGATCTGGAGCGGGACCTGCAGGAGCTGGCGCCCAGCGCCCCGGGCGGCGGGCGCGAGGACGAGCGCATCTCCATCGCCATCAACGCCGACAGCATCGCCACCTGGGCGCTGGACGCGCTGCAGGGCCTGGTGCGCGAACGGCTGCCGCTGGAGATCATCGCGGATGACCAGGACTTCACCCAGGAATGGCTGCGCTCCGGCCAGGTGCTGGGCTGCGTCACCACGCTGGGGAGCGCGCTGCGCGGCTGCAAGGTGGTGCCGCTGGGCGCCATGCGCTATGTGGCCATCGGAGCGCCCGACCTCGCCAACCGCTACCTGCCCCAGGGTCTCACGGCGTACAACTTCCGCGACGTGCCGTTCATCGCCTTCAATCGCAAGGACGACCTCCAGGCTGAATTCGTCGCCCGCACATTCGGCCTCAAGCGCGTGGCGCTGAACCACCTGTTCGTGCCCAGCTCCGAGGGCCAGGTGCGCGCCGTGGCGGCTGGCTGGGGCGTGAGCGTGGTGCCCGAACTGCTGGCCCGCCCGCTCCTGGCCGATGGCCGGCTGGTGGACCTGGCCCCGGGCCAGGCGCTGCCCGTGCAGCTCTACTGGCACTGCTGGAACCTGGAGTCGGAGGTGCTCGACGCCCTGACCGCCGCCCTGACCGGCGCTGCCGCACGCCAGCTGGCACCGCCGGTGTGACCGCGATTCCGCGTGCGGCCTGCCCGCCGTCCGCACAGCCGTCTCCAGGATGCAACAAAATGTATCTGACTGTAGGGTTTTGACAGTTCAGTGACAGAGGCTATCGATAAGATTGGGGTGATGAATATCCCGCAGCTTCGCCGCTCCTTCAAAGAGCAGATGCACCAGGCGCGCGAGGAAGCCATCGTCACCGCTGCCAGCCGCCTGATGGGCAAAAAAGGCTTCGAGGCCATGACCGTGGACGACGTGGCCTGCGCCGTCGGCATCGCCAAGGCCAGTTTGTACAAGCACTTCGCCGGCAAGGACGAGTTGTGCGCCGCCGCCATGGTGCACGTGGTGGAGCGTGCCGAGCGTTTTCTGCAGGATCTGCCCGCCAGCCTGCCGCCGCTGGATCGCCTGCGTGCTCTGCTGCGCTGGCTGCTGGAATTGCAGCTGACCGACGAGATGCCGCTGATGCTGAGCCGCAACTCCGGCCTGGCCGGCCCGCTGAAGGCCTGCGAGGCCTACCAGGCCGCCCTGCGGGACCTGCATGGGCTGGTGATCGCTTGGATCGAGCAGGCGCAGCAGGCCGGCCAGATCAACGCGGCGCTGCCGCCGGACGTGGTGATGTCCGCCATCTTCGCCCGATCGGCCGACCCGATGTTGCGGCTGCTGCGCGACCGCGGCACCTACAGCGACGCGCAGATCGTCGACTGGGCCGTGGACAGCTGCCTGTCGGGCCTGGCGGCGCGGGGCTGACCCCACGGCGTCCGCCGGGCCGGGCCGCGCCGCCGCCTCACACCGTCACGGTTCCGTGCGGCTGAAAGGCCACCTGCTCGCCCTTGCGCGCATAGCCCAGCGGGTTCGCCACGACGCGGCAGCGCCAGGGCGAGCCGTCCGCATGCGTGCCCTGCACGGTGTAGTCGCTGGGCGCGTGCAGATGGCCGTGCAGCCACAGGTCGGCCTGCGGCAGCAGGTCATCGAGCGCATTGCAGAAACCGGCCGTGCCCGGCACCAGGCCGTAGCGCGGGTCGGCGCTGCGCAGGCTGGGTGCGAAATGGGTGACGACCACCGTCGGCCCGCCCGCCCACGGGGCGGCGAGCGCCTCGCGCAGCCAGTGCTGGCAGGCCAGCGATTCCTCGCGCATGGGCTGCGCCAGGAAGGGCTCGCCCGCCCGGGTGCCGCCGGTCTTGCGCAAATAGAAATTGGCGGCGCGGAAAGCCTTTTCGCGCTGGCGCAGGCGCCGGGCGACGTCCGCGCTGCCTTCCTGCTCGGCCAGCGCATCGAAGTCGCTCCAGAGCGTGGTGCCGACGAAGCGCACGCCCTGCAGCACCACGGTCTCGCGCTCCAGCCAGATGATGCCCAGGCGCTCGCAGGTGCGGCGCAGGCGGTCCTGCGCGGCGTCGAAGTCCTGCGCGTCGTACTCGTGGTTGCCTGGGACGAACAGCACCGGCACCGGCCAGCCTGCGTGCTGGGGCAGCGGGGAGAAGCGTGCCAGGCCGAAGTCCTCGTCTGCGAGCATCGAGCCTTCCTGGTAGGAGCCGATGTCGCCCGCCAGCACCAGCACGTCGGCGCCCGGCGCGGGCGTGGCGGTGAAATGCGGATGCGTCTCCAGGTGCAGGTCGGACAGCAGTTGAATCTTCATGCGTCCGATTGTGGCGGGCGCGCGGAGTCGTGCGGCGCGCCGCTGCGCAAGCCCGACCGCTCCATCGCCTGTCGCAGCCAGCGGTGCGCCGGGTCGTGCCGGCGGCCGTGGTGCCACAGCGCATCCACATGCACGGTGGGCAGCGGCATGGGCAGGGGGCGCCACACCAGCTCGTCCTTCAGGCTGGCCACGCCGACGAAGTGGCGCGGCAGCACCGTCAGCAGATCGCTGGCCGCCACCACCCGGCCGGCCGTGAAGAACTGGTTCACGGTGAGCACGATGCGGCGCTCACGCCCCAGCGCCGTCAGTGCCTCGTCGATGAAGCCGTAGGGGCGGCCCGAGAAGCTCACCAGCAGGTGGCGTGCCGCGCAGAACCTGTCGAGCGTGAGCGGCACCTGCGCCAGCGGATGGCCCTGGCGCATCACGCAGACGTATTCGCCGTCGTAGAGCCGCGTGCTCTCGTACGCGACCAGGTTGCCGGACTGCGCGCGTGCCGTCAGGTCGGCCATCACGGCGGGAAAGTAGCCCACCGCCATGTCGGCGGCCTCGTCGTCCAGCAGGCGGCGCGGGTCGCGCGTGGTGAGCGGCACCACGCGCAGCGACACGCCGGGCGCCTCGCGCTCGACGATCTCCACCAGCGGCGGGATCAGCGTGGCGCCGGTGGCGTCGGCCATGGCCAGCACGAAGGTGGTGTTGGCGGTGGCGGGTTCGAACGCGCCGGGCGCCAGCGACTGTTGCAATTGCGCCAACGCGGCCCGCACCGCCGGCCAGAGCGCCAGGGCTCTCGGCGTGGGCTCCACGCCCTGGCCCCGGCGCACCAGCAGTTCGTCGCCCAGCGCGTCGCGCAGCCGGCGCAGCGCGTTGCTGACGGCCGGCTGGGTGAGCGACAGGGTCTCGGCCGCGCGAGTGAGGTTGCGCTCGGACATCACCGCATCGAAAACCCGCAGCAGATTCAGATCGAACGTGCGGAAGTTGAGCGGCTGCATGGGCAGATCATCACGGATGTGAATGGCTGGGATTCAAAATATAAAGTGGAGTCTATTTGGGGTAAACCCTAAGATACGTCCCATCAGCCCGGCAACTTCGCCACAAGCGGCTTACAAAGGGTACTCATCATGACCAGCTTCGTCCAAATCGACTATCGCACCGAACATCCTGGCGTGGAACGCGCTGAAAACGCCGTCGCCACCGTCAAGAACGCTTTCTCCCACTTCAACGGCGCCCGTGCCGGCGCGTCGCTGCTGCTCGCCGCCGTGGTGGCGTCCCTGCTGGTGGTGGCCAACCAGGTCATCGACACCTGGGGCGAAGGCCACCTGCTGGCCGCATGGATGGTGCTGTGGATGGTGGCCTTCGTCGCGCTGGCCCTGCTGGCCGGCCCGGCCCGCGGCGTCGTCGCCAGCCTGCGCACCCAATACGGCAACTGGGCCGAAGCCCTGCGCCGCCAGGAAGAAGACGAGCGTACCTGGAACGCCGCCCTGCGCGACGCGCGCATCATGGCCGACCTGAGCCGCGCCATGAACGGCATGGCCGTGGACAACATCCGCCGTTACTACTGATCCCGCCGGGCCGCAGAGCCCGTAGATCCGAAAAGAAGTTTTCAGGGCACCGCAAGGTGCCCTTTTTCATGGGCGCTGCTGAGCATTTGCTATTGAAAAGATAGCTGCATGCGCAGGCTGCGAGAGCGCTGCAGCGCAAAAAGGCGTTGAAAGCTTGAAGGAAAAGAGGCCGCCGGAGCGCGGCCCCTCCGCGCTGGCGGTTCAGCCCAGCAGGCAGTCCGCCACGCGGGCCAGCATCCCGGCCACGTCCGCCACGGGCACCGCGCCGGGCAGGGCCACGTCGCCGTGCATCACGAAGACAGGCGTGCCCCATTTGAGGCCCATGGCCATTTCCGAGAGCGTGCCCATGTTGCCGCCGATGGCGACCAGGCAGATGGCGCTGCGGGCGACGAGGGCGTTGCGCATCTCGCCCATGCCGGTGGGCAGGGCCACGCCCAGCCAGGCGTTGGCGTGGCGCTCGTCCTCCTCGGGCAGGATGCCGATGGCCAGGCCCCCGGCCTCGGCCGCGCCCTGCGATGCGGCGGCCATGACCCCGCCGCGCCCGCCGCAGACGATGGCCAGGCCCGCGCCGGCCAGCGCCCGGGCCACCTGGCGCGCGGCGCTGCATTCGCGCTCGCCGCCATCGCCCGGGCCGATGATGCCCACCGGCCGCCGGTGGCGCCGCGGTCCGCGCTGGCGCTCGGCCAGCTGCTGCAGGGCTGCGCGCACGGCGGGCGGCAGGGTGTCCAGGAAGGCGCCTTCGTCGGCGGCGCCTGTCGATGTCTCAGTGCTGTGTGCTTGCATGCTTGGTCCGATCGCGCCGGCGCGCCAGTGCGTCGCCCGCCCCCATCACGATGACGCACAGCGCCATCAGCAGCAGCGAGAGGGCCGCCGCCACGCCGAAGTCGGAGCCGCCGTCGCCCACCTGGGCGTAGAGCATCAGCGGCAGGATGTTGAGCTGGGTGCCGGCCAGGGCCAACGCCGTGCCGTAGGTGCCCATGGCGATGGCCGCCACCAGGCAGGCGTTGGACAGCACCGAGGGCGCGACCTCGGCCAGCACCGTGTCGTTGAAGGCGCGCCAGCGCGTGGCACCCAGGGTGCGCGCGGCCAGCATGGGGCGCAGGTCGAGGTTGGCGAACACCGGGTAGAGCGAGAGCGCCACGCGCGGCACCAGGTAATAGGCATAGGCCAGCCCCAGGCCACCCGCGCCGTAGATCCAGCCGCCCACGCGGGCCGGGTCGGCGCCCAGGCCGGCCAGCAGCTGGGTGACGAAGCCGGCGCGGCCGAAGGCCAGGATGAAGCCGTAGGCGATCACCAGGCCCGAGAACGCCAGCGGCAGGCCCAGGAGCGCCATCATCCAGCGCCTGCGCGCGGCCGGCTGGCGCGCCAGCTCGATGGCCACGGCCGTGCCCACCAGGGCCGAGACGCCGCCCGCCGTGACGCCCAGCGCCAGCGTGTTGCGCAGCGCGCCGGGCAGCAGCGGGTTGGCGAAGAGCCGGCCGAAGGCGCTGCCGCGCTCGGCGAAGGCTTCGGGCACCAGCGCGGCCAGCGGCAGAGCGAAGAAGAGCGCCATGAAGGCCCAGGCGGGCCAGGCGCCGAAGCGGCGGATCATCGGTGCACGTCGGTCGATCACTTGCCGGCCAGCGCCACCTGGGCCCAGAGCTGGTCCACCTCGGCCTTGCGGGCGGCGGCCTTGACCACGTCCAGCGGGCGGATCTGCGGCGCGGCGGGCATCTTCGCGGCGATGTCGGCGGGCAGCGGCGTGCCGGGCACGGCCGGGCGCACGAAGCCCTGGGCGAAGAGCTGCTGGCCGGCGGTGCTCATGATGAAGTTGAGCCAGAGCTTGCCGGCGTTGGGGTTGGGGCCGTTCTTGACCAGGCTGATGGCGTAGGGCGCGGCCACGCTGGCCTCCCTGGGGATGACCACCGCGCAGTCGTCGCCCATGCCGTCGCTGTACTTGGCCTTGAGGCCGTCGTTCTCGTAGCCGATCCAGACGGGGATTTCGCCCTTGAGGAACTTGGCGTAGGGCGTGGTGCCTTCCACGCGCTGCACGTTGCCCGCGGCATGCAGGCGGCCCAGGTAGTCGATGCCAGGCTTGACGTCGTCCACGCTGCCGCCGTTGGCGTAGGCGGCGGCGAAGGCCATCACCTGGCCCACGCCGGTGCTGCGCGGATCCAGGTAGGTGACGGCGCCCTTGTACTCGGGCTTGAGCAGGTCGGCCCAGCCGGCGGGCACGTTCCTGACCAGCTTCCTGTTGACCAGGAAGGCGATGTTCAGCGTGTGGATGGTGAACCAGCGGCCTTCGGGCTCGCGGAAGACCTCGGGCAGCTTGTCGAAATGCAGCGGCTTGAAGGGCGCGACCACGTCCTTCTTCACCGCATCGACGGCCGAGGCGGCGAAGTAATACGCCGTGTCGGCCTGCGGGCGGCGGCGCATCTTCTCCAGCGCGACCACGGTGGCGGCCGAGCCCAGGTCGTTGTAGGTCAGCTCGATCTCGGGGTAGCGCTTCTTGAAGTCGCGGAACAGCGACTTCCAGTTGGCCCATTCGGGGCCGGTGTCGAAGGAGACGCACAGGCCTTCCTTCTTGGCCTCGTCGTACAGGGCGCGCTCGCCGGCATAGAGCTCGGCGCCCTCGAAGGCGAAGGTGGCGCGGGGCGCGAGCCAGGAGGCCAGGGGCAGGCTGCCGGCGGCCTGGAGGAGATATCTGCGTTGCATGGGGAAAGCTCCTGGATGAAGGGAAAAGACGGGGGATGAAGACGAAGAGCGCGGCCGGTCAGTCGTCCAGCAGCTGCAGGTGCTCGGGCGCGATGGCGACGGCCTCGCGGGCCGGCTGCGCGCCTTCGCACAGCAGCGGCCGGGGCGCGCCGGCGATGGCGAAGTCGTAGCGCGTGACCGCGCCCAGGTAGCGCTGGGCGCCTGCCGTGCCGGCCAGGCGGTTGGGCGTGCCCGGGGGCGGGTCGGCGCGCACGTGCTCTGGCCGCACCAGCACATGCACGGCCTGGCCCGCGGCGCGGCCGGCAGTGGGCACGGCCAGCTCGGCGAAGCCCGCGTCCACGCGGCCTGCGGCGCTCACGCGGGCGGGCAGCAGGGTAGAAAGGCCCACGAATTCGGCCACTGCGCGGCAGGCGGGCCGCTCGTACAGCGCGCGCGGCGTGGCCATCTGCAGCAGGCGGCCTTCTTTGAGCACGGCCACGCGGTCGGCCATGGCCAGGGCTTCTTCCTGGTCGTGCGTGACCAGCAGCGTGGTGGCGCCGAAGCGCTGCTGCAGGCTGCGGATCTGGTCGCGCAGATGGCTGCGCACGCTGGCGTCCAGGGCCGAGAGGGGCTCGTCGAGCAGCAGCGCGCGCGGGTCGATGGCCAGGGCCCGCGCCAGCGCCACGCGCTGCTGCTGCCCGCCCGAAAGCTGCGTGACGGCGCGCTGCGCGTGTTCGGCCAGGCCCACCACTTCCAGCAGTTCCAGGGCGCGGCGGCGGCGCTCGGCGGCCGGCACCTTGCGCAGCGTGAGGCCGTAGGCCACGTTGTCCTGCACGCTCAGGTGCGGAAAGAGCGCGTAGCTCTGGAACACCATGCCGATGCCGCGCTGGTGGACCGGCGTGCCTGCCATGTCCTGCCCGCCCAGCACGATGCGCCCGCCGTGGCCCGTCTCCAGGCCCGCCACCAGCTTGAGCAGCGTGGACTTGCCCGAGCCGCTGGGCCCGATCACGGCCACCAGCTCGCCGGCCGCCACGTCGAAGGAGACATCGTGCAGGCCCTGCGCGGAGCCGGGATAGCGGTAGCTGACCTGATCGAAAACGAGGCTCATGGGGACTTGCGGAAAACGGTGGACGACAGCAGCGCCGCGATGCCGGCGAGCAGCAGCAGCACCACGGTGGCTGCGCAGGCGAAGCCCGTGGCGCCGTAGAAGGCCTGCAGCAGCACCACCGGATAGGTACGGTTCTGGAAGCCCGCCAGCAGGTTGGAGAGGTTGAATTCGCCGATCGAGAGCGCAGCCACCATCACCAGGCCCGACAGCAGGCTCTGCCGCAGGCTGGGCAGCACGATGCCGGTGAAGCGCTGCCATTCGCCCGCGCCCAGCGTGGCCGCGGCCTGCTCCAGCCGCTCCAGGCCCAGGTGGCGCAGGTCGGTCAGCAGGGTGTTGGTGAGGTAGGGCAGGGTGGCGATGGCGTGCGCTGCCACCAGGAGCGGCGTGCTGCCCAGCCAGGGCAGCGTGTCGGTGTTGAAGACCAGCAGGTAGCCGAAGCCCAGCGTGATCGCCGGCACCGCCACCGGCATGGCCGACACCAGCCGCGCCGCCATGCCGCCCCCGCGTCGCGCGCCGTGGTAGAGCGCATAGGCCAGCGGCAGCGCCAGCAGCGCGTCGATGGCGCAGGCCGATAGCGCCACCACCAGGCTGCTGCCGAAGGCCTTGCGGAAAGATGGGTCCTGCCACAGCTCGGCATACCAATGGCCGGTGATGCCCGTGGGCAGCAGCGTGTTGGTCCAGCTCTGGCCGAAGCTGCCAAGCACCAGCAGGCCCATGGGCAGCAGCAGGTAGAGGCCGTAGAGAAGGGTGATGCCGCGAACCAAGGGCGCTGCTTTCGTGCAGGAAGGGTGTGGGGTGTTGGGGGCGGTGGCCGCGCAGCGGGGCCGGATACTTTCCGGCAGCGACTGAACGGCGGTGCGTGTGCCGGAATTCTAGAAATCAGCGCGTAGGCTTGCGTGAAGCTTGCATGACAAAGCTTGAGCTTTTGGAAAGTATCATGCGCTCGCCTGGGCACCGGTGCCCGGCGCGTTGCCCGCCACCAGGAGGAGTTCCGTGAAGCGCGATTGCCCCACCATCCAGGAACTGCTGGCCTTCGATGCCGTGGCCCGGCACGAGGGCCTGACCCGCGCCGCCGAGGCGCTGTGCCTCACCGTGAGCGCGGTCAGCAAGCAGATCGCGGGGCTGGAGGCCTTTCTGGGCGTGCCGGTCCTGCGCAAGCAGGGGCGCGGCGTGCAGCTCACGCCGCAGGGCCGGGCCTACTGGCAGAAGATCGCCGGCCCGCTGCGCGCGCTGGAGGCCGCGAGCTTCGAGGCGCGCGCGGGCGGCGGCGATGCGGGCGTGGTCACCCTGGCCAGCGTGCCCACCTTTCTCACGCGCTGGCTGATCCCGCGCCTGCCGGCCTTCAGCCGCCGCCATCCGCAGGTCACGCTGGGCTTCAGCCGGCACCTCGCGCCCACCGAGAACCTGCCGCCGCAGGTCGATGCCGCCATCCGCTACAGCCCGGCCGAACTGCCCGGCGTGGTCGCCGAATACATCGCGGGGCGGGAATTCGTGCCGGTCGCCTCGCCCGCGCTGCTCGAAGGCCCGCACCGCATCCACACGCCCGCCGATCTGCTGGGCCATACGCTGTTGCACCACGAAGAGGCCGCCACCGCCTGGCCGCGCTGGGCGGGCCAGCACGGCGTGGCCGAGAGCTGGGTGGCGGCCGGGCCGCGCTTCGCCCAGTATTCGGCGCTGATCCAGGCGGCGCGCAGTGGCCTGGGGCTGGCCCTGGTGCCGCGCGTGCTGGTCGAAGACGAGCTGGCCGAAAGCACGCTGCGCGTGCCTTGCGGCGAACCGGTGGTGGTGGAGCAGGGCCACTACCTCTGCTACCGGCCCGACCGCATGCATCTGCCGGCCTTCGCGGCCTTCCGCGCCTGGCTGCTGGACGAGGCCGCGCGCTCGCGCGGGCCGCTGGGGTGAGGCGCGGCGCCTCGCCTGGCCTGGGTCGCTGCTGTGCTATCGAATCAATAGCTGCGGGCGCTTGTAGGCCCTGCGCCAGCGCATGAAAAAGCCCCGGCCACTTGCGTGGTGCGGGGCTTGTGAGAACGTGAACACGTTCTGAGGGGCGCTGCCCGCGCGGGGCGGGCAGGGCCGGGTCGGCGCGGCGGTATCAGGCGTTCAGGCGCCCAGGCGCTCTTCCAGTGCGGCCTTGGTCTTGAGCATCTGCGCGGGCAGGTGGTAGGCCAGTTGGTCGAAGTGCGCGGTGTGCAGCTTCAGCTCGTCGGCCCAGGCCGCCTTGTCGATGCGGGTCACGGTGTCGAACTGCTCGCCCGTGAAGTCCAGGCCCGTCCAGTTGATCTCGCCGTATTGCGGCGCCACGCCGAAGGCGGTGGCCTGGCCGGC